>Ga0335073_10003131_pt1 | contig 22901 bp, 19 predicted proteins | sample Lox_Sample_22_FD_207093 | JGI IMG/M metagenome (GOLD analysis project Ga0335073, IMG submission 207093) | Soil microbial communities from Loxahatchee National Wildlife Refuge, Florida, United States - Lox_Sample_2.2 | ecosystem: Environmental > Terrestrial > Soil > Wetlands | place: USA... | reverse complement strand
ACCGCCGCCCTGGAGGCACCATCAGGCTGGGACGGTCGTCGACCGATCATCCTGGAAGTGTCGTCCTGGCAAGCCGTGGGCCAGCCAAGCGCCCCTCTGAGGCAACCCCGACATTTGTCGCCTCACCGTCCGGCGAACCCTCGCCTTGCCACAGCCTCGGCGGGATCACTGGCCTGGTGGGCGATGTGGTGCTCGCGGTCGCCGCAGCCCACGGGGTCGGACGGGGCGAAACGGACTTTTCTTCTACTACTGGCTGTCGCGAATAACCGTTTGCTCGCCTGGCGTTTGTCCAGTGGAGCTGCTGTTAGATGCGGATTCCGATGGTGGGATGCGTTGTCGGCCGCGAAATTAAGTGGCTCGAGGGGAACCGGCAGGCGTTCTCCCCCGTCCAAGTCACGAGACGCAATACGGGGATACCAGGGGGCCAGCATGATTGGGAAGCACGAGAGCAGCTGTTGCACCGGGCTTACCGCACGGGGAGTGGTTATGACGTTGCCGATCGCTGCCGACGTTCAGTGCGAGGCCCTGTTCGCTTCTTCGCTGCAGTCGAGCGAAACCGTTACGGCCGAGGTGGCAAGTGCCGAAATCACCCGTACGATCCAGCGGCTCGGCCCGACCGGCTGCGCAAGCCGGATGGCTCAGGAGTTCGGCGATCACCCAGAGGAAGCCCGCGACCGGATGCGGTGGGCTCGTCAGCTGACAAGCCAGCTGTCGCCCGTTCTAGGCGGCCCAGCGGTCGGCCCGGCTCGCTGTGCTGCCTGAACCCGCCTGCTGCCTGAACCCGCCTGCCGCCTGAAGCCGCGTCCCGCCTGAACCCGCCTGCTGCCTGAACCCGCCTGCTGCCTGAACCCGCGTCCCGCCTGAACCCGCGTCCCGCCTGACCCGATCGAGCCGGTCAGGCTAGCGCACCCCATGACCGCAATATGGTGAGTAGCCCCCCGGTGAGTTTGCCGGTGCTGTCAAGCTCGGAAGCTTCGTGAAGGGTCAGCCAGCGGGCGTCCGCCGCGTCGTCTCCAGCGGCCAGGTCCCCGCCGGTGACGACAGCGCGATAGTCGCTTATCTGCAGGATCGTCCCGGCTAGTCCAGGCCGTTCGATAGCGCCTAGCAGAGGTCCGCACTCCACTTCCAGTCCGGTCTCTTCCCGGACTTCCCTGATTACGGCCTGCTCGTCGGTCTCGCCGGACTCGATCCGTCCCCCCGGTACCGACCAGAGGCCCTTCCCTGGCTCGTGCCCGCGCTTGATCAGCAGGATTCGCCCCGCCTCATCACGGATAACCGCCCCCACGCATGGCACCCGCGTCGGCTGCGCGGACGACTCCGGCCTTGCGTACATGGCTTGATCACCCACTCATCCAGTGTCGGGGACCAAGTATGTTTTCGCCGCCGTTATGACCGCCGTAAGTCCGCGCTTTGTCCCGAGGCGGACGTTACCGGCCAGTAGATAGTTGACGCTGGGGATCCGGGGCATAACTCTATGTGACATGAGACCGGTACTCACATGTCCGCGCTGCGAGGCAAAGGTACGCAAACCTAGCATCTGGTCGAGCGAGTACCACTGCGAGCAGCACGGCGATGTTCATCCGCTGCGGTCGGGGTTCACTCCGTCGCAGGAGGGTCTTGACGGCGTGTTGCGTGGAGCCGAGGTGCCGGTTTGGCTGCCCTGGCCGCTACCGCAGGGCTGGCTGGTGACCGGGTTCGCTGCGGCTGGCGATGACCGGACCGGGACGCGCGGCTGCTCTGTCGCGCTATCCGGCCCGAACCCCATGGGCGGCCCAGCCGAAATGATGCTGGTCTCTGAGGAACCCGGCGTGGGTCTCGGTGCCAGGTTCGCCGGGCTGGATGGCCCGGATCCAGGCAACAGCTTCGCCGAGGGGCCGCCGGCCGGCGGGGTCGAGGTGGCCAATCACGAGTTCCCGCTCTGGCACGTCGACGCCAAGGGCTGCGCTGCCTTTGCCGGAGAGGTTTCCGGGAACTGGCTCTGGCTGATCATGTGGCCAGATACGGCAGGCATGCTGATGGTCGAGCCGATGGAACTCCGGGACCTGCGCGACCCTGGCCAGCAGATGGACCTGCCTTTCGGCGCACCCTCACCGCAGCTGCCGAGCTGATCAGGTTACTCTCACAGCGTGCGCGCGGACCTGCACAGCCACAGCAGCGTCTCTGACGGCACCGAGCCGCCAGCCGTCGTCATCCGCCGCGCGGCCACGGCCGGTCTTGACGTCATCGCGCTGACAGATCACGACACGGTCGCCGGTCACAGGGAGGCTGCCAGCGCACTGCCCGAGGGTCTTACCTTGCTGCCGGGCGCCGAACTGTCCTGCCGATTGGAAGGGCACAGCGTGCACCTGCTCGCCTACCTGTTCGATCCGGAGAACGACGAGCTTGCCGGCGAGATGGCCGAAATGCGCGAGAGCCGCTTGTACCGTGCGCGCGCGATGGTGGACAAGCTGAACGAGCTGGGTGCCCCGGTGACGTGGGAGGAAGTCAGCGAGATCGCAGGCGGGGGAGTAGTAGGCCGGCCGCACATCGCCCGTGCCATGATCGAGGCCGGTGTCGTCGCGAGCTTCGACGAGGCCTTCGGGCCAGAATGGCTGGGGCCGGGCGGTCCGGCGCATGTGTCCCGCTACGCGCTTGATCCGGCCAAGGCGATCCGGCTAGTCAGCGCCGCCGGCGGGGTAACCGCCCTGGCCCACCCGCGCGGCCAGACGCGCGGCTGGCAAGTCCCCAATGAGGTGATCGCGGACCTCGCTGCTGCGGGCCTGACCGGGATCGAGGTCAATCACCCGCAGCAAGATGAGCAGGAACGAGGCCGCCTGGGCGAGCTCGCATCCCGGCTGGGACTGGTCGCTTCGGGCGGCAGCGACGACCATGGTGCTCTGACTGGCTTCAGGATCGGCTCAGAGGTCGCGCCGGAGGGCGCCTACGAGCAGTTCGTTACCCGCGCCACCGGGGCTGCGCCAATAACCGGGAAGTAGGGGAATGCCCGTTTTGCCCTAGCTGCACAGCACGTCAGTGCCCGTCGCGCGGGTAACGGCGGGTCCAGTCACGCTCTCGGCGGAGCATGCCGTTCTCGCGGAGCTCCCGCCGGAAGCGATAGCGCAGCGACTCCGAGTCGCCGTCGAGGTCGAGGACCGATGTCACGATCAGGAGCCTGCCATCGAGATGGATCTCGGTGCGAGCTTCCCCGTGCGCTGATGCGCTGTCCGGGCGGTCGTCGGCCACCTCGTAGCGGAGATACTCCTCGTCGGTTACTCGTCCCCAGCCGAACTCAGTGGTCGTCGTGCCGCGCCACCAGATCGCAGCTGTTCCGGTGTCGTCGCGCTGAAAGGTCCAGCGCACTGGAAGCATCTCGCCCCGATGGGTGACACCCGGTGCCGGGTCCGCCTCGCCGGGCACCCCGAACTCCGGCTCGGGACGGACCTGCGGCGGTATAACCGGCAGCACTAGCCGTGTGCCGGTCGGTCCGAGCCGCACCGTGGCCGTGCCCAGGTACGGGGTCGGCCAGATCATCGGCCACATCGCATTAGAAAGGGAGAGCCTGATGCGGTGGCCGCGCGGAAACACCCACGAGGTGACATGCAGCTCAAGTGGCATGCGGGCTGGCTCATCCGGCGTGGCCGGCGCGGCGCCGGCCGGGGAAAGCGAGCCGCGGTCCCGCAGCGGATCCGGCCGGCTGGCCCGTCCGGCCCCTGTTACCAGGGTGACGGTGCCATCTGGCGCTACGTCACACAGCCGACCGAACCAGTGCATCGGATCCGCATCCGAGCATCCGCTGATCTCCACTACCGGGAAGCCGAGGATCTCTACGTCTCCGCTCAGCGGCAGGGTGTCGAAGACCAGGCTGAAGGCGTCCGCGCCGCGCTGGTCCGGGGTGAGCTCGCCCCACCAGTGGCCAGCCTCGACACCAGCCGACGGGACGTAATGCAGCGCGACCGAGCTATCGGGTGGCGCTTCAGGCAGCAGGTTGTGCTCCGGCCCGCAGTGCCACACCTGATAGACAGTCCCATCCGGGGGGAACGCGGATTCGGTCCGCCAGCGCCCTGGTATCTCCGTCAACGCCAGATCCGGCGGGTACCAGTCCCGCATGTACACGGTGACCAGCGGCTCGGCCATGATCCCGTTCTCCGCGCCTTTCAGCCAGTGATCCCACCACCGGATGGCGTCGTCCCGCCACTCGATGGCAGGCCCGGGAACTGCATTGTGCGGGAACGTGTGGTTCCACGGGCCGATCAGCATCTTCACCGGCGCCGGCACTCGGGCGAACATGCGGGGTACAGAGTCCCGGTAGCCGTCATACCAGCCGCCGATGAGGAACGCTGGGATGGTCAGCCTGGCGTAATCCGGTCGCAGTGACGCGCGCTGCCAGTACGGGCCATCCTGCTGCTGTTCCAGCCAGGTGACCAGCCAGGGCAGGCTGTCGAATCGCCGGGACAGGGTTTGGTCATCAAGCGGGTAATCCGGCGCGGGCGGCAGCGCGTTCAGCTGATCGATCATCAGGGCGTACTCATCGAGGTGCAGCAGTCCGTCGATGTAGTGCACGTCGTCGTGAAACAAGTCGTCAGAGGCGTCGACCGCGATAATCGCCTTCAGCGCGGGCGGGCGACGCAGCGCCACCTGAATGGCGTTAAAGCCGCCCCAGGAAATTCCCCACATCCCCACCGAACCGGAGCACCACTGCTGGCCAGCCAGCCAGGCGATGACGTCTTCTGCATCGCGCTGCTCCTGCTCGCTGTATTCGCCATCGGGCAGCTCGCCGTCGCTGGCGCCAGTGCCGCGGATGTCCACCCTGGCACCGGCATAGCCGCGGGAGGCCAGATAGCTGTACAGCTCGTAGTCCCGGCTGAACATCGCGTCGTCCTTGCGGTACGGCAGATACTCGAGCAGCGCCGGCACTGGCTCGGCGATCGCAGCAGGCGCGGGGAGGTAGAGGGTCGCGGCTAGCTCGATGCCGTCTCGCATCGGAATCCGCACGTTCCGCACGTCCATCTGCGCGCTGCTCTCGCCCGTCGCGCCTATGCCTGTGCTGCTCGTGATTGGGCTGCTCATGATTTGGCCGCTCCTGATTGGGTCCCGATCGCGCTGCGCAGCAGTTCGACGAACTGCCGCACGCGCCGGTCCTGCATCTGCGGGGACTGCGTAGCCGAGCCAAACAGGCCAGGGTCGAGTTCCTCGGTGACGATCGCATCCTGGCAGCGGTCCATCAGCCAGTCGACCAGCGAGATCACCATCCTGATGTCGATGTCGGTCCGAATCTCGCCGCGATCGATCCCGAACTGCACGAATGCGCGGGTGCCATAAGGATCTTCCTGAAGCAGGAACTGGGTGATCTCCCGCCGCAGCGCCAGGCTCGAGCAGTAGTTGCCGAGCAGCGTGACCCGGTAGGGCACCCAGTTCTCGCGGACCAGATGAGGCGTGTGCCCGATCCAGTACGTGATGACCGCGAAGAAGCCGGCCGCCACGACGGCGGGCGGCGCGTCCAGGTAGGCGCTGAATGAACGGGCTGCCGCTTGGTACGCGGCCAGGAACAGGCCGGCCTTGCTCTCGAAGTAACCGAATATCGCGCCCTTGGCGACGTCGGCCTCCCGTGCTATCTCCTCGATCCGCACGTCCTCATAACCGCGCTCGGCGAAGTGACGCATCGCTGTCCGGACGATCTGCTCTTGCCTGGCCGCCTGCCGTGCGGTGGCCCGAACGGGCACTCGGTCACGCGCCCGCACACTGACAGATTGACCCGCAGTCACTTTCACGATCTCGTTTCTAGTTGCCGCATACCGTTGACATGATTAGGCACTCTACCGATACTCGTCAATCAACCGAGGCACTTATTTGACCGGAAGTCAGGATGATCACTAGCAGCCAGGCCCAGGCCACATGGGACGTCGTCGTGGTGGGCGCGGGGCACAACGGCCTGACGGCGGGGGCGATGCTGGCCAAGGCCGGCCTCGCCACGCTGGTGGTGGAGCGTCGCGACGTGATCGGCGGCTGCTGCGTCACCGAGGAGATCGCGCCGGGTTGTCGCGCATCGACCACGTCATACATCGCATCGATGCTGCGGCCGGAGGTGATCAGAGCGCTGAGCCTCGGGCAGCACGGGCTTCGGATGATTCCGTGCGAGCCGGCCTTGCAGGTGGCGCTGGACGGCGGCGAGGTACTTGCCGCGTGGGGCGACGTCGAGCGGACAGCCGCCGAGATAAGCCGGTTCTCGGCGGCGGACGCCCGTGCGTACACGACAGCCGACGATGAGCTTCGGGCGCTAGCCCGTCGGCTGCAGCCGTTGTTCATGAAGATGCCGCCGGATACCCGGGCGACCAGGCTGCGCGGCTTGGTCGAGCTCGTCCAGTTCGGCCGCGAGATCCGCGGTGTGAGGGGGGCCGAACTGGACGGGCTCACCCGGCTGCTGACCGGAAGCCTGGGCCAGTTCATCGACGCGCGGTTCGAATCCCGGCAGGCGAAGGCGCTGCTGCTGGCTAACAACCTGTATGGCAAGCACGGCGGCCCGTACCAGCCCGGCACGCTGCTCGGGCTCGCCTTCCACCTGCTGTCCGGTGGCGAGGATGCGGTGCAGGGCTTCTTCGGGCACGTGATCGGCGGCATGGGTGCTATCAGCGACGCGATCGCGGCTGCTGGACGTACCGCCGGGATGCAGATCGCGACCGGCACGCCGGTCGCCGGCATCCTGGTGCGCGGCGGCCGGGCCACCGGGATCGCACTGGAGGATGGCACCGAGATCGCGGCCGGAACGGTGCTGTCGGGCGCCGACCCGAAGCGGACTTTCCTCGGCCTGATCGACAAGGAAGAACTGCCCGATGACTTCAGGGCCGCGGTTGGCGGCATCAAGATGGACGGACCGTGCGGCAAAGTCAACTTCGTCCTGGACGCTGAGCCGCAGGTGACCGGCATGCCGGCGGATGCCGGGCCGGGCCGCCGCGCGCTGTTCACGCTGCCGCCCGAGCTCTCCGTCGCCGACGCCTGCTACGACCGGGCTAAGCGCGGCGAGCTTGCAGACGCCGACGAGCTGTTCGTCGACTGCGTGGTCGCGTCTAACGTCGATGACTCGCTGGCGCCGCCGGGGCGTCACATCATGACGTGCTTCGTCCAGTACCTGCCCTACCGGCTGGCCACCGGGACGTGGGATGACCGCAGGGACGAGCTGGGCGAGCGCGTGCTCACCAGGATCAGCCGGTTCGCGCCGAACGTGCCGTCAGCCGTAGTCGCCCGGCAGGTGCTGACCCCGCTGGACCTGGAACGGGACTACGGCCTCACTGAGGGCAACATTTTCCACGGCGACATCAGCGCCGACCAGCTGTTCCACATGCGGCCGGTGCCGGGCTGGGCGCGCTACGCCACGCCGATCGACCGGCTGTACCTCTGCGGGGCCGGCGCTCACCCGGGCGGCGGGGTCACCGGCGCACCCGGTTATAACGCGGCCCGCCGGGTGCTCACTGACCTGCGGGCCTCCAGGCGGCGGCGATGACAGCCGACGTGATCATCATTGGCGCTGGTGTCATCGGATCCGCCACTGCGCTGCAGCTGAGCCTGCTCGGCATACGCGACGTCCTGGTTGTCGACCGCGCCACCGTCGGCTCGGGAATGAGCTGTCGGTCCTCGGCACTGGTGCGGATGCACTACACCTTCCCGGCCGAGGTCGAGCTGGCGGTGCGCAGCGACGGCATGTTCAGGGCATGGCCCGAGCTGACCGGCAGGCCATCCTGCATCCGCCGGACTGGATTCGCCCGGATCGTGGCGCCGGGCGAGGAAAGCGCGCTGCTGGCGAACATAAAGATGCAGCGCGCGCTCGGCGCGCATGCCGAAGCAATTGACGCCGCTGGGCTCAAGGAGATCGCACCTGGCTTTCGCGTGGACGACATCAGCTGCGCCGCCTGGGAGCCGGACGGCGGCTACGGAGACGGCGCGGTCGTCGCAGGCGACTTGCTGGCCGCGGCCCGGGCGCGCGGAGTGCGGTATCGCCCGAACTGCGTCGTGCGCTCGCTGCTTCGCGATGGCGATCGGGTGACTGGCATTGCCGTCGGCTCCGACGACGGCGACGTGCACGCAAGCGCGGTGATCCTGGCGGCGGGGGTGTGGTCAGCCGCGTTGGCGCGGACCGTCGGCCTGGAGCTGCCGATCGAGACCGAACTGCATAAAGTCGCCGTGCTCGCCCACGGGCGAGCTGACGGCGTGCCGATCGCATGCATCGACTCGGTCACCCAGACCTACTTTCGCCCGGAAGGCGCAGGCGCAATGACGCTTGTCGGATCCTTCGTCGGTCCGCGCGGCGCGGACCCGGATCATGTTCCCGCCACCGCGGGCGCCGAGGATCTGGCGCCGCAGGTTCAGGCAGTGTCACACCGGGTCCCCTCGCTCGCCGAAGCCGGAATCGCCGGAGGTGTCACCGGCGTCTACGACATGACCCCGGATGCCAGACCGCTGCTCGGGCCGGTGCCCGGCCTGGACGGGCTGATCGTGGCGGCGGGGTTCTCCGGCATGGGCTTCAAGATTGCGCCGGCCGTTGGCGAGAGCATTGCCGGGCTGATCGCTGGCCCGCGGCCGGGCAGCGTGGATCTGGCGCCGTTCCGGCCAAGCCGGTTCGACGAGGGAGCGCCAATCGAGGCGCCGAATCCTTATTCCGACGACTGATTCGGGCCCCGGTCAGGTTGACGCAGCGGCCCGTGCAGAGACTTCGGTTGCAATGGAGAAAGAGGATCACAGGTGAGCACCAGCAGAACGGGCGCGCATGAGGACCCAGGCGAGGCTGTACTGCCTGAATCTGGCCTGCCCGAGTCGGTGCCGCCCGAACCCGGCCAGATCCCGCTGGAGGCCAGCCTGCCTAGAGCCAGCTACACGGCAGCGGATGAGTTCATCCGGGAGCGCGAAGCCGCCCTGTTCGCCGACTGGTTCTGCGTCGGACGCGAGGAGGCTCTCGTCGCGCCGGGCGACTACCTCGCCGCCGACGTCGCCGGAGAAAGCATTCTGGTTGTCAGGAGCTCAGGCGGCCTGGCTGGCTTTTACAACCTGTGCAGGCACCGCGGCTCGCGACTGGTCCCCGTTGCCGGATCGCAGCCAGCGGGAAGCCAGGCACGTAGCGGCTGCACGGTCGTCACTGGCAGCACGGGGAGCACGATCCGCTGCCCGTACCATGGCTGGACCTACGGCCTGGACGGATCGCTTCGCTCCGCACCATTCCTGCCGGACCTCCGCCGCTACCGTGAGCGGCTGTCCCTCCACCCGGTGTCCATCGCCACCTGGGGCGGCTTCATCTTCGTCCGGCTCGGAAGTCCCGGCGCGCAGAGCGGGACGCTGCACGAGCAGCTCAACGGTGCTGACGGCAGGCTCGCCGCCTATCCGCTCGCACAGCTGCGAACCGGGCACAGGCTCGTCTACGAGGTCGCCGCGAACTGGAAAGTCATTCTGGAGAACTACAACGAGTGCTACCACTGCGGCCCTGTCCATCCCGAGTTGTGCGACCTAGTCCCGGCATTCGGCCGCGGTGGCGGCGAGCTTGACTGGGAGGAGGGCGTCCCGCACCGTCCAGGCGCGTACACGTTCACGATGACCGGAACTACGGGACGCGCGCCGTTTCCTGGCCTTCCCGAAGCGGCAAGGACTCGCCATTTCGGCGAGCTTGTCCTGCCCAACCTCATGCTCAGCCTCTCGGCTGATCACGTCGCGGCATTCACCGTCTGGCCGCATGACGCTGGCCGTACGACCGTTGTCTGTGACTTCCTGTTCCACCCGGATGAGATGGCACGCGCGGGCTTCGACCCATCGGATGCAGTCGAGTTCTGGGATCTGGTCAACCGCCAGGACTGGACTATCTGCGAGCAGGTGCAGGACGGCATGCGCTCAAGGAAGTTCAGTTACGGGTACCTTGCTCCGATGGAGCAGCCGAGCGCCGATGTCGGCCGGTACATCCTCGCCCGGCTCGGCCGGGCCGGCTCAAACTGACGACAAGGAGAGCTCTAGCTGTGAGATCGCGTCGCGATGCCGTGGTGGTCGGGGGAGGCCACAACGGCCTGGTGGCCGCCGCATATCTGGCCAGGGATGGAATGGACGTCCTGGTGTGCGAGCGCCGGGAGGTGGTCGGCGGTGCTGCGGTCAGCGAACGGCCCTTCGGCCCGGATTACCTGATCACCTCGCTGTCCTATGTGGTGTCGCTACTCCCGCCGGACCTCGTCGCCGACCTCCAGCTGAGCAGGCACGGGTACCACGTGTACCCGCAGGGCCCGTACTTCGCGCCGCGAGCCGATGGCAGCTACCTGCGGCTGCCCGATGACCCGGCCGAACGGCACAAGGAAATCGGGAAGTTCTCTGCCGCTGATGCCGCCGCTTACCCGGCCTACGAAGCGCACATGCAGAAGATCGCGGCTGTGCTCGGGCCGATGCTAGCCGAGGTCCCGCCGCGGCTCGGCTCTCGCCGGCCAGCCGACCTGGCCCGGCAGGCGATGCTGCTGCGGCACCTGCGCAAGCTGGACGCCCGCGGCGCCGTGGACGTTACTCGCCTGTTCGCCGGGAGCATCGCCGATCTGCTCGATCGGTACTTCGAGTCGGACGCAATCCGCGGCTTGCTGTCGGTGTCCGGCATCATCGGGACCTGGGCCGGTCCGAGGTCGCCGGGAACGGCTTATGTGACCCTGCATCACCACATCGGCGACACGGACGGGCAGGCAGGTGCATGGGGATTCCCCCGCGGCGGGATGGGCGCAGTGACCCAGGCGCTGGCCGCCGCGGCGCGTTCATTCGGCGCTGAGATCAGGACAGGCGCGCCCGTGAGCAAGATCCGGACTGGAGCTGGCGGCGAGGCAGGCGCCAGGGTCGCCGGGGTGACCCTTGCCTCCGGGGAGGAGATCGATGCCGACACGGTAATCGCGACCGTGCATCCCAAGATCGCGTTCCTCGACCTTGTCGACGCCGCCGATCTGCCTGCGCCGTTCCTTGATGACATCCGCCACTGGCAGACGCGGAGCGGGACGGTGAAGGTCAACCTTGCGCTGGACCGGCTGCCGACATTCGCCAGCCATCCGGAGTACGACCCTCGTGTGCACGGCGGAACGATCGTGCTCGCGGAGAGCCTCGACGATATTGAAAATGCGTTCCAGGATGCGGTGTCGGGCAAGCCGTCCGGGCTGCCGTTCGCTGATATCTGCATCCCCAGCGTCTTCGACGACTCCCTCGCCCCGCGGGGACAGCACGTGATGTCGATGTTCACCCAGTGGGTGCCGCACGGTTACGCGGATGCGCCGGATGAGGCCGAGCTCGAGGGCTACGCCGACCGCGTGGTAGCCCGGATGGAGACGATGGCGCCGGGGTTCACCAGCTCGATCCTGCACCGGCAGGTGATCGGGCCGCAGCAGATGCAGCAGGAGTACGGTCTCGTGGGCGGCAACATCTTCCACGGTGAGCTGAGCCTCGGCCAGATGTTCCACGCCCGGCCGGCGGCCGGCTATGCGGACTTGCGCACCCCGATTCGGGGCCTTTACCAGGCCGGCTCAGCGACCCACGGCGGCGGCGGCGTCACCGGCATCCCGGGGCGCAACGTGGTAAGGCAGGTCCGCGCCGACAGGCGCGCCGACCACTTGCGCCGCCGCATCGGCGGCAGGCCAGGCGTCCGCGGCGGCTGAATCCCCCAGAATCTGGGGGGCGCGGGTCAATGCGCTCTGCCTCCGTACTGAGTGGCGCTGCGGTCACCCTCCGGCAGCGCAGTCAGCTGCGCCATATCCTGCCGGGTCACACCGCTCAGGTCGGCAGCCGCCTGCCGGAGCACGCCAAGCAGCTGCTCGGGCAGGTCCAGCCCACGGGTCGTCACGCCTATTGCCCACCAGCCGCCGGCCTCGCCGACCTCAGTGGCGATGCCCGCACAGGCCACGTTTTCCCTGAACTCGCCGTGCTCGATGACCACGTCTCCGGGCACCAGCCCGTGCAGTTCGCCGTTCAAGGCGGCCAGGTCGCTGGCTGTCCGGCTGGTGTACGGCCGCATTCCCTGCTGGGCAAACAGCCGGCGCCTGTCAGCGGACGACATCGTGGTGAGCAGCGCCTTGCCGACCGCGGTAGCGTGCGCGGCCGTCTCCAGGCCGACCTGCAAATCCTCGAGCCACGGCGAGGACGGCCCCTCGACTACCTCAGTGATGACCATCCGGTCACCGGCGATCCTCCCTAGGTACGCGCTGTGCCCGGAGGCCTCGGCCAGGTGGCGGAGGACGGCAACGGCGGCGGGCGGGCGCTGGAACGAGCCGACCAGCTCGTGGAATCGCTCGGCGACCTTGGTTCCGGCTGAGTAGCTCCCGCCAGGGTGCCGTACCAGGTAGCCCTCGTAGCACAGCGTCCTGACCAGGTGATATGCGGTGGCGAGGTTAATCTCGCACCTGCGCGCGATCACCTTTACGGGCAGCGGCCGGTCGGCCTGCGTCACTTGCTCGAGTACCCGCAGTGCCCTGGACACGCTCTGGATCAGGTCGGTCGGTTCCGGCCTCATGTGACAAGCATTGCGCTATATCTCACTATCTGAAAAGTAGCCGCTTCCGCAGCGCACCGGACCGACCGAAGATTGGCCTGTGCCCGAGCTGCCAGCCTGGGCGCGTGGGTGCCCTCGGCAGGGTTTATATCCATTTGGGTGATAAGGGTATCCGGCAGACCTGGGACTGGTCCGCTCGGTCCGTGTCAAGGAGGGGATGACGCGGTTCGTGTTGCTGCTCCCATCAGGCTGGTGCCCGATCGCAGCGAACCTGCTCGCCCAGGTGGAGGACCAGATCGCGGAGCAGCCGGGCAGACACCGTCGTCCCCGGCTGGCACGAGCGATGCGGGGCCCTGGCGGGCACGCCACAGCCTGGTGACAGCTCTGCTGGCTAGGCGTCGGGGTTTTGTCGTAGGCCTCCACTAGTCTGCAACACGGCGCTGGGCCTGGCTGCCCATTCCGGGTGTTAAGTCCTGCGGGTTCCTGCGTTCGGGACGGCCGTCGGCTGGGCGAGGATGGGTGGATGGAGCAGCTCGGGTTCGAGGGCATGCCGCGTCGGCTGTACGCGTGCACGCCGACCCGGCTGGCCGCGTGGCTGGACTGCCCGCGCCGGTACCGGATGACCTACTTGGACCGGCCGGCGCCGCCCAAGGGGCCGCCATGGGCGCACAACAGCCTGGGCGCCAGCGTGCACAACGCGCTGGCCGGATGGTGGCGGCTGCCACTGAGCGAGCGCACGGTCACGGCGGCTGGGGACCTGCTCGAGAGCGGCTGGCTGAGCGACGGGTTCGCCGACGACGCACAGTCCCTGGAGCACCAGAGGCGCTGCCGCGCCATGGTCGAGGGTTACGTGGCGGGTCTGGATCCTCGCGGCGAGCCGCTCGGCGTGGAGCGTACGGTGGCGACCCGGACCGACGCAATCGCCGTCTCAGGCCGGATCGACCGGCTGGATGATAGGCGGCTGGCCGACGGGGCTGGGGAACTGGTGGTTGTCGACTACAAGACCGGCCGGCACCTGCTGACCACCGACGACGTGCGGACGTCCCTGGCACTGGCGCTCTACGCGCTGGCAGCCGAGCGGGTGATGCGTCGGCCGTGCCGCCGGGTGGAGCTACATCATCTGCCCACCGGAAGCGTGTTGGCCTGGGAGCACACGCCGGAGTCGCTGGCCAGGCAGCTTCGACGAGCGGAGGCAATCGCGGCGGAATGCGCCCAGGCTGATGAGCAGTACAAGGCCGCGGCGGCTGGGGGCGACGCCAGTGCTGCCGGATCCGACGCAGGTGCTGCCGGATCGGCCTGGGGCAGCCCGCGCGTCGACCAGGTGTTCCCGCCCCGCCCCGGTCCGGGCTGCGGCTGGTGCGACTACCGCGCGCACTGCCCAGAAGGCAGCGCCGCCGCTCAGCAGCGCCGCCCCTGGGACGGCCTTGGTGCGCTGGCGACAGTCAATGCCGCTGTGCCTACACACGCAAGGATTCTCGTCGAGTAGTCACTCTCACTAAAGCAGACCACATTGATTTTGCTGGCACGCGCTGGACTTTACCCGCATCTCGTCCGCGTCAATGTCGGCAACGGACGCAGCATTGCGAGGGCGGTACTAAGTCGACGTGCATGCCATAATAGGTAAGTGGTCAAGCCCGCGAAGCAATCGGTCGCTGTCGCTATACGGAACCAGTCCGGCCAGTTGCTGACGGTCCGGCGCGCAGATGACGACCGCGATCTCCCTGGCTTGTGGGGACTGCCCGCGGTGAGCCTCCGCGCAGGTGAGACGCCAGAGCAGGCTGCTATCCGGGCCGGGCGGGACAAGTTGGGCGTCAGCATAGAGATATGCGGGCTGATCGGCACACAGTCGGCGATGTTGGAGGCCGGCCAGATACAGCTGTCGGAGTATACCGGCCGGGTTCGAAGTGGCACCCCGGCCGTTCCGCAGCCGGATAGGTCAGTTAGCCAGTACGTTGACCTCTGTTACACCGACGATCTGACCGGCCTTTTCAATGCGGCCCGGCGCGGCTCACTATGCAGCCGCATTTACCTGGATTCTATAGGAGTTCAGTGGCGAGCGTAGCGAGCCGAATTTCGAGGAGCGAAATGTGCGGACCCGCCAGGCCTGATCGGATGCTTATCTTGGCTGGGGGGGCAAATGCCCGCATGGGGCCGCTCAGCGGGACAATCTATAAAGCATTCCTGCCGATTCATGGGCTGAGCTGCGTGGCGCGCCATGTGCTGAGGGCGGCCGCCTATGGAATCACGCAAGTGGACGTTGTGGTGGACGCTGAAGACCCGGTATTGCATCTGCTCGCAGGCAGCAGTCCAGATGGCAATTCGCCAGGTAACGGGCCGACTGTCAGCGTGCGGACGTGCCCCGGATCGCCTGCCGACAAGATCCGCTGGTGGCTGGGGGAAAGGGAAGCCGACGACCGCGCGCTCGTTGTGTGCGGTGATACTTTGGCGCCGGTTGACCTGTGGTCTCTGTGGCGTGGCTCGCTCGCTGGTGATTACGACAGTGCACTCGCGGTCGTGCAGGCGAGGCTACCGTTCGGTGTGGTGGCCGTCGATGGAGATCGCGTCGAGCGGTTCAATGACAATCCCGTGGCTGAGCTGCTTGTCAGCACCGGCCATATGGTCCTGGGGCCGCAAGCTCGGAAGCTTTTCAATGATGGCTTCGAGCTTGAGATTGTGCTTGAGGAGCTCGCCGCCCGAGAAGTCCTCAGGGCGTGCATCACGGCTGGCCCGTTCGCCGCGGTGGATTCCCTCGGCAGTCTAGCCGCAGCGCATGCCACTCTGTCGGCAGCCAGTGCGCTTACTGCAGCGCCGATGTCGGCTGGCCTGAGTGAGCAGCCTTTATCAGGCCGAGGCTGCGAGATAGGCGACGCTGCGGATGCATAGGCCATCAATGCATACCTCGAACGGATTAAGGGTGTCGTCGATCAGGAGAGCGTCCCTGGCGACGAGCGCTTTGCCGATCAGCTCGGTAGGCGCCCAGATTAGGCGCGAGTAGCTTCCAGTGGATGACGGAATGTGGTCGGAGCCCGCAGTCAGAACGACCGACAAAGTCAGCATCACGGTGTGCTCGGTTTCGTCTGTGCCGAGCGGGTCGGCGACCTCCTCGGCGGCGATCATGCGTGGCTGGGCCGTGCCCCTGATCACTCCGCGGACAAGCGCCTCGCTGAGGCCTAGCTTCCTCGCCATCAAGCTCTCCACGAGATAGCTGCCCGGGTATTGCAGTGACCCTTCAGAGCCGATAGGCGTGGCCGGCAGATCGGGTAGCAGCTGGAGACCATCGGCCGGGAACGTGTCGATGACCGAACGAAGCAGCGTTTCCGGCACCCGACTGGTCGGCGTACTGAGTACGCCGGGATGCCGCACGCTGACAGCAGTCTGCCGACGGACTCCGAGCAGTGTCTCGCTCATCTGGGCGTCGCGATGAATGCTGCAAGATATGCCATAAGTGGTAAGGCCGGGTGTCCCGCCGGAATCGACGGTCTTCACTGAGTCACGCGCTCAGGCGCTGTAAATTCTCGGCTCGAGGCGAAGACCGAGGCCTTCATCCAGGCCTCGCGCTCGCGGAGCAGCCGGTTGAGGCGTTTGCGCATCGGAGGCTGGTAGAGCTCGCTGAGCAGCACCAGCCGCAGGTCCTCTTCCCAGCGCTGCGCGTAGTCCAACTCATCGAATACTGCGTCGCGCAACAGCTCCAATCGGTAGACGTACAGACCCAGGTATTTGTTCTCGCCTTCGCGTTCCAAAAAGCACCTTCCGCGAAGCTCAAGACGATCCGCCGGAACGTCGAGGCCACAGGTCACAAACAGTTCGCGCTGAGCCGCATGCCGGAACGCGCTTTCCGGGATTTCGAAGCTCGTCGGCCGACCTGCCCAGAGCCAAAGTTCCTCAAGGGCCCGATCGTCGTCGGGGTCGAGTTGCTCGCTAAGATCGGCCGACATATCTTCGGCGAGTACGCGCTCGCTCAGCAGCGACAGCTTCCCGAGGTCGTCATAGGAGTTCCGCGGTGTGCGCTCCTTGAGCAGGATTCCATCGCCGCGCGCCGTGCTGCAGCAGACGGCGATAAGGGCACCCACAGAAACCGTGCCCTCAGGATAGAGCGTACGGTTCGGATGCAGCTGGAGTATCACCGGCTTGAACTCGCTGCCAGGTGCTCCGGGCTCTTGGGTATTGCTGTCGGAACGGCAGAGAACGTGGCGTGGCACCATCAAGTGTGCCCTGTCCACGAGCGCTTGCCGATACCTGTCCAGCCGGGCGATCTGGTCGTCAGAGATGCGACAGACCACGAGGTCGGTGACATTGGATGCGGGCGATCCCGGACTAGGGGATTTCAGTTGCGGTAGCTGGCTCAGCAGGGTCACTTCAGTATCCCGGTCAGAAGACTTGGTGTAGACAATGCAGTCAAGGTAAATGTCGTTGAATTCATAGATTCTCAGCCTTGCTGATTCAGGAGCCTGTAGCGGCCACGGACGGAGCCAGTTGCGCAAGCCATTAATTCCAGCCACCCAGTGCCGAACAATCGGCCCCAAAAGCTCCTTGTGGCGATACAAGGTGATGCGGGCGCTGGACGGGGTGAAGTAGCGCACTGACGGCAGTTGCCAGTTTTCCTGCCGCTGCTCAAGGTCGCGCTGAAATTCGATCAGCCGCGCTGCGCATTGCCATGGCAGTACGCCGATAATGTCGACCTGTTCCGCCTTGAGCATTCTCGTCAGCAGGTCATCTACGGCCGAGCTCACCGGTCCGGGCGCAGATATTTCCGCCGTCCCGCCGACAGCCTCGGCTTCGGGCATGGCCCTCTTGTTTAGGGCGCGCTGTGCCGCACGTACCTCGGCCGGCATGTCTCGGTCCGGATCTGGCATGGCTGGCGCTCTTCCCCTTTCAATGGTCGCGAGTGTAGATCCTTGCGACCTCGACAATTAGGTGCTCCCATGCCTCTAGGGCAGCATCGGCATCGACACCGGAGTGACTCGTGTGGGCGATGAACTCGAGGCACGCTTGCTGGGCCTTGCGGCTGTGCAAGCGCATGGCCAGCAGGTAGAGCTTGCGGCGTTCCGGGTTCTCGTCTCGTCCAAGCAGTTCGATCGGCGACTTGCCGTCATCGAAGATGCCCATAATCGAGTCTGCGATGGCGCGCTGGGAGTCACGGTGACTGGCCTTCGCAGTAAGGCGTGCTGAAACCAACGGGGCGAACAGTCCGACTGAGGCACCGAGAAGGGTGCCAATGAGCGTGAAGATCTGCTGATCCAACTGTCGGCTGCCTCCCGCGGGGTCCGTGCTACAGATCGGTAGGCGCCAATAAGTTAGCGCCCAGAATGCCGTCGCCTGACCATTGCCGACGCAGGCCACTGCGGCGATCATACGCAATCAGGCGACGCGGGGGAACGATCATGACGTAGCCATTTATCGCATTCACCGCATCAGTCCACGGCTGGTGCGACAAGCGCGTGGACTGTCTGAGCAGGACTACCGATTGCGATGCCGTCGACGAGCCCGTCGATTCGCTGTCCAAACCTTCAGAAGCTGTCGACCTTCGTGACGGCTTCGGCGAACGCATGGGGTGCCTCCTGCGGCACGTTGTGCCCTACCGGCAGCGCCTCGTGCGCGTACTTGCCAGCGAACTTATCGCGGTAAGCAGCCCCGTGGCCGGGCGCCGTGAACGGATCGTACTCACCGTCAATGGTGATCGCGGGCACTGCGATGACCGGCGTGTGCTGAAGCCGGGCCTCAATGCCGGCGTACTGGGGCTGGCTCTTGGCCAGGCTCAGCCGCCAGCGGTAATTGTCGATCACGATGGGAACGTAGTCGGGATTGTTGAAGGCCGCAGCGGTGCGGTCATAAGTGGCGGTATCGAAATGCCAGGTCGGCGAATTGAACTTCCAGATGAGCTCGCCGAGATCGTGCCGGTAGTCGGTGAGCCCGAGCACGCCCCGTTCGGTGGCGAAGTAATACTGATACCACCAGGCCCACTCGGCCTTCGGCGGGAGCGGCTTCCTTTCGGCGGCAAGGTTGGTGATCAGGTAGCCGCTCACCGAGACCAGGGCCCGGCACCGGTCCGGCCATAGGGCCGCGATGATGTCGCCCGTCCGCGCCCCCCAGTCGTAGCCTGCCAAGATCGCCTTGCCGAGTTTGAGCGCGTCCATCAGAGCGAGAATGTCCAGGGCGAACGCTGCCTGTTCGGCACTGCGAGGCGTGGCGCTCGACAGGAACGTGGTCGTCCCGTAACCGCGGAAGTAGGGGACGATCACCCGGTAGCCCTCGGCCGCCAGCAACGGCGTGACCTCGACATAGCTGTGAATGTCGTAGGGGAAGCCGTGCATCAGGATCACCGCACGGCCATCGGCCGGGCCAGCCGCGACATATCCGACGTTCAGCACGCCGGCCTTAATATGCCTCACGGGGCCGAAGGTTGCGCTCGTCTTCGGCGTGACCGTGGGCATGCCCACCCGTTTCGCCGCGTCGGCTTGTGCGTCCGCGGTTCCCGCCACGAGTCCCCCGGTGCCGATGGCAAGGACCGCCGTACCGGCCGTGCTTAGGAAGCGGCGCCTGCCGTGGTCGATTGCCGGGATGTCCTTTTTATCCACCGGCGAACCCCCGTCCCAAGCACGGCGAAAGCCAGTAGTCCAAGCTAGCATCGGGCGCTAACGAGCCAGCTGAGCTGGGTACGAGCAACTGAGGGTTCCCAGATCACCGCGTCGGTGGCGCAGTTCGGACTATCGTTGCGCGGAGCTATGAGCGAAAGATTGGCGAGCGCGGAAGGCGGCATCTCCGATGGCATCACACGACGCCCGCGTCGAGCGCGTCAGAGGTAGGGCTAACAGCTGGATCATCGGCGATGACGACGAGGTCATCGTGGTCGATCCGGGCACCGACGCAGCCGCAGTGCTGGGCGCGGTAGGTGATCGGGAGATCCTCGCGGTGATCTGCACGCACGGCCATGCAGGTCATACTGAGGCCGCCGTCGAGGTAGCCGAGCGAGACGAGGCTCCGGTGGCACTGCATCCTGGCGACCGGCTCGCGTGGCGAGAGGTGCATTCGGGCGGTGACCCCGAGATAGACATGGAGGACGGCGGCAAGTTCGAGGTCGCTGGCGTGACGCTAGAGGTGCTGCACGCTCCTGGGCACAGCCGCGGATCCTGCTGCCTGTACTGCGAAGAGCTGGACGCCGTGTTCACCGGTGATGTCGTGGCCGAGACTGGGCCGGTTCCCAGCGACGACGGTTACCCGAACTGGGGCAAGCAGCTCGACACCATCGGGGCGCAAGTCCTGACGCTCCCGGCCGAGACTCGGATACTCCCAGGGCACGGCGACGAGTTCACGGTTGCCATTGCCGAGAAGCGGTTCGACACGTGGGTGGCCGCGGGCCAGAACCCGGAATCCTTTGCCGACGTCAATCCGCCCGGGGACCAGGACAACGCAGGATAGCTGTCGTGACAGTCACTGCCGAATCCGATGTTCCCTTCTTCGACGTTGCTGATCCCGCTTTCTCCGTCAGCTCGACCGAGGTCCTTCGCGCCAGGGATCGGAGCTGGTACGCCCGCACCCCATATGGCCTAGCGGTGCTCCGATACGACCAGGCCACCCGACTGATCCAGCATCAGAGCCTCCGGCAGGGAAGCGTGGCGTGGCCTGCTCATCACGGCATAACGTCAGGCCCATTCGCCGATTGGTGGGCGAGCTGGGTGCTCAATAAGGAGGGAGCCGACCACCGTCGGCTTCGCCGGCTGCTCAACCCAGCATTCTCGCGCCGGAATGTCGGAGCCATGTCTCCGAAGTTCCTGGCGCTAGCCGATGAGCTGATCAGCTCCTTCGATCAGCTACGCCGGTGTGAGTTCATGTCCGAGTTCGCCGAGCCTTATGCGGCCCGTGTCATCGCCATCATGCTCGGGATCGATGAGCAGGAGTGGCCCACGATCGCGGCCGAGTCGGCGACGGTGGGGCTGGCCATGGGCGTACAGATCCGTAGCGACCTGTCTCGGATCGAGGCCGCGCTTGGAAAGCTGTACGCCTACGCCGACGCGGTGATCGCAGATCGTCTGATCCGGCCTCGGGACGACTTCGTGACCAGCCTGGTCACGGCGCACGGAGACGGTGACCGACTCACCCGTGCCGAGCTTCGGGACTCACTGGTGCTGCTGATCTTTGGCGGCTTCGACACCACGCGCAATCAGCTAGGCCTTGCCGTGCAATGCTTCATTGGCCACCCGGCGCAATGGCGCCTGCTCGCGCAACGTCCGGAGCTAGGGCCGGCCGCCGTTGAGGAGGTCATGCGCACTAATCCGACCACGACCTGGGTGACGCGCGAGGCGCTGGCGGACTTCAGCTTCGATGGGCTCGAGATAGCGGCCGGCACCACGATTCATCTGTTCTGCGCAGCAACGGGCACCGATCCGGCGGCGTTCGGCAACCCGGAGTTCGACATAACCGCGGCTGGACGGCCAGCGCATCTCGCTTTTGGCGGTGGCGTCCATTACTGCCTAGGCCACCTGGTCGCACGCACCGATATGAGCGTCGCCCTGCCCCTGCTCGCACGTCGGCTTCGCGAGCCGCGGGTATCGGGTACGGCAACCTGGTTGCCGTGCAGCGGCAACACCGGGCCGACCCGGCTGCCGATGACCTTCGAGCCCGGTACCTAGTGCCCTTGTGGCGGCTCCCAGTCGGCCAGTGTGCTGGGCTCCCAGTTCTGGCCCACCGTAGGTGAATTGGAACGCCACGGCCCTAGCTCGGGCTGGGCGAACTTGGCATGCCTGCGCTTCAGCCAGATGCCATAGGAATTGCCGTCGCGCAGGTGAGTGATCAGAACCTTCCTGGCGTACTCGTCCTCCCGCCCGGCCGGGATCTCGAAGTGGATCTTAAGGAAGGCGTTGGTGTAGCGGTCGAAGACGGCTGGCACCCCGTCCTCATACATCAGGTGGATGTCTTCCAGCCAATTGATGTCTGCTCCTGGTGTCTCGGCAACCAGGTCTACATCCTCAACCAGAGACCGGTCGAACTGATAAGGGAACGTCCGCCCGGTCAGCTCCTCTGTATCGATGCCGATCTTTGTCGACAACCGCGGCGCCGCTGGCCCAGAACCGAATTCATCAGCCACTATGCGCTCCCGAGGCGCCGTCGTTCAGTATCTGCTTCTCCAGCAAGGCCTTGATCTCGGCCAGCGCGGCCTCTTCCGTCTGACCAGGAATGTAGGTCGTCCCGGCCAGCGGTACCTTGGCCATCGCCGAAGCTTCCACGGTCAATGCGCACAGATCTTCGGGCTCGAGGCTGTGCACATCAGTCTTGCCACATGCCCGGGCGAACATCTGCGCTTCGAGCGTCAGGGTGTGCAGGAAGTTGTAGACCCGCTCGGCGGCTTCGTCGACCTCCAGGCGCTTGCGCAGCTCGGGGTCCTGCGTGGTAATGCCGACTGGGCAGCGGCCGGTATGGCAGTGATAGCAGCGTCCGGCCGGCACGCCGACGGTGCCCTCGTAATCGGTGACGCCAGGGATCTCCTTATTGCAGTTCAGTGCCATCAGCGCCGAATGCCCGATCGCCACCGCCTTCGCGCCGAGCGCCAGGCACTTTGCGACGTCGGCACCGTTGCGGATGCCGCCCGCTACCACGAGGTCGATCTCGTCGACCAGCCCGACGTCCTCGAGCGCCCTGCGGGCCTCGGGGATCGCCGCCATCAGCGGGATCCCGGTCTCCTCCGCGGCGATGTGCGGCCCGGCTCCGGTGCCGCCCTCGGCGCCGTCGAGGTAGATGGTGTCGGGCCCGCACTTAGCTGCCATCCGGACGTCGTCGTAGACCCTGGCCGCGCCAAGCTTGAGCTGGATCGGAACCTGATAGTCGGTCGCTTCTCGAATCTCCTGGATCTTCAGTGACAGGTCGTCGGGGCCGAGCCAGTCTGGGTGACGCGCCGGGCTGCGCTGGTCAATCCCGGCGGGTAGTGACCGCATCTCGGCTACCTGCTCGGTCACCTTCTGGCCCATCAGGTGCCCGCCGAGTCCTACCTTGCAGCCCTGGCCGATGAAGAACTCGACACCGTCGGCGAGCATCAGGTGGTGCGGATTGAAGCCATACCGGCTCTGGATGACCTGGTAGAACCACTTGGTCGACAGGTCGCGCTCGGGCGGGATCATTCCGCCCTCGCCGGAGCAGGTCGCAGTGCCCGCCATCGAGGCGCCTTTGGCCAGAGCCATTTTCGCCTCGAGCGACAGCGCTCCGAAGCTCATGCCGGTGATGTAGATGGGGATGTCAAGCTCCAGCGGACGCTTGGCGAAGCGTGCGCCAAGGACGGTCTTGGTCTCGCACTTCTCCCGGTAGCCCTCGATCACGAACCGCGTCAGCGTGCCGGGGAGGAACATCAGCTCGTCCCAGTGCGGGATCCGCTTGAACATCGAGAAGCCGCGCATCCGGTACCGGCCAAGTTCAGCCTTCACGTGGATGTCGTTGATTACGTCGGGCGTGAAGATGCTGCTATGCC
>Ga0335073_10003130_pt1 | contig 22902 bp, 22 predicted proteins | sample Lox_Sample_22_FD_207093 | JGI IMG/M metagenome (GOLD analysis project Ga0335073, IMG submission 207093) | Soil microbial communities from Loxahatchee National Wildlife Refuge, Florida, United States - Lox_Sample_2.2 | ecosystem: Environmental > Terrestrial > Soil > Wetlands | place: USA... | reverse complement strand
GCCGGGGTAGCGTTCGAGCAGCTGCAGCGCGTTGCAGAGCACGCTCACCGAGGTGGACCAGCCGTACTCCCCGAGGCGTTCGCCGGAGGGGCCGACCTCCAGGCTGGTGCCGCCGACGGAGGTCTGGTAGGGGCTCGTCTCCGGGTAGCCGCCCACGTCGATGCCGATCGTGGAGAATTCGTCGCCTTCGTCGCCGGCCGCGAACTGCACGCCGATGCCGGTGGCGCCGGCCATCAGCAGCACGTCGTCGAAGGACCTGCGCGCGCCTTCGCCTTCGAGCAAGTCGCCGCCGTCTTCGCCCCAGGAGTCGGTGATGATCTCGGCGAGGTGCCCGTCCACCACCTGCTGCACCGCCTTGTACAGGCCGGTGCCGCAGTTCTTGGCGCCCACGTAGAGGATCTGCGCCCCCGGCGCGGTGGCGTGCACGGCCTCCACGTCGAGCGTCTGCTCGCCGGACCATTCTTCGGCTTCGCACGGTTCCTCTTCGGTGAACCTCTTGCTGATCAGTTCGCTGAACTGGCTCGCTTCGAGCGTCTGCCCGGGCTGGTTGCGTTCGCTGTACTCGTGCGCGTCGGCGAACAGCGTGGGCGCCTCGTAGGCGTCGACGATCGCCACCGTGACGCCCGCGCCGTCGACGCCGCCGGCGATCTGCGAGCGCAGGCCGTAGGCGCTCTGCAGCTGCGGCGGCGTGTAGCCGCACACGGCGTAGGGCAGCGGGTAGGGGTAGCCGTCGCCGTAGTGCGGGTCGCTCGTGTCGAGCTTTTCGCCGTAGTAGCCCGAGCACGGGGGCGCGACGCGGAAGCCGGGCGGCGGCGGGATCGGCGCTCCTTTCCGCTTCGCGCCGGCCGCGGGCGCGCCCGCCCCGCTGCGCGCCGGCGCCCCGGTCAGTGCCTGCGGGCGCTCGAAGTGCTGGTCCACGCCGGACACCCCCGCGATCAGCGACGCCACCGAGCTCGGCACCTTCAGCGGTTCGCTCGCCAGTCGCACCGTCTGCCGGCCCTGGCGGAACTCGCCGAGGCTCGTCCCGAACGCCCGCTCGACGGTGGCCGCGGTGGCGCTCGCTTCGATCGTCATGCGGTCGGGGGTGACGCCTTCGACGGCGATCCCCTGCGCTTCCAGCCACGAGCGCACGGCGCGCACGCTCGCGCGGGTCGGCGAGAAGCGCTTCTCCCACTGCTTGGGGGTGAGGTAGTGGCGGTAGCTCGGGCTGCTCGGATCGCTCACTTCGCGCTCGAGCTGCACGGCCGCGGCTTCTTCCGGCAGCCGTACCCCGACGTCGAATTCGATCGGCGTGGAGCCGGGCGTTTCGCCCACCTGCGAGGCCTGCGTCGCCGCCGGCGAGGCGCTCTGCACGGCCGCCAGGCCGCCCGCTTCGCCTGCTGTGGCGCCGGCGAATGCGGGCGCCGCCGTGAACGTCAGCGTGAGCGCCGCGGCGCACGCTCCAACCAGCGTGGGCACTGCTGCGGCGATGGCGCGCTGCCTCATGCGACCTCCTGTCACGAGCCCGGTGCTCGACCGCCCTCCCGTGGCGGCCGCCCGACGATGTTGGCAGATGCGGGCGCAGCTTGCACCGCCGCGGCGGGGGGCGCCATCCACGCGCGCCAGGCCACGTTCTGGCCGATGCGGTACACGTCGAGGATCGCCTCCTCGAGCCCGCGGCGCACGACGTCGCGCGCGAGGTCGAGCACCTCGGCGCCGTAATATTGTGCGATATGCCCTGGCGATCGCCTCTCGCAGCGGCCAAGCTGTGCACATGAGCGAGCACTTCGACGTGCTGATCGTGGGAGCGGGGCTGTCGGGGATCGGCTGCGCCTGCCACCTGCAGCGCGAGCAGCCGGGCAAGAGCTACGCGATCCTCGAGGCGCGGGGTGCGACGGGTGGAACCTGGGACCTGTTCCGCTACCCCGGCATCCGCTCGGACTCCGACCTGCACACCTACGCCTACGAGTTCAAGCCGTGGCTGGAGGAGAAGGCGATCGCCGACGGGCCCTCGATCCTGCGCTACATCCGCGAGACCGCGCTGGAGAACGGCATCGACCGCCACATTCGCCTCAACCACGAGGTGGTGCGCGCGAGCTGGTCCAGCGAGACGGCGCGCTGGACGGTGCAGGCGCGGCGAACGGACACCGGCGAGAGCGCCGCCTTCACCTGCGGCTGGCTCTTCAGCGCGGGCGGCTACTACCGCTACGACGAGCCCTACGTGCCCGAGCTCGAGGGGCGCGAGCGCTTCGGCGGGCGGATCGTGCACCCGCAGCGGTGGCCCGAGGACCTCGACTACGAGGGCAAGCGGGTGGTGGTGATCGGCAGCGGCGCCACCGCGGTGACGCTGGTGCCGGCGATGGCTGAGCAGGCCGCGCACGTGACGATGCTGCAGCGCTCGCCCACGTACGTGATCTCGGTGCCCGAGCGCGACCCGATCGCCAACGCCCTCATGCGCCACCTCCCGCCGGCGCGCGCCTACGCGCTGGCCCGCCGCAAGAACATCTGGCTGCAGCGCAACATCTACCGGCTCAGCCAGGCTCGCCCGCGGCTCGTGCGGCGCCTGCTGCGCGCGGGGGTCAAGCGCCAGCTGCCGCCGGGGTACGCGGTCGACGTGCACTTCAACCCCCGCTACGACCCCTGGGACCAGCGCCTGTGCGTGGTGCCCGACGGCGACCTCTTCAAGGCGCTCTCGCGCGGCGACGCGGCGATCGTGACCGACCGCGTCGAGACCCTCACCGAGCGTGGCATCAGGCTCGTCTCCGGGCGCGAGCTCGAGGCCGACGTGGTGGTGACCGCAACCGGCATGAACCTGCTCGCGTTCGGCGGCGTGGAGCTGAGCGTGGACGGCGAGCCGGTGGCGCTCGCGCAGAAGCTCGCCTTCAAGGCGATGATGCTCGGCGACGTGCCCAACTTCGCCTTCGCGGTCGGCTACACCAACTCGTCGTGGACGCTGAAGGTGGACCTGGTGTGCGAGTACCTGTGCCGCCTGCTCGCCTACATGGACGAGCGCGGGTACGACAGGTGCGTGGCGCACTGCAGCGACCCGGCGATGCCGACGCGGCCGCTGCTGGACTTCGCCGCCGGCTACGTGCAGCGCTCGGTGCACGAGTTCCCGCGCCAGGGCGCGCGCTTTCCCTGGTCGCTGGCGATGAGCTACGCGCAGGACGTGAAGAACCTGCGCCGCGGCGCGATCGAGGACCCCGAGCTGCTGTTCTCGCGCTCGGCCGCGCCGGCGCAGGCAGACGGCCGCCCGGCCGCGCTGGCGGCCTGAGCGCGCGGCGGCGAGCCGCGGCCGCGTCCGTCGCTCGCCGCTGGGCCCGCCTTCCTAGCGCGGCGGCTCGCCCATCGCCTGCAGCCCGCGCAGGAACACCTCCCGCATCGTGAGGTAGAGGCGGTCGTCGAGCTCGGGGTCGACGATGCGGTCGAGCACGAAGCCGTCGGCCATGACGTAGATCATGGCGGCGACGTCGGCGTGCGGCAGCGCGGGCTGGATGCCGAGCGCGGCGGTCCAGCGCTCGAACACCTCGGCCAGGCGCGCGCGCAGCGCGCGCTGGCGCGCGGCGAACTCGGCGCGGAAGCCCTCGTTGCGGGCGGCGTGCACGGCGAACTCCTGGTACAGGCGCGGCCACTCGGGGTCGCGCTCGACGTAGCGCAGGAACTCCTCGCCGGCGCGGCGCGAGAGCTCGAGCGGGTCGCCGGGAGCCTCGAGCGCCGCTTCGACGAGCCCGATCACCTCGCTGAACTTGGCGTCGAGCATCACCAGGAACAGCTCCTCCTTGCTGGCGAAGTTGGCGTAGAAGGCGCCCTTGGTGTAGCCCGCGTCGGCGGCGATCAGCTCGACGGAGGCGCGGTCCATGCCGTGGGCGCAGATCGAGCGCGAGGCGGAGCGCAGCAGCGCGGCGCGCGTGGCGGCCTGGCGCTCGGCGCGGGTGCGGCGCGCCGGGGGGCGCGTGCGCGGCGGGGCACTCAAGCGGCGGCTGCCTCGGCCGACGGCCCGCGCCCGGCAGCGGCGGCGGCCGCGACCGGCTGCGCGGCGGGGACGGCCACCTGCGCCCGCTCGGGCTCCGGCCCGGCCCCCACGTGTGGGCCCAGCACCACCTCGGCGTCGTGGCGGGGGGTCTCGGTGATGGCGCGGCGGTACACGCGCTCGGAGCGGGGCCGGCCGGGGGCGAGCGTACGGCGCAGGACGAGCTCGCGCAGCACCACCTCCATCTCGAACTGGGCGAAGGCGGCGCCGAGGCAGCGGCGCACGCCGCCGCCGAAGGGGATCCAGGTGTAGGTGCCCGGTGGGCGCCCGCCCTCGTCCTCGAGGAAGCGCTCGGGGCGGAACTGGAAGGGCTGCGGGTAGACGTCGCCGCGGTGGTGCACGAGGTAGATGGAGGGCACGATGGCGGCTCCCGCCGGCAGCAGGTGTCCGCCGAGCTCCATCGGCTCGACCAGCCGCCGCGCGACGATGGAGATCACGGGGCGCAGCCGCAGCGTCTCCTGGATAACCGCCTGCATGTAGGCGCTCTCCCCCGAGGACGACGCCCCGCCGCGCGCCTCCTCGGTGAGGCGCTCCAGCTTCTCGGGGTGGCGGCAGAGGCGCTCGACCGCCCACGACAGGGCGTTGGCGGTGGTCTCGTGGCCGGCGATGAGCAGCGTGAGCAGCTCGTCGCGCAGCTCGCGGTCGCTCATGGGGCTGCCGTCCTCGTGGGTGGCCTGCAGCAGCAGCGACATGATGTCGTCGCGCTCGGCGAGGTCGCCGGCGCGCCGGCGCTCGGAGATCTGCTCGTAGACGGCGCGGTCGAGGCGTTCGAGGTCGCGCCGGAAGGCGGGCACGCGCGGCAGGCGCTCGGGTCCGAGCACGGCGAGCACGGCGGTGTGGCGGGGGCTGGTGGTGATGTCGAGCAGCCGCCGCAGCTCCGAGCGCAGGCGCTCCACGCCGGGCTCCTCGGAGACGCCGAAGACGGCGCGCAGGATGATCTCGAGCGTGACGGCCTGCATGCGCGGGCGCAGCGGGTAGGGCCGGCCGAGCGGCCAGCGCTCGATCTCCTCGCCGGCGACCTGCGCCATCAGCTGGCCGTAGCGCTGCATGCGCTCGCCGTGGAAGGCGGGCAGCATCAGCTTGCGCTGGCCCATGTGCGCGGCCTCGTCGAGCAGCAGCACGGAGTTTGGCCCGAGGATCGGCAGCAGCACGCGGTTGGCCTCGCCGGCGTGCAGCAGCCGCGGGTCGCCGGTGAACACCTGCTTGATGACGTCGGGGTCGGAGGTCACGACCCAGGTGTGCTCGTTGGCGATGGTGAGCGTGAACATGGCGCCGAAGCGCGCCTGGCAGGCGCCGAGCAGCCACTGCGCGCGGCGGAACCAGAGGGCGGTCTGCAGCGCGCTCGGCATCCGCGGACCGGGGGGGAGGGTGGCCGTGTCGTTTCGCATACCGGTCGGTATCTTGTCACGTACCGTTCGGAATGTCAACGCTGCGAATCGATTTTTATATCGATGAGGGGTCGCGTGCCGCCGGAGCGCCGCGCGGCGGCGGATCGCCGAGGCTCAGGCGCGGTAGCGCACGAGCACTTTGTGCGAGCAGCCGAGCAGCTTCCAGGGCCGGTTGGCCGGCAGGTAGCGCATCACGAACGTCTTCACGCCGGGGCCGTCGCAGTGGATCACGCCGTGGCCGTAGACGAGCGCGAGGTGGTCCTCGCCGCCCCCGGTCCAGATCTCGTTGAAGCCGTGGCTGGAGTAGATCCAGTCGTTGCCGGCGCCGCCGTGGATGTAGTCGCGCTCGCCTTCGGACTGGCCGCTCGGCTGGTAGTCGCCCCACAGCACGTCGCCGCGTTCGCCGGCGTAGAGGGTGTCGTCGCCGTAGCCGCCGAGCAGCCAGTTGTGCACGTGGGCGAGCCCCACGAGCGTGTGGGCGGCGCCGTAGCCGCCCTTGTCCATCTTCAGGCATTCGTCGGAGGGCCAGCCGGCGTGGCTGGCGAGGGCGACGTGGGCGGCGGGCGCGGTGGCCGCGGCCGCCGATGCGCCGCCGCCGGCCGAGGCCGCGGCGCGCGCCGTCGCTGCGCGCAGCGAGGAGACCTTGGCGATTTCTTCGCCGGCGGGGCAGAAGGCGCTGTAGACGCCGCGGTCGTAGCGCCGCAGCTGCGCCGCTTCTCGCGCGGAGACGGCGGCGGCGCCGGCGCGTGCGTCGCGGGCGGGCGCTGCTGCGGGCACGAGCGCGCAGGCGAGCGCGAGCAGCGCGCAGGCGGCGCCGAGGGCTGTGGTCTTGGGCTTGGCGGTCACGGCTCGCTGTTTGTGTGCCGGCGGGTGTTCTCGCGCGTCATCATCGACGATCGTGTCGACGGCCGGGTGAAGATCCGGCGCGGGCGGACGAATGGACATTCTGGCGCCTGCGCCGGGGGCCGAGCGAGCGCTCACTGCTCCTCGGCGCGCCAGCGGCGGTACAGCTCGGTGAACTCCTCGCGCATCGCCGGCGTCATGTCCTCGGCGCGCAGCTCGCCGGTGAGCTCGATCGTGGCGCGCATCTGGCGCAGGTACTCGCTGCAGTGCGGGCAGCCGGCGATGTGCGCCTCGAAGCGCCGGCGCTGGGCGCGCGGCAGCGCGCCTTCGAGGTAGTCGGTGATCAGCTCCACCATCTCCTGACAGGCCAGCTCGCCTCGCTGCCAGAACATACTCACGCACCCCCCAGCTCGTCTTCGAGCGCCTGGCGCAGGCGGCTGCGCCCGCGGTGCAGCAGCACGCGCTGGTTGGCGTCGCTGAGCTCGAGCACCGCGCACACCTCCTGCGCGCTGAGGCCGTCCACGTCGCGCAGCATCACGACCTCGCGCTGGCGCTCGGGCAGCGCCTGCAGGGCGGCGCGGATGTCCCCGGCTAGGCTCTGCGCGAGCAGCCGCTCGTCGCTGTCCTCGACCCAGTGCTCGGGCGGCGCCATCCAGGCGCCGGAGGCGTCGAAGCGCGCGCTGTCGACCACCGGGCCGGCGTCGCCGACGGGGACGCTGCGCCGCTCACGCACGCCGGTGCTCCGCGCGCGGTTGACGAGGATGCTCAACAGCCAGGTGCGGAAGCTCGAGCGCCCGGCGAAGCCGTCGAGGCCGCGCAGCGCCGCCAGCCAGGTGTCCTGCACGACCTCCTCGGCCACCGCGGGGTTGGACAGCAGCGAGCGCGCCAGCCGCGTCATGGTGGCGTGGTGACGCTCCACCAGCGCCACGAACGCGTCCTGCTCGCCGGCGCGCAGGCGCGCCAGCAGCGGCCCGTCCGCGTCGGCCGCGGGCGGCCGCTCGCGCGGGCGCCGGGGCGGGGCGATCGAGGGGATCAGCCTCACGCCGGTGCGCCGGGGTGGGGTGGGAGGTGGCGCTCACAGCACATGCCGTGCATTCGCAGCCGTGCAGGCTACGGCGCCGTCCATGGCGCCGCAACCCGCAAGGCATGTTCTCGCGTCAGCCGGCGACGATTCCCTCACCGCCGACCGCTCCCGGCACGGTCACCTTGCCGAGCTCGCCGAGCGAGCCGTTGGAGGCCACCGCGAACTCGTCCACGATCCCTTCGCCGCCGGTCTGCACGTACAGGTAGCGACCGTTCGCGCTGGCGGCCGCGTCGACCGTGCCGGCGTCGGTGGGCGTGTCGCCGAGCGCCGTCAGCAGCTGCCCGTGCGCGCTCGTCTGGAACGCGCTGAGCGAGCCGCTGCCGGCGTTGGAGAGGTAGAAGCGCCCGCGCGCGTCGGTGATCCAGCAGGTCGCCGCCTGGCCGGTTGGCACCGAGTCGAGCTGCTGGATCTCGCCGTCGGCCTGCAGCTGGAAGCCGGCCACGAAGCCGGCCGCCTCGGCCACCACCAGGTGTTCCTGCTGGTCGAAGTCGACCGCGAAGGGCACCGTGCCGGGCAGCGGGTTCACGGTCGGCGAGGACGACAGCAGCCCGCCGGCTTCCACGGCGAACACGTCCACGTCTTCGCCGTTGGCCTTGGTTGTGACGATCAGCTGCGAGCCGCCGGGCGTGAACGCCACCTGGCCCGGCGTGTGCGTGAACTGCGGCGTGGCGCCCGCTTCCAGGCCGAGCGCGCGGCTCGAGCCGGCCAGCGGCGAGAGGCGCCCGTTCGAGACCGTGAAGCCCTGCAGCTCGCCGCCTTCGAGCGCGTTGAGCACGTACACCACGCCGCCGTGCACCGCCACGCTGACGGGGAAGCTGCCGCCGGAGGAGATCACCTGGTGCAGCGCCAGCTGATCGCCGATCACGGCGAACACCGAGACCGTGTCGCTGCCGGCGTCGACCGCGTACAGCAGGCCGTCGGCGCGGTCGTAGGCGAGCGCGCCCTGCGAGGCGAGATGGTCGACCTGCGAGCCTTCGAGCTGCCCGCCGAGCCCGCCGGTGGGGTAGGCGCCGACCTGCGTGAGCGCGTTGCCGGTGCGCTCGTAGGCGATCACTTCGTTGCCGGCCAGTCCGTCGGTCTGCACGAACACCGCGCGGCTGGTCTGGTCGGCGAGCGCCGGCGCGGCGCCCACGGCGCCGGCCAGCGCCGCGCATGCGGCGAGCGCCGCGACGGCGAGGCGAGTTGTTGCTTTCATAGCTGTGCTCCTCGGGGTTGGATTTGAATGCAGCTTTCAGTCCGCCGGCCGGCGCCCCCGTTACAGGGCGCACGCCGAGGCTGGGAGCTCCATCCCCGGGGAGCGAGCCCGCGCGTGTTTGGCCGCGCAGCCAGGACGGCGGCGCGGCGGGGCGCGGAGGAGTATCGTGGCCTCGAGGAGAGCGATCGGTCGAGGAAACGGGGAAGGGCATGTACGACTACGTGATCGTGGGAGCGGGCTCGGCGGGGTGCGTGCTGGCCAGACGCCTGAGCGAGGACCCCGATGTGCGGGTGCTGCTGCTGGAGGCCGGCCCCCCGGACGTCAACCAGAACATCCACGTGCCGCTCGGCTACCTGCAGCTGGCGCGCACCGAGGTGGACTGGGACTACTGCACCGCGCCCGAGCAGGAGTGCGGCGGCCGGCGCATCCCGCTGCCGCGCGGGCGCGTGCTGGGCGGCTCCTCCTCGATCAACGCGATGGTCTACATCCGCGGCAACCGCCTCGACTACGACGAATGGGGCGTGCCGGGCTGGTCGGCGGCGGACCTGATCCCGTACTTCATCAAGGCCGAGCGCAACGAGCGCGGCGCCTCGCGCTGGCACGGCGCCGACGGGCCGCTGCCGGTCGGCGAGGGACGCTCGCACAACCCGATCGCGGCGGCGTTCGTGGAGGCGGGCGTGCAGGCCGGCCTCGAGCGCAACGAGGACTTCAACGGCGAGCGCCAGGAGGGCGTGGGCCTCTACCAGGTGACCCAGCGCGGCGGCATGCGCGCCAGCGCCGCCGTCGCCTACCTGCACCCGGTGGCCGCCGAGCGCCCCAACCTGACGGTGATGCCGTACATGCTGGTGCACCGCGTGCTGTTCGACGGCACGCGCGCCCTCGGCGTGGAGGCCAGCCAGCTGGGACAGGCGCAGGAGCTGCGCGCCGAGCGCGAGGTGATCCTGTGCGGCGGCGCCTACAACTCGCCGCAGCTGCTGATGCTCTCCGGCGTGGGCCCCGCCGAGCACCTGGCGATGCGCGAGATCGAGGCGCTGCTGGACCAGCCCGCGGTGGGCGAGAACCTCTCAGACCACGCCGCCGCCTACGCGGTTTGGGCCACCCCCGAGGAGGTCAGCCTGCTGCGCTCGCTCGAGCCGGAGGCGCTGGCGGAGTACGAAGCCACCCAGACAGGGCCGTTCGCCTCCAACTTCGCCGAGTCCGGCGGCTTCGTGCGCGTGGCCGCCGACGCGCCCGCGCCCGACGTGCAGTTCCACTGCATCCCCCTGCAGCTGCTCGACGAGGGCATGAGCGACCCCGAGGCGCACGGCCTGCTGGTGACGCCGTGCCTGCTCACGCCGCACAGCCGCGGCGACGTGCGCCTGGCCTCCAAAGACCCCACCGCCAAGCCGATCGTGCACCACCGCTACTACAGCGCCGGCGACGACATGCAGCGCATGATCGCCGGCATGCGCAGCATGCTCGAGATCTGCTCCCAGCCGGCGCTCGCGCGCTACTGCGCGATCCCCTCGATCGTCCCCGACGGCCACGGCGAGGAGGAGCTGCGCGCGCACATCGCCCGCACCACCTTCTCCGTCTACCACCCCGTCGGCACCTGCCGCATGGGCGCCGACGCCGAGGCCGTGGTCGACCCCGAGCTGCGCGTCAACGGCCTCGATGGCCTGCGCGTGGTGGACGCCTCGGTGATGCCGGCGGTGCCGCGCGGCAACACCAACGCCCCGGTGATCGCGCTGGCCGAGCGCGCCGCCGACGTGATCCGCCACGGCCGCGCGCTGCTGGAGCCCGACCCCGGCGCCAGCGCCGCTGGCCTCGCCGGCGCCGCCGGGTCGCCCGACGGAGGGACCACGCAGCCGGCGCCCGCCGAGCCGGCCTCGGTGTAGCGCCGCCGCGAGCCGCATGAACAGCTCCCCGCGCGCGATCCACCACCTCGGCTGCGGCACGCTGTGCCCGCGCGGCGCCCGCCTGATCGCCGGCGAGGGCGGCCTGTTCGCGCGCACGCGGCTGGTCTGCCACTGCCTGCTGGTCGAGGGCGCCGAGGGGCTGGTGCTCGTCGACACCGGCTTCGGCAGCGAGGACGTGCGCACGCCGGGCCAGCTCGGGCGGCCGTTCAACGCGCTCGTCGCCCCCCGCCTCAGCGAGCGGGAGACCGCCCTCGCCCAGGTGCGCGAGCTGGGCCTCGACCCGCACGACGTACGCCACATAATCACTACTCATCTCGACCTCGATCACTCCGGCGGGCTGCCGGACTTCCCCGACGCGGAGGTGCACCTGCTCGCGCGCGAGCTCGAGGCGGCCATGCGGCCCTCCTGGCGCGATCGCCCGCGCTACGTCGCCGCGCACTGGGCGCACGGGCCGAGATGGGTCACGCACGAGGGCGGCGGCGAGCGCTGGTTCGGCTTCGAGAGCGTGCGCGTGCTGGCGCACAGCGACGCCGAGATCCTGCTGATCCCGCTGATCGGCCACACCCACGGGCACACCGGCGTGGCGGTCCGCGACGGCGATCGCTGGCTGCTGCACTGCGGCGACTCCTACTTCCATCGCGGCGAGGTCGCCTCGCCGCCGCACTGCCCGCCGGGCCTCGCGCTGTTCGCCGCCTTCGACGAGGTCGACCGCGCCGCCCGCCGCGGCAACGTCGAGCGCCTGCGCGAGCTCGCCGCGCAGCACGGCGAGGAGGTGCAGCTGCTGTGCTCGCACGATCCCCACTACCTCGACGCCGCGCGCTGAGCGCGCACGGCCCGCCGCGCGGCCGTGCCGCGGCGGCAGGCGCCGTCCCGTCCCGCGCCCGCCCGCGCCGGTACCCTCTGGAGATCATGGACGAGCACGGCAGCGCAGCGGGGGCGCCGGTGGCGCCCGCCTGGGGAGAGCTGCGCTACGGCGCCGAGCTGGCGCGGCTGCTGGTGGACGGCGGCCTGCGCGACGCGCGTGCGGTGGGCGAGCCCAGGCCGGTGCTGCTGGTCCCCGGCTTCATGGCTGGCGACGCCTCGCTGCTGGTGATGCGCGCCTGGCTGCGCCGCCGCGGGCACCGCGTGGCGATGAGCGGGATCGTGGCCAACGTCGACTGCGCCGGGCGCGCCGTGGCGCGCCTGGAGCGCCAGCTCGAGCGCTTCGCCGGCGAGTGCGGACGCCCGGTCGCGCTCGTCGGCCAGAGCCGCGGCGGCACCTTCTCCCGCGCGCTCGCGGTGCGCCGCCCGGAGCTGGTGTGCGCGCTGGCGATGCTCGGCTCGCCCGTGCGCGACGGCCTGGCGGTTTCCGAGCGGGTGCTGCGCACGGTGCGCTGGCTGGCCTGGCTCGGCGACCTCGGCTTCCCCGGGGTGCTCTCCACCGGCTGTCGCGACGGTGAGTGCTGCAGCGAGTTCAACGAGCAGCTCAGCGCGCCGCTGCCCGCGCACGTGGACGCCGTGTCGGTGTACTCGCGCAGCGACGGCGTGGTCGACTGGCGCGTCTGCGTGGACCCGCACGCGCGCGCCCACGAGGTCGCCTCGAGCCACTGCGGCATGTCCGTGCACGCCGACGTCTACCGCGCCCTGGAGCCGCTGCTGGAGGACCCCGTGCGCACGCGCCGAGCGCGCCGGGCCGCCTGACCGCGCGCCCGCCCGCGAGCGATGACGCAGCCGCCGCGCCACCACGCCGCCACGCACGCCGAGCAGATGCTCGCGTTCGCCGGCGAGCACGCCGCCGAGCTGGCCGCGCCCGGCCTCAGCCCGCGCCCGGCGCGCAAGGTGGCGGTGCTCGCGTGCATGGACACGCGCATCGACCTGTACGCCATGCTCGGCCTGCGCCGCGGCGACGCGCACATCGTGCGCAACGCCGGCGGCCTGGTCACCGACGACGCGATCCGCTCGCTCAGCATCTCCCAGCGCCTGCTCGGCACCGAGGAGATCGTGGTGGTGATGCACCACGGCTGCGGCCTGCTCGGCGCCTCCGAGGACGAGTTCGCGCGCGCGCTCGCCGCCGACGGCGCCGCCCCGCAGTGGCGGCTGGGCGCCTTCGCCGACGTGCAGGAGGCGCTTCGCGCGGGCCTCGCGCGGCTGCGCGCGGCGCCCGAGCTGGTCTCGCGCGAGCGCATCCGCGGCTTCGTGTTCGACCCCGAGAGCGGCGCGCTGCGCGAGCTGGACCGCGGCGCCTGAGCGGCGGCGCCGCGATTTGGCGCCCGCGGCGGCGCCCGCGGCGCGCGCGACGATCGATAGGGTGCGTCTCTTATGCGAGCCGTCACCTTCCAGTCCCCCGGCGTCGTCAGCGTCGAGGAGCGCCCCGCGCCGGAGCTGCTCGACGCCGAAGACGCGATCGTGCGCGTCGACGCCAGCGGCGTGTGCGGCTCGGACCTGCACATCTACCACGGCCGCGTGCAGATCGAGCCCGGCTTCACGATCGGGCACGAGTACGTCGGCACCGTGCTCGCGGCCGGCGACGCGGTCACGCGCGTCGCCGTTGGCGACCGCGTGCTGGGCTGCTTCATGACCGCCTGCGGCGTCTGCTGGTTCTGCCGCCGCGGCCTCTACCACCGCTGCGAGCGCTCGCGCACGTTCGGCCACGGCGCCACGCTGGGCTCGCTGCAGGGCACGCAGGCCGAGCAGGCGCTGGTGCCGCACGCCAACCTCGTGCTGCGGCGCGTGCCGGCGGGCATGAGCGACGAGGTCGCGCTGTTCGCCGGCGACGTGATGGGCACCGGCTTTCACGCGGTGGTGGAGAGCGGCCTGCGCCCCGGCGACGTGGCCGCGGTGCTCGGCCTCGGGCCGGTGGGCCTGTGCGCGGTGCAGGCCGCCCGCGCGGTGGGCGCCGCCAGTGTGTTCGCCATCGACAGCGTGCCCGAGCGCCTCGCCGTCGCCGAGTCCTTCGGCGCCACGCCCCTGCACCTGGCCGAGCAGGACGTCAAAGCCGCCGTGCGCGAGGCCACCGACGGGCGCGGCGCGGACGTGTGCATCGACGCCGTCGGCGACCCCAAGGCGCTCGACAGCGCGATCCGCCTCACGCGCGCCTGCGGCTCGATCCAGTGCGTCGGCGTGTACGCCGAGCGAGCGGAGGTCCACATGGGCCTGTTGTGGCTGAAGACGCTCACGCTGCGCGGCGGCCAGGCCAACGTGATCGCGCACGTCGACCGCGTGCTCGCGCTGCTCCACGCCGGCGTGCTCGACCCCAGCGCGCTCGTCACCCACCACATGAAGCTCGAGCAGGCGCCCGAGGCCTACGCGGTGTTCGACCGCCGCGAAGCGCTGAAGGTGGTGCTCACGCCCTAGCCCGGCCGAGCGAGCGCCCGACCGCCTTCGTGCGTGCAGTGGGAGACGCGCTTCGCCTCGCTCGCCCCCGCCCCTGGGCAAGCCGGGGCAGGCGTGCTTAGAATAGGCTCCTCGGCGGGACGCGAAGTCCCGCCGAAACACACAGCGCGCCCGTAGCTCAGTGGTCAACGGTTCTCTTCGGGGAGCCAAAGAGCAGCGGTCTTTCAAGCCGCAGGCCGCGGGTTCGATTCCCGCCGGGCGCACTAGCCAAATCCCCCGCAACCACGGGGATTTTCGCGTATCCGGTGCGGTGCCCGTGGGACGGCCGATCGCCGTGGGTACCACCCGTGGGTACCAAACGGCGCCCGTAGGCGCGGGGCGTGGGTTTGGTGGCGGCCCATCCCGTAGGCCGCGCCCCGTCCGTGCCCGTAGAACGCCCGCAAATGGCCGCTACGACGACGATCGCGCCGGCCGCCACACGACCTTTGTCGTGGTCACGGTGGCGGCCGGTGCGTTGACCGGCGTCGTGGTGGCCGGTGTGGTCGCGGTGGCCGTAGGCGTCGGTTCGGGAGTCGTCGTTTTCGCTGGCGGGGTTTCTTCGTGCGTGGTCGTCGTGGGCGGTGGTTCTATCGTCGGAGGGTTGGCCTGGTTTTCGAGCGCGGTGCGCTTGGCTTCGGGTAGCGCGGCCATGAACGCCGGTAGGCCGTCGAACATCGCGGCCAGTTCGGCAAGGTCCGCGTCGGGCGCTTCCGACCACGCGACGACGAGTTGCGACGTGGACGTTCCCAACGCCTCGGCGAGTTCTTCGCGCGTCAACGGCAAGCCGGACACCGGCAGCTTGCCGACCTGTTCTTCGGTCGCCGTGGCGCCGGCCGGCATGGCTGCGACCCCGAACGCCAGCATCCCCAACACGATCGCTACGACTACTCGGCGCACGACATACCTCCCTGATCTGAGTGTACTGCGATGGTCGGGACCGTCAAATGCGGGCATCGGAGGCCTCACCACCGCCGCCGACCCCTGATCCCGAAGTGATCCACCAGCGCGCGGCGAACGATCTCTTTCGTGACGCCGTGGCGGGCCGCGATCTGTTCGAGCGTTAGTTGATCGATCAGCCGCGCGCGGAGCATTTTCATGGCACGGTCGCTGGGCACGTGGCGCGCTTTCGCGCGCCTAATCGGCGCCAACGCTCGCCCGTCATCGCGCAGGGCTTCGACAAGTTCGATCACGACTTCGGGCGACAGGATCTCCAACAGTTCGTCGCCCGTGTGCCGGCACAACTCATCGCTGACGAATCGCCAGATCAGGTCCGCCGTCGCCTTCGCGCGTTCGCGGCCCGGCAGGTCTTCGAGTTGCGGTGATTCAGCGGTGTGTTCTCGCCCTTCCCGCTCGCGCTCCAAGGTTTCGATCACGATCCCGAAATGCCTGCCGTCGATCGTGAGCGCATCCGGGTCCGATGTTGTCTTGTCCCAACCGATGTCATCGAGCACCGCAAAAACGGCGCGCAGATTCGATACCGCGGGGGCCACATCGCCGGGGATCGTGGTCGCGCTCATCGTCTCAAGGTCACTGCACCACCGCGACACTTCCGCGTAGAGCGCGCCACGCAGTTGCACGGCCACGTCAGCGGGCACGGTGAAGTCGTCCATCCTGCCTCCGTTCGGAAAAGGTGGACGGGCCGCCCCACAGCGGCCCGCCACGTGTCGGCTGTCAGGCGGCGGCGTAGGTCCGCCGCACGAACCGACGAGCACCCTGCTCGCGCATCCGCTCGGCATGGACGGCCGCTGGCAACAACAAGCCGTCCGGCACCAGCTCGTCACGCAGGATTCGCACATTCCTTGGCGCGACTATCCCGAGACGGACGTTTCCGCCTTGAACAGCCATGACGAATACGCCGATGTCGGGTCCGATGTGGACGAGTTGGTGTTGCCTTCTCGTTAGAACCAACATCGTCAAGATTCGGTCTTGACGTGGACGTGGAGCGTGGCGCCTTCGCACGCTTCCTGCAACACTTCCGTTTCGTTCTTGAGTTCCACTTCAGCGCCGGGTCCGCTAAACAGGTATTCCCCATCTTCGCCGGTTTTGATGACGAGCGGATGCGCAAGCCCGGCGCCGAATAGTTCCGCCTCGGTTCCTATTTGTTTGCCGTTGTAGGTGAGTGGTTCTTTACTCAAGTGGCTGAGCGTGAACCACCCGTTTTCGCAACCTTCGCTTTCGCGGCTGTTTGTGAAAGATACCGCTATGCGATCGACCTCCATCGGTGATTTGATCTGACCCTCTTTGACCGAGATCGACAACGGTGTGGGCTGGCCGATGCCTTTTAGTTCGAGGAAGCTCACGTTGAGCGGGACGGTTTCTGTGGTCTGCGTCGATTTGGCGACCTTGTTCGAGCCTTCGCCTTCGCCGATGATCTGTGTGACCAGCCAGTAGCCGAACGCGGCGGTTGCGATGACCAGCGGGGTAGCGGCGATCGCAAAGAAGCGACGCCGCCGTGAAGCGGTGAGAAATCCCATGACTGATTCCTTTCTTGAGTGTGAAGCCGCGACCGACAAAACCCCCGATCGCGTTGTCGTCCTTCTACACGTTCCGGTGGAGCGTTGTCAACAGCTTGAGGAAACGGGTAACGAGTAGTGAATCGGTGTCACGAGTGAACGCGACCGCCCCACGATCGTCGGATGAAGATGCGATAAAATGCCGGCATGGGCGCGATCACGCCAAACGTCGCGGAGGTCCTTCGGGACATGAAAGCTCTCGCCGAGAATCCGAGGGAAACCGTCTTGGGCGTACTCAAGGCGGCGGCCACGGCCGACCTGCACATGCAGACCGCGAGCCTTGACCCGGACGGACGGACACAAGTGCAACCGACGATCCCCGACTTTCCACCGGGCCTCTTGGAAGCACATGCGCGTTACGAGCGAATGGCACCGAAGGTGAACGGTCAACGCACGGTGACGCGCGACTCGTTGCGCGAAGCCTTGGAAGCGTTCGCGGATGCCGGCTACTTCCACGCCACGATCGAAGACGACGACGAGCGTTCCCGTTTTTTGCGCGCCGCTGACGGTGCTGGGTTTCGAGACGAGGACATCGCAACCATGTACGCCAAGCCCGGCGAGCGGGTGGGCGCCACGCTCGACCGAATCCACATAGATCGAGTGCTCGATGGCCGTGACCCATGCAGCGGACAGCCGCTCGGCGATCATCCCAAACTGATCGCCGGTAGGCGTGCGGCGCAACTTCGCACTGAAGGGCGCTCGTATCAAGAAGCGGCCGATCGCATGAACGCCGAGGGCTTCCAGATCAAACACGGCCAGCAGGTGAAACGACTTTTTGACAAACCTTGGCCCGCGAATATCGTTCGCGTCTGTGCTGAGTGCGGGGAGGCGTTGCCTCACGGCGCCAGCCCGAAGATGCGCCGGCATCCATCGTGCCGCGAACGCGCGAAACGACGCGCACAACGCCGCTAGGCAACCATCCCCGTTACCCGGTTGCGTTTCGGCCGGGGCGGTCTGGTGTAATGTTGGGCACGCGGGATCACGGTTCGTCGGGGTGAATCACGTCCCGGCGCGTTGTGGATCGTCGTGCACGTTCTAGTGGGTTGCACACCCGCATCGAAGATGAGTAGACGACCATCGCTACTCATGCCGGGCCGCTCGCGGCCCGTGTCGCCGCCACTCCCATGAGCGGCTGACTGTTCCTCTTTCATAGTTTCGACCTGGCGTTTCCCCGTGCCGTGGTCGATCGCGCGCCGGGCATGGGAGTGTCACGGGCGCGCAGCGCCTGGCCGGGATCGTGGTTGCGGGTCGGCCAGGCGCACAAGCTTCGGCAGGATCGTTGCCACCGCCCGAAGGCACGTGGACAGGTAGGCAGTTCGGGGTTTTCCTCGGACGGTCTACCTGTCCGATTTAGAGCTTGAGCCGGCGAACAAAAGCCGGCGAAAGACCGCCTGCTCGTTGAGCAGGGGTTGTGCTAGGGGGCAAGCCCCCGTGAGCAAGGAGTTAGATCAAATGGCTCAGGACGCCATCCAACGTGGCCTCGCGCTGTTGCGCGGCCACGCTACGCAAACAAAGAGTGCCGCTCGACGCGACATTGAAGCCCTTGGGAAGCTGAAATCTCCCACGGCTGCCAACGTCGAATCTACTGGTGAGAGGTTTGCCGAGGCGGCACGCGCTCGGCGAGCCGCCGAGACGGCCTACGACGTGCTTTTTGCGCGTGACATACGAGTGGGCCGCGAGCCTGCCGTTTACGGCCGGGGCGCTCCCTATTCGATCGTCCAAGACCTCGACGCCGCTGTGCATGGCTCCAAGAAGCCGGGCGAGCAGGCCGCCGCTATGGAGCGGATTGCTCGAAATGCGCAGATGGAAGGTAAGACGGAGGCACAGGCACGTGCCATCGCTGAGACTGCCGGTGCCGGTGGTGAGCTGGTTGCCCCGTTCTACTGGCAGGAGGCTTGGGTGGATCAGGCTCGCGCTGACCGGACGTATTGGGAGACGTTGCATCAGGAGATTCTGCCTGAGCACGCCAACAAAATCGACATCCCCAGCCTCACGGGTGGAGCGACTTCGGCAGCTACCAAAGATCTCGCCGAACAGAAAACCGAAAGCATCACGTCGGCGTTGATCGAAAACGCGGTCATTTCGCTCGACGGGAAACTCGAACCTGTTGCGGTGCAGCTGCTCGAACGGGCGTTGCCGTCGCTGGCTGACTCGATCTTCCTGCCGGACGTGATGAGTGCCTACTGTGAAGCGGCGGACCTTCTCGCCATCCAGGGCACGGGCACGGCTCCGCAGCCGTTGGGTGTGCTCAGCATGATCGAAGCGGAATCGGCGCACGCGCACAAAGTCACGTACACGTCGGCCAGCCCAACTATCAGCGGCTTGCTTACAAAGGTCGCGGAAGCGTACTGGTTGATCTGGAAAACCCGGAAGAAGGCGCCGGACCTGTGCCTGATGTCTCCGAGGCGTTGGGCGTGGATTCTGCAAACAGCCGACAAACAGGAACTCCCCGTTGTCAACGTCAAGTCGTTCACGCCCGCCGAAGCGGAACAGCGTTTTGGCGACGGCACGGGCCGCAAAGCGTCGCTGCCCGTAGGTGAGATTCTAGGGATGGGCGTGTGCCTTTCGCCTTCCATTCCAACGAATCTCGGAGCCGGCACAAACCAGGATGTGATCGTGCTCCAGCGGTCGGGCGACTCCTGGGTGCTGGAGGAGCCGCAGATGCACCTTCAGGTTGCGCGCGACACGGAAGTGAACGGGAAATTGGCGTGCAACATCAGCGTTTGGCGATACGCGGCGATCATTCACGGGCGTTACCCGACCGGCTACGCGCTGGTGGAAGGCACGGGACTGAACGCAGAACCGTAGGCGGCAAGGCGCGATGCGCTCCCGGCCTCCAAGCCGGGAGCGCTCCTTTCCCCAAACGACGCAATGGTGAATACTCACGATGGTCATACTCGTACACAGCCGCGACCGGACGAGACTTCACTGTCCCGTCGAACTGGTCGAGCTGCACAAAGCACGGGGTTGGCGAATCTGGCAACCGCCGTGCGTTAGAAGAACACGACGCGCGACACCTGCACACCGCGAACGGAAGGCAAGACGCTCATGCGCGGAGGGATAGGACGACGAGGCACCGAGGACCGGCTCGGCCCGATCGGGAGGCGTACTACCGATAACGGGCGCGAGCGAGTAGAAGGCGCGATCAGACAGGGGAGGGTGAAGAATCTCGCGCCTGCCGAAGCGCGGGATCGTGGCCTGCTTGACCGCTCGAAGGATTTGGACGCAGCGCGTCGGGCGGTCAGTGACGCCCAGGACGATCTACAACTACGCAAAAGAAGGAGTTGACGAGCGATGAACACCTACCTGGTAGTACAGGCGCAGCCGCTCTACGCGGCGGAAGCGAATAACATCAACTCGGTCAAGGTCGAGGGTGTACTCGTGACTGCCGCGACTAATCCGCTGTACGTCGTAGAAGCGGAGTCGGCGGCATCGGCGGTCGAGGTTGTAGAACACGCTGTAGGCGCGGGTGCTTCTGGCACGTTCACCGCGTTGCAGGTGACGGCATCGTGACGGCGGTGGCCGCGTAGAGGCTTGCGTTGACGGGGGCGTTCTCCTCCGCCGTCGCGCGAGACGAGCGCCGGGCCGTCTGGTTGTGCGGCCTGGGCGCTCATGGCCGGCGTGCCCGTTCCTGCCACGTGGGGCGGCGCGTCGGCCATTTTCGTCGTTCTGGGCGCCGTGGGTGCGGACCCGCCCAACCACACGGACACGGCCCGCGGATGGCCGCACGGGGCGATTACGGGCCGCTACGGACGAAGGATCGGGGGTGTCGACGATGGCCGATCGGGGCGCCCGTGGACGTGTGAGCTAGCTGGCGCGATCTCGTGAGTTGACACGCCCCCGGATAGCTTGTACTTCAGTCTCCGAAACGACAAACGACGGGTCGGCCGCCTTGGAAACGAAACCGACCCGCCTGCATCCAAAGGAGAACCCAAGATGCCCAACCAGGCTAGCACCGACACTCCGGGCGTTGAGACGCCCACCGTCTACGACAAGGCGAAGGCCGCCGCCGACGCGGCCGACCACGCGGCCAACAAAGCCGCGTTGGACGAGGCGCTACTCGGAAAGCCCGCGCCATCGGCCGGCAAGCCACGCAAACCCGCGTCGCGCACGAAAGCGAAACCGGCGGCCAAAGGGGCCAAAGCCAAAGCGGCCGGCTCCAAACCGGCTACGAAGAAAGGGGTCAAACCCGCGAAGCCGGGCAAACCGCGCAAACCACCGAAGGCGGCCACGGCGGGCGTGCCATCCAAGCGCAAAGACGAACCGATCAAGGGCGACCTCAAAGGCGCATCGCTCGCTAACTACACGGCGGTCCTCAAGGTGTTGCCGAAGCTGCCGGCGGAAGCGGTGAACGCGAACGCCGTCGCGGCCAAGCTGTCGGAGAAAACCGGCAAGACCGTGTGGCCCATACCAACCAAAAGATATCTCGAGACGGCGGTGGCGCGCGGTGACGCCGTGAAGTTCAGCGACAGGGGTAAAGCGCTCTACCACCTGCCGAACGGCAAGAAGGGCAAGGGTGACTCCTGATGGACCGCATGACCATCACACACGACCTGGCCGTCACCGCCTTTGAGGCTTTCGGCACCAACCTCGACGACGTGTGGGCGCTGGGGCTCACACGTGGCGTCACGGTCAACGGTCACCAGCTGGCCGCGATCATCGAGCTGACCGACTCGAACGAAGCGGACGAGGACGGCCTCGACTTCGACGGCAACCCGTGGCGGACCACCGTCACCGTCGAGGAAACGAGGCAAGGCCTCCGCGATGCGGACTGCGGGCTGTGGCTGCACGCGGACGGCACGTGGGCGACGTTCCCCGAATCGGCCGAGGCGGACCTACAACGGGCAGCGGAGTTGACGGCCGCTCACTGGTTGAACGAGGGGAACAGCGCGCAGCGGTTGGGCAGTGTCGGCCGTCAGGCGCGCGTAGACGCCAAACGCGAAGGAATGGAAGAAAGTGCCGCTCGGCGCATGGATAACGGCAACGCCAAGCCGCTGCCGACCCCCGAGTCGCAGTCGTTGGACAGGCTGGAAGACGCGTTGGGACAAGGAAGGCGATAGGCGATGCGATACCGCGTCACTCCTTACCGTGTCTACAAGGGCGCTCGCGCCGTCGTCCGTGGTCGGGCCATACGCCGGGCCAAGAACGTCGCCGTGACCCGGATCGCGCTCGACGCCGTGTTGCGTAACACGCAGCAGCGTAGGCGGCGTTGACCGTCTGCTACATACCAGCAGCGCCGCACGGCCCGGCCAACACCGGGCCGTTTGCGTTGTCGAGAAGGCAACGATGGTGACAGGGAAGGAAATCCCGCTGCGGGATCGACACCGCCGAGGAAGCCGACGCTGTGGTGAAAGCCTGGCGCGCTGAACACATGCCGTTCAGCGATGACGCAACGTAAACCCCTCCACACGAAGGCAAAGCATGGCACCACTACCCAACCTGGCTGACGAACTTGACCTGCGCGATGCGGAAGCGTTGGTGAAGACCCTCCCGTACGCCGGCCCGTTCAAGCGCATCGGCAGTAACCAACTACCCGCAGCCGAAGTGGCGTCGTTGCAGCGCGCCCGGCTTGCCGTGTCGATGGCCGAGGCGTTGCGCACCAAAGGCAGCCTACCTGCCGTGATCGTGCAGGACGTTCTCACCTTGGCAGGCGTCAGCAGGCGGGCGTTTTACGAACACTTCCGCAGTAAGCGCGCGTGCTTCTTGTACGCCTATCGACTGACTGAGGCTAAACGCCTTGGTCGTCCCAAACACCGTGAACACCAAGCGCACCGCGCACAGCGCGCCGCCTGAAACGGCGCGCGTACGGCCTCGGCATCGCGCCGTGGCGACCCCGAATAGGAGGTCACGATGTCATTCGACTTCTTGCCCTACTCATACCAGCGCTGATCGCGCTGAGCGGTCATGCGCCTGCGCGTAATGCAACGGTGCGTCATACGGTGCGTCATCCGAGCGTCCGTCTCCACTTTCGAGTTGAATCGACGTGCTATTCACAGGGGAGTGTGACCGCCAGCGGGCAACCCGTTCGCTTCGGCGATGTAGCTCAAAACACGTTGCCATTCGGCACTGTCATAAAGCTCGACCATCAGGTGTTCGGTCGGTTGTACTTCCATGTTGAGGACAGGATCGGATACGGCTCGCAGCTAGACATCTACAACCCAAGCGAAACCGCGTGCGTCGCTTATGGACGACGCGCGCTCGGCTTTACGGTCATACCAACTACGAAAGGCAGGAAGATGAAATGAACACGATCAACCTAACCGACGAACAAACGAAGCTGCTGGACGATGCGGCACGGGCAGCGGTGCGAGCGTGCGACGAGTTTGTGGCTTCGCTCGACGGCCGCGTAGACCTTCAGTTTGCCGCGAAGCAGCTATTTGTGCGCATGGACGAGATCGTCCACGTCCGCGCCAAAAACCGTGGAACGATCGAGGCTCTGCGGGCTGAGCTACCGGGAGCCGAAGCGCGTGGCGACGCTGGCGCCGTTGCGGAGATCAACGCACAGATCGAGGCGCTGTCGGCATAGGCCGCAACTGAAAGGAGAAATAGGATGCAGTTCGCGGCAAGCGACGGAAAAGCGGTCACGTTGAACGAGCCGAAGCCGACACCATGCTCTGAGTG
>Ga0335073_10003128_pt1 | contig 22906 bp, 27 predicted proteins | sample Lox_Sample_22_FD_207093 | JGI IMG/M metagenome (GOLD analysis project Ga0335073, IMG submission 207093) | Soil microbial communities from Loxahatchee National Wildlife Refuge, Florida, United States - Lox_Sample_2.2 | ecosystem: Environmental > Terrestrial > Soil > Wetlands | place: USA... | reverse complement strand
ATCAATCATTCCAGAATCCTGCCGGGGGATACGCGCTGCCTGTGCTTTGCCGCTCGCACGATAGTTATCGAACCGTCATCCCGTTCGTCGGGAAGCTGGGGCGCTCCTCGTGTGCTTGAGTTGGCGCGGCTAATCGAATTCGGTCAGCGCGAGAGACGTCCACAAATTGTCCACGAATTGGGCTGCGGACATGAGCGCTGGCGAAAAATCGTTGAGACTCATTGGCGCGCCCGGAGGGGCTTGAACCCCCAACCCTCGGTTCCGAAGACCGATGCTCTATCCAATTGAGCTACGGGCGCGCACTTGATGCTGGCAGGAACTGGTCTTTTATCATGACCGCTCCGCGCCGCGCGAGCCTTGTCGATCCATCGGACTGAATCATTTGGCCACCCGATTGACTCGCTTCGCTGGTTCCATCAATAAATGACTGACTGGTCAGTTCATGAGGACCGATATGCTTAACAGCTCTCTCACCAGCTCCCGGCCCGCACTTGCGGCGCAGGTGTCGAAGCGGGAGCGAATTCTCAACGCCGGCCTGAGACTTTTTGCTCACGAGTCTTACCAGGCCGTGACCATGGATCGCGTCGCGCAGGCCGCCAGCGTCGCCAAGGGCACGCTCTACCTTTACTTCCCGTCCAAGGAAGAGCTTTACCTCGGAATTCTGAGCGACGGTCTGGAAAGCGCCGACCGCCTCTATCGCCAGAGCGTCGATCATTCTACCGACGTGCGCGAGCGCGTGCGCCGTGCGATCGCCGTGAGTATCGAGTTCTACAACGAGCGCCCCGATCTCACACGCCTGTTCGCGAGCGAGGAGCCGCGCCTGGCCGAAGCTCGCACGCGGATTATCCAGGGATGGCGCGAGCGCGGACTGCATCTTTACACCTCGCTTATCGAGGAAGGTCAGCGCGCCGGAGTATTCGGTAGTTTCGATCCGCGCCTTGCGGCGCTGATGGTGATGGGCGCGGTGCGTTCAGTCCTGCTCTACTACGGCACCGAACGCTCCGTCTCCGAGATCGTGCGCGAGCTTCCGGACTTGCTGCTGCGCGCGCTCGATTCAGGAAGATTCGACAGCCGCGAGATGCTTCAGGCTGGCTGATGCGGGCACTGATACGGCGACTGATCCGGCTGGGAATCCTGGCCGCGATCATCTTCGGCATCTACTATTTCGGCAGTCGCTACCTGTGGCCGCCGCCCGATCGCAGCCATATCGACGTGGTCGGCATGATCGAGGCGCCCGAGGTCAATATCACCACCCGTATCGGCGGACGAATCCAGACCCTCGACCTGCTCGAGGGCGACCACGTCAGCAAGGGCCAGGTCGTCTGCACGATCGAGGATATCGACATCCGCAATCAGTACATCAAGGCCAAGGCCGACCTCGCTCACGCCGAGGCGGACCTCGCCCAGGCCAAGCGCAATCTCGGGCGCAACGCGAAGCTCTACTCCGAGAATATCGTCTCGACGCAGACCCGTGACGATTCCGTCACTGCCGTGCAGCAGGACGAGGCCAACGTGCTCAGCGGGCAGGCCAACGTGAAGTTCTATGCCGATCAGCTCAACGACACGCAGATCAAATCGCCCGTCGATGGAGTGATTGTGAGCAAGGCGCTCGAAGTCGGCGAATGGGTTACGCCCGGCACGCCGATCCTCACCGTCGATGACCTCTCGACGATCTGGGCGCGCGTCGACGTCGAAGAAACCGACCTCGGTTCGCTCTATGTCGGCAAGACCGCGCAGGTCCGTTTGCCGACCAATCCGCCCGAGACCTTCACCGGGCGAATCATGGCGATTGGACAGGAGGGCGAGTTCGCGACCGAGCGCGACGTGCGCCGCGGCCGCCAGGATATCCGGACTTTCTACGTCAAGGTGCAGGTGCTTCAACCGGGCGGCGAGCTCAAGCCCGGGATGACGGCCGAGGTGACCTTTCAACGTGGCGATGGAACCCGACTCAGCCGCAATTGAAACCCGCGAACTGACCAAGCGCTTCGGCTCCTTCACCGCCGTCAACAAGGTCAGCTTCGCGGTCGCGACGGGCGAAGTGTTCGGCCTGCTCGGACCCAACGGCGCGGGCAAGACGACGCTGGTGCGGATGCTCACGACGCTGCTGCCGCCGACCGAGGGCAAATGCTTCGTCGCCGGAATCGACGTCGCGCGTCATGCGCACCAGGTGCGCCAGCGAATCGGCGTAATCCCGCAGGCGCTGACCTCCGACCTCGATCTCACCGGATGGGAGAATATCGACATCTATGGCGAGTTCTTCGGGCTATCGCGCAAGGAGCGGCGAATCCGCGGACAACGCCTGATCGAGATGGTCGGGCTCAAGGAACGGCAGAGGGATCTGGTCGCAACCTACTCTGGCGGAATGCGCCGGCGGCTTGAGATCGCACGCGGCCTGATTCATTCGCCCGAAGTGCTGTTTCTCGACGAGCCCACCATCGGACTCGACCCGCAAAGCCGCCGCGCGGTGTGGGATCTGCTCGAAACGCTGCGCAAGGAAAGCGAGATCACGATTTCGCTCACAACCCACTACATGGACGAGGCCGAGTCGCTTTGCGATCGAATCGCGATCGTCGATGGCGGCAAAATAATCGCGCTCGATTCGCCGCAGGGCCTGAAATCCGTCGTGCCAGGATCGGACCGGATCGATCTCGAAGTCGAGCACGACGTCGAAAAAATTGCGACGATGCTCGAAGCGCAGACATATCTGCGCGGCGTGACCCGCGACGGCGGCAACCGCCTCATCCTCGCGACCGATGACGGCGGCCATGCGATCCCGCGCGTGCTCGACCAGGTCGAAGCCGCGGGCGATCGCGTCACCTCGATCACGATTCACAAATTGTCACTCGAAGACGTGTTCATCCATTTCACCGGCCGCACCTTGCGCGACGAGGCCGCGAAAAAGGTCAGCCTGCTGGTCGGCGCCGGGATGCCGCAGCAGCGATGAGGGCGCCAGGCAGATGAAGTTCCTTGCGATCATGCGCCGCGACTTACACAAACTCACGCGCAATCCGATGACGCTCATCACGACGATCCTGATGCCGATCGTCTATCTCGTCATCATCGGCAACTCGTTCCAGGGCCAGCTCAAACATCTGCCGCTGGTCGTTGTCGCGCAGGACCACGGGCTTTACGCGCGGCGGATAATCGAGGAGATGCTCGCGCTGCAAGCCGGGCCCAAAACCGTCGACCTGACTTTCATGGATGATCCGGGCGATGCAATTCGGGCGGTGCGCGACGGCGAATTCAAGGGCGTCATCGTCATTCCGCCGAACTTCAGCCACGCGGTCGCCGAGGGACGCATCGGCGAGATCGGGATGTTCACCGACAACGTCGATACCGTGAGCTCAGCGGCGCTCGAAGGCGCCGTCGAAACGGCGGCGGGCGCGATCAAAGTAAGTTTCGTGACCGCGCGCGAGCCCAAGTTGAATCAGATCACGCTCAGGCCGAGCTGGCTCTTCCCCTATGTCGACTACGATCGCTCGCTGATTCCAGGCGTGATCGTGATGGCGATGTTCATGGGCTCGCTGATGTCAGGCGTATTCAACTGGGTCATGGACAAGTTCCTCGGGGTGACTGAATGTTATCTCGTCACGCCGCTTTCGCGCTGGGACATCGCGGGCGGTATCCTCGCCAGCGGCGTGACGGTGACGAGCACCGCGGGCGTTATCGTGCTCTTCATCGGGCTGTTGATCACGCATGGGCGGATCGAGGGCGGTGCAGTCGCGCTGCTAACCCTGGTCGGAGTTATCATAATCAGCTCGGCCGGGCTGCTCGCGATGACGTTCGCGCTGCTGGGCCGCGCGGGTCATCCACGGCTGGTGGGCGCCTTCTCGGGATTTCTCAACGTCATCCTGTTCTTTCCGAGCGGCGCGATCTACCCGGTCGAAAGTTTCCCGCCTTGGCTACGCGCCTTCGCCCACTACAATCCAGAGACGCACGCAGTAAGCGCGATCAAACAGATTCTCTTCAAGGGCGCAGACTTCACCGCCGTCTACCAGGACATCGCGTTCCTGCTGGTCTTCATGGTGATGATGCTCGCGCTCGCCAGCGTCTCATTCAAACGCACGCTGTAGTTGTGGCTTTAATTCTGATGACAATGCCGCCAACAAGTCTGTCATCCTGAGAGACTGTGAACAAATTGATCTTGTGCGACCTGGGTGAAATCTCCTTGCGTCATGGTGAGCGGAGTCTGCCGGAGCCGAAGGATCTCGGAGGTCCCAAAGGGGCCGGTACCGGTAAGTGCGCGAAGCGCCTTCCTATTTCCTGGCCGAATCACAGAAAGCTGCAGGTGTTGCAGGGCGCGACGGTGCGGCGCGAGGCTACTTGCTCGCGTAGCGTGCGGTAGGGTCGCGAGTTGTAAATTTCGAGTGCGTGCGTGGTGGCCACGTTACCGATCACGTGTCGGGCCATGCCGTCCATGCAGCAATGCGCAACCGCTCCGGTCGCCGTGATCGACAGATCGAACCATCGCATGCAGCCGACGTCCGGCACGAGCCCCACCGCTGAATCGACTTGCCCTAACCACGAACCGCGCCGGAAGATACTCACCTCAAACAAAGGAAACGTCACTTTGGCCCAGCGCACGAAGCGGGCGTCTTCGATCGAACCATCGCCCACGCGCGACAACACCACGATGAACGGCAACTGCCCTTCGCATTTCGCGCGATGCAGCTTCGCCAGGCGTGCGATAGTGCTCGCGAACCGGATGCCCATCACACGCTCGTATTCCTCAGGCGAGCGCTCATTGAGCGAGATCCACAAGTAGCCAATGTTGCGCACGCGGATTAGGCGCGCGAGCTTTTCATCAGTCAGCGGAGACCCATTGGTCGTGAGCGTGATTTCCGCATTCGGAAGCCGGCGATTGATCAGCTCAAGAATGTCGAACAGGCGCGTGTCGAGAAACGGTTCGTTGACCTTGAATGGAGAGAGCTGAAAAGGCAGTTCGCCTGGTATGGCCGCGAGGTCGCCGACGATCTTCTCGATCAGCTCGGAGGACATCCGCGTGCCTCGGCGCTCGAGTTTGTCGGACGGACAGAATGAGCAATGAGCGTTGCAGCGAGCGAAAGTCTCCAGATGTACATGCGCGGGAAAATCCAGATACCGCGAGCCGCGCAGCTTTGCCACGTGCGCCTGATAGGCCGCGAGAACATCTGTCCCGGAATGAGTCTGCGGCGATTCCACAACAATCAGCCAGCATTTATCGCGCCACGAGATCTCAACGCCGCCTGGCCGCGGGCAAAACTTTTCCGCGAAACAGAGGACAGCTTAGCTTCGAGTGAGTGGACGCCTAGTTGATCGAACGCTCGCTATGGCGCGCCAGTGTCTCGTGGATGACCCGAACCAGTTCCGCAATCGATACAGGTTTGAGCAGGCACGCGTCGGCACCCGCTTCCTCTGCCGCCCGGGCCGAGTCTGGAGTGCTATGCCCCGTCATCACGATCACCGGCACCAGGGGTATACGGCGCTGCGCGCGGCGAATGATATCCAAGCCGCTGCTACGCGGCATACTCAAGTCGGTGATCATCAAATCGTACTGGCCGCTTTCGAGCAGACTGTTTGCGCGTTCAAGATCGAGCGCGCCGCGGCATTCAAAGCCCGAGCGCCCAAGCAGCCTCACGTAGGCGTCGACCAGCTCGGGCTCATCGTCAACCAGCAGGATACGCGGGCGCGTATCGTTCGGCTCACTTAGCGGCATAGGCCTCGTCACTCAGCGGCGTCAAGCCCGCCTCAACCGTGGGCAGCGTGATTGTGAACGTCGTGCCCTTCCCGGGTTTCGAATCGACCTCGACGCTGCCACCGTGATCTTCGACCAGGCGCTTGCTGAGCCATAATCCCAGACCCGTGCCCTTGCTCTTGGTCGTAAAGAACGGCTGGAAGAGCCGATCGAGGGCGTCGGCCTCGATACCGTGGCCATCGTCGGTCACGATCAATCGCAGATAACCGAGCCGCGTCGCGTCGGTTTCGCTGCGGACCGTGACGCGCGTGGCGCCCGCATCGCGCGCATTGGACACCAGGTTAATCAGAACCTGCTCGATACCGGTTTGTTCGACGAGAATCGGCGGCAGCGCGCGATCGAGCCGCAGATCGAACGCGATCGGCGTGCTTCGCGAATCGCCGCGCAGCAGCAGGACCGCGTCTTCGATCGCCGCATTCATATCCATCGACTGCCGATCGCCGGGCCGCTGACGTGCGAGAGAAAGCAGGTTGTGCGAGATGCGGCTGGCGCGCTCGACATTGCGCTGCAAGACGGCCAGGTCGGCGCGCAGATCATCCGGGAGCTCCTGCGCCGCGATCAGCATCAGTTCAATCCGCGAGGCGATAATCGCGAGCGGATTGTTCAGCTCATGCGCAATTCCGGCAGCGACCGATCCGAGCGCGTTCAGCGTCTCACTGCGGCGCGCTTCGCGCTCCATTGCCCGGCGCTCGGTAATATCCGCGACAAAAGCAACGACGAAATCGCCGCGCCGCGTCGGCATCCGATTGAGCGAAATCTCCGCGGGAAACTCGGTGCCGTCTCTGCGCCGCGCGGCAATTTCCCTGCCCTGCCCCATCGGACGTGAGCGGGATTCGGCTGAGAATCGTTCGCGCAACCCTGGGTGCCGCTGGCGGTAGCGCTCCGGAAGCAGAATCTCGATTGACTGCCCCAGAAGCTCAATCTCGCGATAGCCGAACAGTTCCTGCCCACGCAGATTTATCTGCCGAATCAGTCCGTTGGTGTCGGTAGTAATAATGCCTTCGACGTTGGATTCGAAATACGCGCGCCCCCGGGCGATCGCCTCGTCGCGCACAGCCAGCGAAAACTGCAGCGAATGGGCATAACGGCTCGCGACGATGAAGAGCAGGACGCTCGTCACGCTAACGAACAATAGCCGATTGAGAACCGCCGAATGCAGCGGCAGCTCAGCGAGCAGGAACTCGGAACCGATGACCCATACGACGCCTACCAGCGCATAACGGATTGCCAGGCGCGCCGGATGAGGTTGCGGCCGGCCAACGTGGGCATGGCTGGTAGTATTCACCGCGGTCCCTAATCTTCCGCGTAGCACGCGGAACACGCTCAATTAACAAAATGAGCATCTCGAAGATAGGACAGCGATGCCGCGACTGCCAGTGCGATTGCCGCTAGGCGGTGGTGGCGGCGGCCGCTCCGGAGCGGCGCCGCGCGCGCCCGGTCAAATCGAGCACCGCATGCGATGCCGCCTTTCCCGACTCGGCGTCGGTGACGGGCGCGGCAATGCATCCGATTCCGATCATGTCGGCGCCGCTGCGGATCGGAATGATCGTCAGGGCGATGCTGATCGTCGAGCCGTCGGCCTTGAGCGCGAGGGTCTCCAACGGCGATATTTGTTGCCCGCCGCGCGCCATCTCATGGAGCTTCAATACTTCGTTGCGAATCGTCGGCGGCAGCAGGATCTCGACTGTGCGTCCGAGAATCGACTCCTGCGCGAAGCCATAGAGCTGCTCCGCGGCGGTATTCCAACTGAGCACGGCGCCGCTGGCGTCACAGATGTAAACAGCGTCGGGGAGCGATCCGACGAATGCAACCATAAGCTCGTTGCGATCTTCGCGCTGCTTGCTCTCATAGGCGGCGCGCACCACCTGGACGAGATTGTCGAAGCCATCGGGCTTGAGCAGGTAATGATAAAGACCAAACTTGAATGCCTCGGCGACGACTTCCTCACCGCCATTGCCGGTCAGAATAATCACGCGCGAGCGCGGCCATCTTTCCTTCACGCGTTGCAGAACGGAGAGCCCGTCGGTCCATCCGAGCCAATAGTCCGTAACGACGACATCGCAATTCTCGCCGCGCAAAACGTCGGCGAGCTGATGCGCATCGTCGGCGATCGCGATGTGCGCTTTCGGAAACGCGCGCCGCAACCGGTTATGCATCAGCAGACGATCGGTGGGACTATCTTCGACGAGCAGCAGCTCCATTCTTATGCCTCGCGGTTTAGCACAGGTGAACGATCACCTGTGGCAGATGTGGTACCTAAAGCGAGGGAGCAATCGCTATGCCGCAAGGATGTCAGTCTGTGTCGGGCTGCTAATCGAATCAGATGCCCACGAAAGAAGGGATAGCTCGATGTAGAAGGACGCAACCACGTGTCCGACGATGGCATCGAAGTGGCGCAAGTGTCCGGGATTCGGACGATCCGTAGCAGAATCAAACAGCCCGCGGAGTCATCCGACGGGCGGCGCAGGAATCGCCAGCACCGGCACCGGAGATTCGCGCACGACTCGCTCGGCGACGCTGCCGAGCAGGAAATGCGCGACGCCTTTGCGGCAATGCGTCCCCATCACGATCAGATCAATCTGCAGCGTGCGAATCGCGCTGAGGATGTAAGTCGCAGGTTCACCGCTGACCACCATCGTTTCGTACGTCACGCGGCCGCTCACACGCTCGCGCGCAAATCTTTCGAGATTGACGCGGGCTGCTTCTTCGATCGCGGGATAAGGATCCAGCGGCACCGGCGAAAGCTCGCCGGCGCCGAGGGGTATTGGAGCCACATTGAGGATGTGTAATCGAGCGTGATTCTGAACGGCCAGCTTTACGGCCATTTCCAGAGCGGCGCCCGATCGCTCATCGAAGTCCACCGGGCAGAGGATATTGTGAAATACCACCGGAGCCTCTCCTCGCCGCTCCGCCGCCGATAAATCTTACAGCGGATTCTTGCGCGGCCTGCCCCTTTTTCGCCGAGGCAGGGTTTCAAGGTCAAGCTCGCCTTCCTCGGGGCCGAAAGGGCTGTCTGAATGGACAGTGACCAACTCTTCTTCGGCTGGCAAGCCCAGGTCGGTGTCATGTTCCGCCGATGCGCTCGATTCTTCGGCGTTGTTGAAACGACCGAATGAACGTCCAACCGGACCGCGAGCGCCTCCGCTCGCACCGCCGATCTCTGATTGGCAATCGACGCAGTAGACGGCGAACGGGATGACGCGCAACCGCGCAACGGGAATCTCCTCGCCACAGTTCATGCAGATACCGTATTCGCCGGCCTCGACCCGATTCAGCGCAGCGTCGATCTCGCGCAGGCGGGACTCGGCGCGCTCCAAAAGACGAGCCTGGGTCTCGACCTCGGCCATCGATTTAGCGATATCCATTTCGTCGCCGGTGACGCCATCTTCGCGAGCCGGACGAACTTCGTTCAGGCGTGACAAAATATCAGCGCGCTCTTTGGCAAGCAGCGTCTGCAACATTGTCGTACGATCGGTTCTCTCTTCGACATGGACAGCATTCATGGACTTCACCTTCTCAGTGGTGTTGGCGCTCGTAGTCGCCGTCGTGCTTGGACGAAGCATACTCCATGCCTATTCAAATTATAAAATTTACCTTGATTTTACTGACCTTGCTGGAAGCTCGGATCGTGAACTTTGAGTCCCTTCGACACAATCACGACTGGCAGTCCGATTTCGTTTCAGCGCGCATCACACGCGCATAGTCCTTGAGGCACCTGCCGGCCGCGTCGAAAGCCTCCTTGATCACAACGCGCAGCTCCCGCTTCGCGCGGTGGCTCACCACCATCTCATCGCCCGGCACCGACACGCGGATGTGGACGCCATAGGCATCGCCACGGCGACTGGGCTGCGAGCCGCAGGCCTCGAGGACGACGTCGCATCCAGTGACACCATCGAAGAAACGGCCGAGTTCCGCAGCACGCGTGCGGATTTCCTTCTGGTCGGCCTCGTTCAAGATGAAATCCGGTGAATTGATCGAGAACAGGTTCTTCATTTGCCTTGTCGAACCGGGCCGACGCTTCGGAATATGAAACTCGCGAGGCCGCACGATTGCTCCGCCAGATCAGTCCAGCAAGCGACAAGCCATCGCGGTCAGATCCTCGAAATCCCTTTGATTTCAATTATTTAACGATCGAGGACGGCATCAACCCCGATGCTGCGCAAGAACCTGATGCTTCGGGCGGTGTCTCAATATGAGATCGAAATGGAGCCGCCGAATCTGGCCGGGAAATCGTTGTCTTTGGCAGCAGATGCCTATTTTCTGTTCACGATTTTTAAGCTGCCAATCGGAGCCAGCGACTGAAAGACCATCAAAATCGCAATTATCGCTGCATTTGCAGGGATTTCACATCAAGACCCACCGATTGGCACAAAGCGTGCTGAAAAACCGCAATCGGTCTTCACAAGGGCCGGAAGTGATGATGTGAAGGAGACCTCTATCGATGGACTTCGCGGGAGTAGAAAAATTCAGCGGCGGATTCGCCGGTAACTCGGTCATCTCCGAACTTACCCAGCCCGATCCGTGGCTCAGCTCGCGCTTCGAACCTGACTTCCTCGTCCCTGTCCAGTTCTACGATCTGACACGGCGCAGAGGATCGCTCGATGGCGAAACCCGCCTCGTATTCGCCGTGCTCGAAGATGCAGTGCGTTGTTACGTCAAAAATGTGACCTCGACCCGGCGCGCGGATCGTGAACAGTTCGACGAAGTGTCGGCCTGGTTCGAAGCGCGCGACGCCGGTCGCACTCCTTTCTCGTTCGAATCAGTTTGTGACGTGTTGGGTATCGAGCCCGGCACGCTGCGCAAGCAACTCAAGACTCTGAGCCCCCGAGACCTGCCGACCAAGCAGCTTCGCTCCGTCGGCCGCCGCCAGGTGGTGCGCGCCGGACGCTCGGCACGCAAGCGCGCGCGGCGCGGCGCAATGATGTTCCAGGGCATCGGGAACGCTCGTATGGGCTAGCGGTGAAAGGCTGCGCGTTCATATCGCTGATGCGTGCTCGCGCGGCCGGTGGCGGATGGAGGGCTCCCTCATGATCAATATCAGTGCGGGGAAGGCAACTCATCGCGATCGTCGATACGCAATTATCATGGCCGGCGGGGATGGTACGCGTCTCGCCTCCTTGACGCGTGCCATCACCGGCCATGAGGTTCCCAAGCAGTTCTGCGCCCTGCTCGGGGAGCATACGCTCCTCGAGCAGACGCGCCGCCGCGCATCGCTCGCGTTCCTGCCCGAGCACACGCTGACGGTAGTATCGCGCAAGCACGAGGCGTTCTACGCACCGCTGCTGGGTGACATGCCGAACGGCAATGTCGTCGTGCAGCCGTCGAATCGCGGCACGGCGCCGGCCCTGCTCTACTCGCTGATGCGGCTTGCGGCGAAGACCCCGGACGCGAGTGTGGTCGTGATGCCATCTGACCACTATCTCAGCAACGAGCGCGAGTTCATGCGGCACGTCGATGCGGCGTTCAACGTCATCGATGGACGCCCCGAGCTGACCGTGATGCTTGGGATGGCGGCACTCACGCCCGAGACTTCTTACGGATGGATCGAGCCGGGAACGTCGATCTTCAACGGCGATTTCAGGATCAGCGCCGTCAGAAGCTTCGTCGGCACGCCTCCGCTCGATACTGCCATCGACCTGATGCGCCGCGGCAGCTTGTGGAACAGCTGCGTCATCGTGGCGCGCATCTCGACTCTGATCGGTCTCATCATGATGGCGGAGCCGCAGCTCTACTTCGGCTTCTCGAACATCCGCCATCTGTTCGGCAGCGCGTTCGAGCACGATGCCGTCGCTCGCCTGTATGCCGATGCGCCCGAGCGCAGCTTCGCTCACGACATCCTGACCTCATGCCCGGTCAACCTCGCCGTGATGCCGGTGCGTGGCGTGGCCTTCACCGATCTCGGCGAGGCGCATCGCGTGCTCGACACCGCCCGGCGCATCGGAATCACGCCGAAGTGGATGGAATCAGCCGCGGTTTGACACTTTCCTTTAGTCGTCTCTTTCAGAGTTCGTTTGGTATTGGGATTCATCCTTTCGAGGCAGTAAACTGAGCTTCACCTGACCCGAGACATCTTTGCGCCTCAGGGTCTGAACTATGGCGAAGGAAATCGAACGGAAGTTCCTGGTGAAGCCGCGCGACTTCGAGGCGCTCGCCAAGGGCGTCGAAATCCGTCAGGGGTACCTCGCGTCGAGCCCCACTCTCTCGGTCCGCGTCCGCATATATGGCGACAAGGGCTTCGTTACGATCAAGGGCGCGACTAAGGGCGCCTCGCGCGATGAGTACGAATACGAAATCCCCCTCGACGATGCACGCGAGATCCTCGATCGCCTGAGCGAAGTGAAGCCGATCGACAAGATCCGCTATCGCATCCCGCTGAGCGGCCACGTCTGGGAAGTGGATCGCTTTCGCGGCGACAACGAGGGTCTCGTCGTGGCGGAGGTCGAGCTCAAGTCGGAGAACGAATCAGTCGAGATACCCGACTGGATCGATCGCGAAGTAACCGGCGACCCGCGCTATTATAATTCCAACCTGAGCAGGCATCCGTTTCGCACCTGGAATCAGTAATAATCTATGCAGCATCAAAGCGAGGAGCAGGCACGGTGATTCGGACAAAGGTGGGCGATGTAATGACGAGCGAGGTGAGGAGTTGCCCCATTCATGCGACCCTCAACGACGCTGCCCATATAATGTGGGAATACGATTGCGGATGGGTGCCGGTCGTAGACCTCGAGCGGCACCTCGTCGGTGTCGTCACGGATCGCGATATCGCGATGGCCGCGTACACCCAGGGCCACCCGCTCTTCCACATTCCGATTCAGAATTCGATGAGCAAAAAGATCATCGTATGCGCAGTGGATGACACAATCTCGCTCGCGATGAAAAGAATGCGCGATGCGAAGATCCATCGCCTCGGGGTAGTCGACAATGCGGGCGTATTGGTCGGCCTCATTTCGATGAGCGATATCGCGCGCGTGATCGATATCGACGCCGGCAGTTCGCGGACCAATCCCGCGATCGAGCTGGCCGAGACCGTGGCAACCATCCGCAAACCACGCCCTCCCGTCGAAGTGATAGCCCTGCAAGGCGGCAACCAGGACGGCGTCGTCAAACCGGAGCTCGCCAAAAAACGCTCGCCGCGCAAAAAGAAAGATCCGTCACTGCGCCCGGCGAAACCGTAAAGTTCGCTTCGTCATCCCGCGCAACGTCGCTCGGGACGACAAACCTACGGGCGACCAACTGGACGACGCCCACAATTCACTGACTCTTCAATCGAACAAATCCAGCCTTCGCGTTCTGTTGACCGTGGCGCGCTGTTAGAATTCCCCGCATGCGGTCCGCGACCATGAGTAGAACGCTGGTCGACGGCGCCAAGCCGTGGCTCGCTTACGGCGCGATGCTCGCCATCGTCATCGCCGCCTACGACGTCGTTCGCAGCTACGGCGATCGAATCGCTGCACCCACGCCGCGCTCGGCCGAGATCTTCGGCAGTGCCGTGATGCACGGCCAGATCAACGAGGTGCTGCACGTGCTGCTGGCGCTCGCCCTTGTGATCGCAGCGGCACGCCTGTTGGGCACGCTCTTCCGCTTGCTCCATCAGCCGCCGGTCATCGGCGAAATCATTGCGGGTATTCTTCTCGGGCCGTCGCTGCTCGGCCGGATCGCGCCCGGCGCGTCAGCGTACCTGCTGCCGCCTGAGGTTGCGCCTTTTCTGAATGTCCTCGCGCAGATCGGCGTGATTCTTTACATGTTCCTGGTCGGCCTCGAGCTCGACCCGGCACTGATGCGCAAGCGCGGCCATTCGGCGATCGCGATCTCGCACGCGAGTATCGTCGCGCCGTTCCTGCTCGGCGGGATCCTCGCGCTCTTCCTTTATCCGCGGCTCTCGACGAGCGACGTTCCGTTCACCGTGTTCTCACTCTTCCTCGGCGTTTCGATGTCGGTAACGGCGTTCCCGGTGTTGGCCCGCATTCTCACCGACCGCAGGATTCATCGCAGCCGCATGGGCGCGATCGCGCTCACGTGTGCCGCCGTCGATGACGTCACTGCATGGTGCCTGCTCGCGTTCGTGGTCGGTGTCGCGCAGGCCCGCGCGACGGGAGCGCTCACGACGATCGCGCTCGCCCTCGGCTATATCGCCGCGATGGCGTTTCTCGTCCGTCCCGCGATGGTGCGGCTGTCGCTGGTCTACGGTATTCGCGGCCGTCTGACGCAGGGCGTGATGGCGACGATCTTCGTAATGCTCCTGCTGTCGTCGTTTGCGACCGAGTTCATCGGAATCCATGCAATCTTCGGCGCTTTCGCGCTCGGCGCGGTGATCCCGCACGACAGCGGTCTCGCCCGCGAGTTAACCGACCGTCTCGAAGATCTCATAGTCGTTCTGCTGTTGCCGGCGTTTTTCGCCTTCACTGGCTTGCGCACGCAGATCGGTCTCGTCAGCGGATACGAGGCGTGGGCGATCTGCGGCCTTATCGTGATCGTTGCGTCGCTCGGCAAATTCGGCGGCAGCGCGATCGCGGCGCGCCTCACCGGACTCGGATGGCGCGACGCGTCGGCGCTGGGCGCGCTCATGAACACGCGCGGCCTGATGGAGCTGATCGTACTCAATATCGGACTCGAGCTGCACGTGATCTCACTCGAACTGTTCGCGATGCTCGTGATCATGGCGCTGGTGACGACTTTCGCCACGACGCCCGCGATTCACCTGATTACCCGCGGCGCCCGCGACGGCCAGCAAGCCGCGTTCCAAGCGCCGCGGCGACCCGCGCTCGTGGGCACGGAACGGCGCGCCGTGCTCGTGCCGGTATCGAATCCCGAGGGCGTACCGTATCTGATCGAGCTCGCGCTCGCGGCTACGCCTCACGATGCGCCGCCGCCGCATGTGCTGGCTCTCGTGCGAATCCCGCCCGGCGGAGTGCGCTCCGGGCTGCGCGAGGCCGAGCAGCGCGTGCCGCCGCGCTCGCCCGCGCTCTCAGCCGCGCTCGACCTCGCGTGGGAGCGCGGCGCGGTTATCACGCCGCAGGCGGTATGGACCGACGATCCGGCCAGGGACATCGTGAGCACCGCCGCGCAGCCGCAAATCGGATGGCTGCTGCTCGGATCGCATCGCGCGGTGTTCGGCTCGGATTTCAAGGGCGGCGTGGTGCGCGAGATTCTCGACCGGGCCCGCGCCGTGCCGGTTCACGTCGGCGTAGTGGTACATGGCGCCGAGCGGCCGTTCGATCGCATTTCGGCGGTAGTCGACAATTCGCCGAGCGGCCGCGCCGCGCTCGATCTCGCTGTGCGCGTGGGCGAGCGCCGCAAAATAAATTTTCATGCCCTCCTCGCGCCCGGCCCTGACGGCGAAAGTGATCCGGAGTTATCTCAGATGGTGCGCGATGCAAGCCGCCTCGCGCCTCGCCGCGTCAACTCCGAAATCCTGTCGGAGCTGAGCGTCGAGCAGCTTCAGAAGCAGGCGCCCAACGGCCTTGTGATCATCAGCACGAGCCTGGCCGAACGAATCGACCTGTCGCCCAACGGCTTCATCGACGGCCTGCGAACACTCGTATTTGTGCAGGGCTGCGAAGCCGCCGAAGAATCAGTCGCCGAAGCGGACCTGAGCCGCGCGCAGTCCTGACCTATCTCAAGGCTCGCTGAACAGCAGGTTGTAAACGGTACCGCCGACCGCAGCGCCGAGGAACGGCGCCACCCAGAAAAGCCACAGTTGCCCGAGCGCCCATCCGCCGACGTACAGCGCGGGTCCCGTGCTGCGCGCGGGATTCACCGACGTGTTCGTGATCGGGATGCTGATGAGATGAATCAGCGTCAGGACCAGACCGATCGGAATCGGCGCAAAGCCGATCGCGACGCGCTTGTCGGTCGAGCCCAGGATGACGAAGACGAACATCATTGTGAGTACCGTCTCGGCAACGAATGCCGAGCCTAATCCGTAACCGCCCGGTGAATGCGCGCCGTAGCCGTTGGCGGCGAAGCCGTTACTCAGGCTGAAGCCAGGCGCGCCGCTCGCGATCACGTAGAGAACAGTTGATGCGATAATTCCGCCGATCACCTGTGCGACGATATATGGAACGACCTCGGCCGTCGGAAAGCGCTTTCCAGCCCACAATCCGATCGTGACCGCCGGATTGATGTGGCATCCCGAGATGTTGCCGATCGCGAACGCCATCGTCAGCAGCGTCAGCCCGAAGGCGAGCGCCACGCCCAGCAGGCCGACCCCCACCTGCGGGAAATGGGCTGAAATCACCGCCGTGCCGCATCCGCCGAACACCAGCCAGAAGGTACCGATCAGTTCCGCCGTCGCTCGCTTTGACAGGCTCATCATCTGCTCCTCCTGAAGTGCGCCGCGCGACGATTCTTCGCCTCCTCGCGCGGAGGCTTGCTATTGGAGGCGAAACGGCCCGACTGAGCGCCGGCTATTTCTTGATCGCTTCGACGTCGATCGAGATCGCGACCTCGTCGCCTACGATGACGCCGCCTGTATCCATCGTTTTGTTCCAGGTGAGTCCGTAGTCCTTGCGGCTGATGGTCGTCGTAGCCGATGCGCCGGCGCGCGTATTGCCCATCGGATCCTTGATCGGTGCCGCAGGCGCATCGACGTCGAGCACGACCGGCTTGGTGACGCCGTGCAGCGTGAGGTCGCCCGTCACTTTCCACTTGCCGGTGCCGTTGGCTTCAACTTTCGTCGATTTAAATGTGATCGTCGGATACTTGGCGACATCGAGGAAGTCGGGACTCTTCAGATGCCCGTCGCGCTTCTCGACGCGGGTGTTGAGCGAATTGGCGTCGATCGTGGCGTCGATCACCGCCGAAGTCGGATCGCTGCCGTTGGTCGTAATCGTTCCGCTGGTCTTCTGAAATTCGCCTTTGACGTTGGAGATCATCATGTGGCGCACCGTGAACTCGACATTGGTATGGGCAGGGTCAATCTGCCACGTCTCGGCCATCGCAGCCGGCGCAGCAGCAGCAAAGAAGAAAAGCATCAGCGAGATGCGAGCGATCCAGGTTTTCATGAAATCTCCTTCGGGTGATCCGTCTAATAGGCGCAATCCCAGCCTCGGTCCAGCCTGCCCGACAGCCGACACACACTCAACAGCAACGATGTCCTCTCTGAAAACCCCTCTACTTGGTCACGGAGAGGGGATTTTGTGCAGTTCGCCAACTATGCCGCCGTTATTCTGATGCAGTTGGTTGTTAACGCTGCTCCAGTCGCGGTTCTGCCAGCCCGGCGATTGGAACTCGACCTTGTCGTTGCTCAAGATTCGCAGTTGAAGCTCGATGGCACCCGGAGATTCGAACGGCGGATCGGCCGTGTAGCTCATCGTGCCTGTTCCATCGGCGTTCACTTGATACGTGCCGTGTATCTTCTGTCGCTCGTCGAAAAACGTTGTCTCACCTGAGAGTCCGCCACGGCCGTCGAAGCGTAATTCTCCGTCGCCGACCCGCGGCCCTCCGCCAAACTTTACGTAGGCCTTAACCGTCGTCGTGACGAGGTACGTACCGAGTAGCGACGCGTTTGACAAAGATGGCGGGCCGTCGGATTCGGAGCGAGCATTAGATGGAAGCGGAAGGATGATCGCCGCGAGCGCGATTAGCGCCCATAGATGCCGAGCCAGCGGCGGCGGTCTTCTATGATTGGGCGGCGGCTTTTCAAAAGCGCGTAGGCTTCGTCGAAGGTCATTCCGCGGCGGGTCTTGAGGAACCATGCGACGACCAGCGGCGCGCGTTCACATCCTTCTTCGCAATGCACGAGCACGCGGCGGCCGAGCTTCAGCGAATGGTCGATCAGCGCCGCCGTGCTGTCGAGCGTGGCGAGCCCGTTTTGCAGGATCGGCATATGAATCGCGTGCGGCGGCTCGTCTTCCGGAACGTCGGGCAAGACGCTGATTATCGCGCCCTCGAATTTCTGCGCGTCCTGCAAATCGCCGACGTAAAGCCCCGGCAGGACTTCGCTCGCACCCCAAATCTCAGCCAATGTTCAAGATCGCTTTGGAGTCAGCTCGTGCGGTTGGACGGGAACAGATCGTCGATCCATTCCTCGGCGTCGGCAACGCGCGCGAAATCCGTCTCGCCCGATCTTTTCCCCTTCCAGAAAACCTCGTAGCGCCCGGTCTTCTCATTCAGCTTGATCTCGTACCCCATGTATTCGCTCATGGTTCTGCCTTCGACGCGCGACCGCGTCGAAAAATATTGTCAGCAAAGACGCGGCACCATGGAAGCGAAACGAACCGTCAATCTCACAAAAGATGGCGGCCGCCATCGACGCGAATACATTCGCCGGTGACGAAATCTGTATCGATCAGAAACACTGCGGCCTTGGCGATTTCCTCCGCTCCGCCCCAACGCTCGAGCGGCGTAGCATGCATCACCTCGGCATTTTCAGCGGCGTTCAAATCGGGCGGCGCGAGAATCGGTCCCGGCGCGATCGCGTTGACGAGGATCGCCGGCGCGAGCTCCAGCGCCAGGCTCTCAGTCAAAGCCTTCACCGCCGCCTTCGACGTGTAGTACGGAACGTAGCCGTGGTAGCGCGGACGGCCGCTGATCGGCAGCCAATCGGCGAAGTTGATTATGCGGCCAGCGCCCGCCCGCTTCATCAGCGGCGCGGCGTGCGTCGAGTAAAGAAACACGCTGCGCGCGTTGGCATCCATCATCCGGGTCCAGTCGGCGTTGCCCGGCGCCGGAGTGCTCGCATAAATCGACGCCATGTTAACGAGGATATCGACGCTGCCAAGGGAACTCGAGGCTTCCTTCACTGCGGCCTCGACCTGCGACTCGTTCGTCGCGTCGGCCTGAAGCGCGATAGCTTTGACGCCGAGAGCGCGCGCTTGCTCCACCGTTCCTTCGACCGCGGCGCGCGAGCTGAGATATGTCATCGCGATTGAGCATCCACGGCGCGCGAGCGCGAGCGCAACTTCATGCCCGATTCGAGCGCCGCCCGTAACTATCGCGGCCTTGCCCTTGGGATCCATCGCGCGATTATCCGCCGCGCGACGTGTCTGTTGCCAGCGCGGAATTGTCAGGAGCCGAGGCTGCTCTCCGCTTTGATCACGGCGCGAACCTCGTCGCATTCGACGTTCAGCGCAACGACGATCACACGAGCATCGGCGATCGAAGGATGAGGAGCGTTCTGCAATTGTCGGCAGAACTCCGCGAGACGCGTCGCGCCAAACAGCTTGGCGCTGCCGCCGAGCGAATGCGCCGCGCGTGCGAGAGCATCTGAGTCCTCGCGGGCGAGCGCGTCGGCAATGGCGACACGCCGTCGATCGATCTCGGCCACGAACATCGTCGCCATCTCGACGAAAAATTCGGGCGCATCAGCCGTCGCGCGGGCGCGCAGACGTTCGAGCGCTGCGCGATCGATTGCCGGCAAACTTCGCATCGCCGTCAAAGATCAGCGGCGTTGCGGAGACTGCTCGATACGGCGCAGCAGGCGGTAGAACTTGGTGCGATTCAGGCCCAGCATCTTCGCGGCCTCCGAGCGATTTCCGCGCGCGCGTTCGATCGCCTCGCGCAGCCGGTTGGCGATCGCCAGATCGAGAGTTTCATCAAGCGTCGCGTATTCGTCTTCATCGCTCGATCCGTCCTGAGCGATGGGCGCCGCTTCCAGTGGCGTGGCCAGGGGTTCGACAGCCGCGGCCGCGCCGTTTGCGCGCGGCACGATGACAGCAGTGTCGAGCACCAGATCCTGAGGGCCGATTTCGTCGCCGTGCGCCATCACGATTATTCGCTCGATGACGTTTTCGAGCTCGCGCACATTGCCGGGCCACGCGTGATCGTGCAGCGCCCGCTCGGCTTCGGCCGAGAGCCGCAGGTTGCGTCCCACGAGTGTCGCGCCCGAGGAGAGAAAGTGCCGCGCGAGCGGAACGATATCGTCGCGGCGCTCGCGCAGCGGCGCGAGGGTCACTGGAATTACATTGAGGCGGAAGTAGAGGTCCTCACGAAAGCGGCCGGCACCGACTTCCTCGCGCAGGTTGCGATTGGTCGCGCAAACCACGCGCACATCGATCTTACGCGGCGCCGCGCCGCCGACGCGAAGAATCTCACCCTCCTGCAAGACGCGCAGCAGCTTGGCCTGGAAATCCGCGCCGATGTCGCCGATTTCGTCGAGAAACAAAGTTCCGCCGGAGGCCCGCTCGAAGCATCCCGGCCGCGCCATGATCGCGCCCGTGAACGCGCCCTTTTCGTGGCCAAAGAGTTCGCTGTCGAGCACGCCCTCGCCAAACGCCTTGCAGTTCACGGCGACGAATGGTTGACCGACGCGATTACTCCAGAAGTGAATCAGCCGCGCGACGAGTTCCTTGCCGGTTCCGCTCTCGCCCTGGATCAGCACGGTGGCGCGGCTCGGCGCGATCCGGCGCACGGACTCGAGCAGCGTGCGGCTATGGTCGCTGACGGCGACGAACGCGTCTGGACCGTAGCGTTCGTTCAGTTCCTGGCGCAGGAGGCGATTCTCGCGCTCCAGGCGCGTCATCTCCAGCGCCCTTCGCACCAGCATTAACAATTCGTCATCTTTGGCTGGCTTGGTGAGATAGCCGAACGCTCCCGCGCGCATTGCTTCTACGGCGGCTTCGATACTGCCGTAGGAGGTAAGCAGGATGACCGGCAGCATCGGCATCCGCTCGCGGATCCGGCGCATCAGCTCGGTGCCGTTCATCGACGGCATCACGACGTCGGAAATCACGAGATCGATGCGGCGCGTTTCGCAGGCATTGAGCGCCTTTTCCGCATCGAGGCAGACCTCGCACTCGAAACCGGCGCTGGCGAGGATACGCTCGACATAGCGCGCCATCAGCTCATCGTCGTCAACAATCAAAATACGTTCGGACATTGGAAGGCGCGCAATCTCCGTTCGGGTGAAACTTGAAGGCAGTTTCACTCAACGCGGTTCGGGGTGAACGGTCAAGCGAAGAGCAAAAAAACCCTTGTGCGCGTGCGACTCTGAGCGCCTTCGATGGGAGACGATGGGATTAGGTTCGCCACCGCGACTCCTCTTTTTCGCCGTGCCAAGCTCCGCTCAGAACGCAAAGTACGGGCCCGATCCCGCGGGAGTGGTTTGGCCGTCGATTGCGACGAATACGTTGCGTCCCAGGAAGAACGGCAAGCCCCAATCAAAGCCCTGCGAGAACGGGCCGCCGAGATCGTTGAAAACGGCGTTGTTAGTGCTGAAAAGATTGTTGGCGTTGGCGATGGTAAAGTCGACCGTTGCCGTCGCGCTGTTCTGTCCCTCGATTTGCGCGCTGAGATTTTCGCTGCTCGCCGGGCAGTAGAAACCACCGCCGCTGCATTCCGGTATCCCGGTCGCCGCGGTGCTGAGGAAGAAAAGAGCGTTCGAGCCCGTGTCGATATAAGTCGTGCCGTATGAATTGCCCCCGAAAGTTGTCGTGACGTTTCCGTTCGAATCGGTCGTGAAGACCTGTGCGGTGCCGAGCTGGTTGTTTGACTGCGTTCCGATCCCAAACACCAACGATCCAGTGACGCTCTTGGCGCCGCCTGCCGGGACGGACGGCAGCTCGATGATCAAACCATTGTCATCGCCGCTGAACGACGAAATAGGATTCTGGACCTGGTTCGCCTCGCTCTGCGTCGTCACGCTGCAACTCGATCCTGCGCACGCATAATAGAATCCGGGATTGGATGAACCGTTCGTGGTGCAATCGGTTCCGCAATCCTGGACGAAGACGCCGACGCCGAGGATTCCATTGGCGCGCAAGGTCGCCAGCGAGTCGGCCTGCGGCAGACCGCTATTGATGCATGCGGTCGGCGCGGTGGTAAAACCCGACGGGCTGATGATCTGAACGGGAATGCTCGAGGCGGCTTCGTCGGCCATTTCGATATCGGCGGTTGCGACCGGCCCCCAGGTGAACAAGCTGCCGAAGAAGCCGCATTCCGCGATCGCGTCTCCGCTGCCGTCGGTCTGGCGCGGCAGGGTCAACGTCGGGTTCAGCGCGGAGCCGAGCAGACGCAATCCGAACGAACCCGTATCGAGGAGTACGTTGGGGATCGTCTGGCAGTTGGCGGTATTCGGCACGCAGACCGTGACCGACGTGAACGCCCCGTTGACGAGATTCCCGTTAGGACCTAAATCGACGCTCATGCTCTGAACGTTGCCGGCGGGCGGCGCCGGTGTCGGAGTTGCCGTCGGCGAATGAATCGGGACAAATCCCCCTCCCCCGCCTCCTCCACCGCAAGCCGCCAGGAGCCCGATCATCAAGGGAATCGCGATCAGCCAGGATGCTTTCATTGGATTTCATCAACGCTGACGCCCGCAGGAACGAGCGCAGGAAGGTAGGCACGGCCCATGAGATCACGCATATGGCCGCTGGTTTCGACGATCAGGTCCTGGGTCTGAATCTTGCGCGGACCACGCTCTTGATGCGGCGCCGCGAGCGCTTGCTGATACTGAGCGAAGTAAGTGCCGAAGAGCTGGCTAAGATCCGGCGGGCGCTTGCCGCGCCAGCTCACGGCGAAGACCGTGCCACTGGCTGAAAGATATTCGTTGACGGTGGTTCCATTTGGAATCGAGATCTGCTGCACCGTGTACGCCGCACCCGCGCTCGATTGGTTCAGCGCCTGCACCCCGGACGCTTGCGTCTGCGGCGTGGCATTGAGCGCGCCGCCGAGTGTTTGCTGATCCACGGTAACCGATTGCGCGGAACCGCCGAGCATGGCCAGCGCCGAGCCCGACAGCGGCTCGAGCAGTAACGCGGCCGTCAGTGGAATCGCGGTACGCAGGAACTTCCTGCTGAAATCTCTCCTGCTCAGCATCGATCGTCCTCTTCACGGCTCATCACCGGAGCGGCCGAGTGCCGCGTTTGCTCCAAGTTCACTTTTGGGGAATGACGGACGAACAAAGGAAAGTTGCGCTCTGAAACCCTGCCAAAGCGGCTCTTCCAACACCCCTTTTCGTGACCGAACAACTCCGTGTCAATCGCGCTCCGCTCATGGTTTAGCGTCGCTGCGATCATCTTTGCCATATCCGCTCGGATTGCCGCAAGCGATGCATCGGGGGATGACGCGCGTGCGTGAACATTTGACCCGTATTCGTTACAGTTATGAGTCGTTTACGACACGGATCATTCGTCGTGCCTGCCAAATTATTGGCGGGATTCGCGGCACGGAAGCTGCTCTCTTTTGGTCAGGAACGTCGTGCTTTTCGTATCGCCGTGAACGTAGCCGCCA
>Ga0335073_10003127_pt1 | contig 22907 bp, 17 predicted proteins | sample Lox_Sample_22_FD_207093 | JGI IMG/M metagenome (GOLD analysis project Ga0335073, IMG submission 207093) | Soil microbial communities from Loxahatchee National Wildlife Refuge, Florida, United States - Lox_Sample_2.2 | ecosystem: Environmental > Terrestrial > Soil > Wetlands | place: USA... | reverse complement strand
TCGACGTCCACGACAGCGACTTCACCGATGTCAGCGCCGTGGTGATTGCGGCGGCCGACCTCCACAACGGGATCGCCGAGAAACTGCATGACGCGGGATTCGGAGTGCCCGTGTTCGTGGTCGCGGGCCCCGAGCAGGAGACCGACCTCGACCTGCACGGCATCTCAGGTGTCCTCGCGAGCGAGGACCAGAACGCCGAGTTCCAGGGCCGAATCGTCGAGACGGCCGCGTCGAAGTACGACGAGCAGGCGCTGCCGCCGTTCTTCGGGCAGCTGGCAGCGTACGAGCGCCGCGGCTATTCGGCGTTCGACTGCCCCGGTCACCAGGGCGGCCAATTCTTCATGCGCCACCCGGCGGGACGCCGTCTTGTGGAGTTCTTCGGCGAGAACCTATTCCGCGCCGACCTGTGCAACGCGGACGTGAGTATGGGCGACCTCCTGATCCACGAGGGCGCGCCGTATGACGCCGAGGCGCACGCCGCGGCGGTCTTCAACAGTGACCGCACCTATTTCGTCCTCAACGGGACATCCGCCTCGAACAAGGTGGCGTTGATGGCGCTGCTCACACCCGGCGACCTCGTGCTGTTCGACCGTAACAACCACAAATCGGTTCACCACGGCGCGCTGCTGATGGCCCGTGCCACGCCGATCTATCTTGAGACCGCGCGCAACGCGTTCGGGCTGATCGGCGGGATCGACGACCACTGCCTGGACGAGGCGTATATCCGTGAACGGGTGGCGGCGGTAGCGCCCGAGAAAGCGGCGCTCGAGCGTCCGATCCGCCTCGCGGTAGTCCAACTCGGAACGTATGACGGAACCATTTACAACGCGCGCCAGATCGTCGAGCGGATCGGCGGCCTGTGTGAATACATCCTGTTCGACTCCGCCTGGGTCGGTTATGAGCAGTTCATACCGATGATGCGGGACTGCTCGCCGCTGCTACTCGAACTCACCCCCGACGATCCTGGAATCGTCGTCACCCAGTCCGTGCACAAGCAGCAGGCGGGCTTCTCGCAGGCCTCGCAGGTTCACAAGAAGGATTCCCACATCGAGGGCCAGCGCCGGTACGTCAATCACGACCGCTTCAACAACTCGTTCATGATGCAGGCGTCGACGAGCCCGTTCTATCCGATCTTCGCCTCGCTTGACGTCAACGCACAAATGCACGCCGGCGGGAGCGGCGAACGGCTGTGGTCGCACGCGCTCAAGGTCGGAATCGAGGCACGTAAGCTGATCCTGAACAACTGCGAGATGGTCCGGCCGTTCGTCCCGGAGCGAGTCGGCGGAGTGCGCTGGCAGGACGCCCCGACGGCGGAGATCGCCACGCGGCGAGAGTTCTTCGCGTTCGTCCCCGGCGAGAGTTGGCACGGCTTCGACGGTTATGTGAAGGATCAGTACTTCGTCGATCCCAACAAGCTGCTACTGACGACACCCGGGCTCGACCGGTTAACCGGACAGTACGAGGATTTCGGGATCCCCGCGAACATTCTCGCGAACTACCTGCGCGACAACGGGATCATCCCCGAGAAGTGCGATCTGAACTCGATCCTGTTCCTACTGACCCCCGCGGAGACGATTCCGAAGATGCAGAACCTGGTCGCGCAGCTGGTGCGCTTCGAGGAGTTGGTCCGCCGCGACGCGCTGATGGAGGAGGTACTTCCAACCATCCACCGCGCGTTGCACGAGCGTTACGCCGGCTACACGATCCGCCGGCTCGCACAGGAGATGCACGACTTCTACAAGCAGCGCGATGTCAAGGAACTCCAGAAGGCGATGTTCAGGGAGGAGCACTTCCCGCGGGTGGCACTCGCACCCGACCTCGCCAACGATGAGTTCATGCGCGGCAACGTCGAGCTCGTCGCCCTCGCCGACATCGAGGGCCGCGTCGCGGGCGAGGGCGCCCTTCCGTATCCGCCCGGCATCCTGTGCGTGGTCCCGGGCGAGGTGTGGGGAGCGGCTCAGCGCGACTACTTCCTCGCGCTCGAGGAAGGAATCAATCTGCTTCCCGGCTTCGCGCCGGAACTGCAGGGAGTTCATCTGATGACAGAACCCGATGGCCGGATCCGGGCATACGGCTACGTGCTCGCTGACGCCGGCAAGGAGGATGCGTGATGTACCTGCTCGAGTCGTTCCCAATCCTTCTGTTCGACGACGAGCTGCACGACGACACCGCCGCCGGCCGTGCGACGCGCGCCCTCGTCGACAGACTCCGCGCCGACGGCAGCGAGATCATCACGTCTACGGATATCGACGACGCAGAGCAGATCGTGGCGTCCACGCACACGCTCAGCGCCGTGCTCGTCGACTGGGACATCCATCATTCGGAGGAGGCCGGCGGCGGTTCGGCTACGGCGACGCTTACGCGCGCTCCCGCCACCGCACGATTGATCGAGCATGCCCGTGCCCACTCCCAGTGGCTGCCGATCTTCGTTCTGGCCGATCGGTCCTCCGTCGATGAGCTCCCGATCGACCTGCTGCGCCAGATCAACGGCTACATCTGGAAGCTCGAGGACACGCCCAAGTTCGTCGCACGGCGGATCGAGGAGGCGCGGCGCGAGTACGTCGAGCAGTTGCTCCCACCGTTCTTCGACGCGCTCGTGAGGTTCACCGAGGATGCCGCATACTCGTGGCATACGCCGGGACACAGCGGCGGCGCCGCGTTCCTGAAGACCCCGGTCGGCTCAGCATTTCACCGGTTTTTCGGGGAGAACACGCTCCGCAGCGACCTGTCGGTGTCCGCGGGCGAACTGGGGTCGCTGCTCGAGCACACTGGGCCCGTGGGACGGGCGGAGGCTGAGGCGGCGCGTACGTTCGGCGCGGACCGCACGATGTTCGTGACGAACGGCACCTCAACCGCGAACAAGATCGTCTTCCACGCGTGCGTCAGGCCGGGGGACGTGGTACTGGTGGACCGTAACTGCCACAAGTCGGTGATGCATGCGATCGTGATGACCGGCGCGGTGCCGGTGTACCTGCCCCCGACGCGCAACGCGTACGGAATCATCGGTCCGATCCCGCCGACACGGCTCGGGCGCCAGGCGGTTCAAGCCGCGATGGCGCGCAGCCCCTTGGTTCCGGCCGGCGTCGCCGATGCGGCGTTGGCGGTGATCACCAACTCCACGTACGACGGCCTCTGTTACGACGCCGACGCGGTCCTACGGTCACTCGGCCAGAGCAGCAAACGTGTCCTGTTCGACGAGGCGTGGTTCGGGTACGCGCACTTTCACCCGCTGTACGCGCGTCGGTACGGGATGGGCGTGCCGCATCAATCGGGACAGCCGGCCACGTTCTCGACGCAGTCCACGCACAAGCTGCTGTCGGCCTTCTCCCAGGCCTCGATGATTCACCTCCACGACGCTGACAACCTTGTGCCCGCTGCGGCGCTGGAGGAGGCCTTCATGATGCACACCTCGACCTCGCCGCAATACGGGATCATCGCGTCGCTCGACGTCGCCACCCGGATGATGGAGGGTCCGCAGGGTGTCGCGCTGATCGAAGATGCGATCAGCGAGGCGCTCGCGTTTCGCGCCGAACTGACCGCGGCCGCCGATGCGTGTGACCCCGAGGACTGGTGCTTCCGTCCGTGGCAGCCGCCCGGCGCGCTCGATGGCGACGACGACGCACGCCGGGACCCGCTGCACTGGGTGCTGCGGACCGGTGACGCCTGGCATGGCTACGCCGACCCGGGCGACGGGCACGTGATGCTCGACCCGATCAAGGTGACGATACTCACCCCCGGGATCGGTCCCGACGGCCGGCTCGAGAAGCACGGCATCCCGGCGTCGCTTGTCAGTCGGTTCCTCGACGAACATGGGATCGTCGTCGAGAAGACGGGCTCCTACTCGCTGCTGGTGCTGTTCTCGATGGGTATCACCAAGGGCAAGGCAGGAACGCTGCTGGCGGAACTGCTCGAGTTCAAACGGCTGTACGACGGCGACGCGCCGTTGGCGCTGGCGATGCCCCGGTTAGTGTCCGAGCATCGCGATCGATACGGCACGATGACACTGCGCGAGCTCGCAGAGGAGTTGCATCAGGAGATGCGCGAAGCCCGGATCAACGAGTTGAGCGAAGGGATGTACGCCCAGCTACCCGAGCAGGTGATGATCCCGCAAGCGGCGTACCACTCACTCGTCGACGCGGCCGCCGAGATGGTCCCCGTCGACTCCCTCCAGAGCCGTGTGAGTACCGTGATGCTGGTCCCCTACCCGCCCGGGATCCCCGTCATCATGCCGGGCGAGCGATTCCCCAACGGTGGCATGTTGCTCCCATACCTCACGGCATGTGAGCGCCTCGGCCGGCGCTTCCCCGGCTTCGAGACCGAGATCCACGGCGTGCACGTGGAGGCGGACGGAAGCTTCACCGTCCCCTGCGTGCCGGCGGGACGGTGATCGACCATGGCCGTCACAGACACAGATTCAGATCTGCTGATCGCGCGGAGTGCCAAAATCGATGCGCTACGGCAACGGGGGATCGACCCCTTCCCCCGTGCGTTCCACGGCGTCGAGCCGATCGCTCGCGTGCGGACCGAGCACGAGGATCTCGGCGTCGGCGAGGAGGCAAGCGTCCGGCACCGCATCGCCGGGCGTCTCGCGGCACGGCGCGCGCACGGACGGATGGCATTCCTCGACCTGGTCGACCGCTCTTCGTCGATCCAACTCCAGGCACGAGTGAACGAGCTGGGTCCTCTCGGTATGGAGCAGCTCCTGGAACTCGACCTCGGCGACCTCGTCGGATTCGAGGGCAGCGTGTTCCGCTCCCGGCGCGACGAGCTCACGCTGCGCGTCGAAGCGTTCACCGTCCTGGCCAAGTCGCTGCGACCACCACCCGACAAGCATCACGGCCTGCGTGATGTGCAGACGCGCTTTCGCCGGCGCGAGCTCGATCTGATCGCGAACCGTGAAACGCGAGAGCTGTTCGCGTGTCGTGCGCGTGTGATCTCCGCAATCCGTGCTTACCTCGACACCCATCACTTCATCGAGGTCGAGACGCCGATTCTGCAGCCGCTCTACGGCGGTGCCGCGGCGCGACCGTTCATCACCCACCACAATGCCCTCGACCGCGACCTGTACCTGCGTATCGCGCCCGAGCTGTACCTCAAACGGTTGATCGTCGGCGGCCTCGAGCGCGTCTACGAGATCGGTAAGGACTTCCGCAACGAGGGCATCTCACCAAAGCACAACCCCGAGTTCACGATGCTCGAAGCGTATGAGGCATACGCCGACTACGGCGACATCGCCACGCGTTGCGAAGAGCTCGTGACACGCGCGGCGGCGGAGCTGGAAATCCCGGACAGGATCTCGCTATCGCGTCCCTGGCGGCGGGAGACCCTGAGGGGAGCGATCGAGGCCCGTACCGGGATCGACATCCTGGAGTTGCACGACGTCGACTCACTGACCCGGGCGATGCGAACACGCCGGCTGCCGCTGCCCGATGGGCCATTCACATGGCCGCAGCTCGTCGACGAACTGGTGTCCAGGCACGTGGAGCCTGATCTCACGTCGCCAACCTTCCTGTTCGACTATCCGGTTGAGCTCTCGCCGTTCGCTAAGACACACCGCGACGACGCGCGGTTGGCGGAGCGATTCGAGCTGTACATCGGCGGGATTGAGATCGCCAACGCGTTCACCGAGCTGAACGACCCCGAAGAGCAGCGGCGCCGGTTCGAGCAGCAGCGCCTCATGGCCGGCATGGGTGACGTCGAGGCCCAACCCTTCGACGAGATCTTCCTCCAAGCGCTCGAGCAGGGTATGCCACCCACCGGCGGGATCGGGATCGGAATCGATCGGCTGATAATGGTGCTCAGCGGGAGACGATCGATTCGCGAGGTCGTGCTGTTTCCGACGATGCGCGATTGACGGCGCATCCGGCGAGCTGAGCGACGCGGCGGCGGTCTCCGGAACATACGTAGTCCACCACGAGGTCGCGCGAAGATCGCGGAGCTAGGCTGACTCTGGCTTTCATCCCGCTAGGACCAAGGAGGCAACGTGAGTAGCGAGCGGCAAGGGGAACATCCGGCCCGTGCATACGGAGTGACGGGCGGTGGGTTTGCCGAGGGACAGGCCAACCCTGAAGAGTTCGAGGAGGACAAGCACGTCGGAGACTTCGCCGCCGGCCAGGAGGATGTCGGAGAATTTCCTGAGGATGAGCGGCTTGGCAGCTTCGCGAGAGGCCAGGAGTCCGACGAAAACGTAGAAGAAGGCACGTTCGGCACCGTCGAGAGCGATGCGGAGGAATAGTCCGACGGTCTGATATCGACCGACGTCGAATGCGATCAGAGCTGATATCCCGGCGTTCATATCTCGACGTCACGACGCCCAGGCTTTGAGGACGATCTGGGCGACAGGTTCGTCGGGGTGCTCGCGCACGCCGTAGGGCACGCTCGTGCCCACGCACAGGACCGTCCGCCCCAGGTGGTTCGGACAACCACGCCACGCCCGATGTGGTGCACGGACGAGCAATGAGCGGTGATGAGTCAGCAGCAGCGAGACGCGGTCGACAAGATGATGGCCGACTCCCCGCTGGATCTGGGCGGTGACCAGGCGTACAGAATGCTTGGAGCGCCCTCCTCGTTGCTACTGCCGTCCGCACGCTCGACCTCGGCGAAGCCGTGGCGCAGGTAAAAGCGCTGTGCGCCCTCGTTCGAGACGAACGTCCAGAGCCGCAGGCCGCCGGGTCGTTCGCGCTTCGCCTTCGCAATCAGGTCGGAGCCGACCCCGGCGCCCGTGACGTCGGGATCTACGTACAGGTGATCGACCCAATCGGCGTTGAGCACGAGCATCCCGACGATGGCGCCCGATTCCTGCACGGCCACCCAGCACTCGAGCCTCGGGACGAGGGCGTGCGCTATCCAGTCTCGGACGTCGTCGTCGTCGTGCACAAGCGGCGGGATCGACCCTTGAGCCGATCCGGCGCGACGTGCACGCAAGAACAGCTCGGCGGTCGCCGCGGCATCGCCCGACGTCGCCCGCCGGATCGTGATCTGCATCCGGCGAGCTTCTCACAGTCGCTCCGACGTCGACAGCGCACTGGCCGGCAAGTCACCCGGTTGGGGTGATGTTGCCTCGACCGATCCGGGGCAGGCTGTCCCGGACCACTAGTGCTGGAGGCTGATCCGTGCCCGTACCCGTGCGCGTCGAGAACTTCACCCGCGCCGAAACCGATCGGATGTTCTCGGTCTTGCAGGCCCAGGCCGGGGGCGTGAATGTGCTGAAGCACAACCGTGCTCCGACGCCGATCGAAGATCAGCCGGTTATCCGGATGAATCGCGACACGCTGTACAGCGCCGCGATAGTCGATATTTCCCAAGGCGCCGCGTTGACTGTTCCTGACGGCGGGGATCGGTATATCTCGGTGATGGTGGTCAATCAAGACCACTACATCAACCGGATCCTGCATGACCCCGGCCAGTACACGCTGACCGTTGACGAGTTCGACACGCCTTGGGCTGCGGTTGCGGCGAGGATCCTTGTCGATCCGGCCGATGAGAACGATCTCGCGATCGTGAACGCCCTTCAGGACCAGTTCGCCGTCGATGCCGAGTCCTCGCAGCCATTCGAGATGCCGGACTACGACAAGGACAGCTTCGACGCGACCCGCAAGGCGGTGCTTGAGCTTGCCAAACACCTCGGCGGGTTCGACCGCGCGTTCGGCTCCAAGGACGTGGTAGATCCCGTGCGCCACTTGATCGCTACGGCGGCCGGGTGGGGTGGTCTCCCCGACCGAGAAGCGCGGTACATCAGCGTCGAGCCCGGGCTTGCCGTCGGGGAGTACAGCCTCACGATCCGCGACGTGCCGGTCGACGGCTTCTGGTCGATCTCCCTCTACAACGCCGACGGCTTCTTCCAGGCCAACGACCGCAACGCCTACAGCGTGAACAACATCACCGCGACGCCAAACGATGATGGCTCTGTCACCGTCCGGTTCGGGGGCTGCGGCGACGGCCAACCGAATTGCCTGCCGATCATGGATGGCTGGAACTACACGATCCGGCTGTACCGGCCGCGACCCGAAATACTCGACGGCTCCTGGAGCTTCCCTTCGATAGGGCCGGCCTGAGGCTACGCCAGAGCGCCACCGTCCATCTGCGCAAGGTAGCTCGCGATCGTTCCCGGCTGCCCGCCGATCAGGAACCTGACAGCGTGGCGACCGGGGTTCGCAGCGGCGTACGCCAGGCCGGACGGAATCGCGTACCTCTCGCCCTGCGCGAGATCGGTCGGCGCGCGAGGCACGTCGCCATCGCCCGAGGCGATCTGCAGGTGTCCTTCGAGCACGTGAATCCAGGTAGTGCCGGAATGGCGGTGTTCGGCCGTCCCGCGGTGGCGTGCGAGCACTACCTCGATCAGGTCGAACGGCGCCGCGGAATCACCCGCGCCGGCCAGGAAGGACACGTGGTAACCGGGGGCCACGGTGTAAACGTCGGCGGCCTGGGGTGTGCCGGCGTGAATGGTGATCGGTGGGGTCATGTGAGTCTCGCTTTCGTGTTGGTGTGTCAGTCAAGATGCCGTTCAAGCCAGTCGAAGATCCGGGCCTCGCGCAGCGCCTGGGCGAGCGGCTCGCAATGTCCACCGGCGCCCTCGTCCGACGTGAACGTCACTAGCTCCGAAGGGCCCCGCAGGCGTTCGAACAGCTGCCGGGATTGACCCGGCCACAGCTGCTCGCCTTCGGACTCGGTGACGAGCAGGGGCGTGTCGATCTGCCCGACCTCGTCGCCGAGGCGGTACCCGGCGATGGTGAGAAACAGCCGGAAGGTGGAGCCGCCGTTGTGACCGTACGGCTCACCGTGGAATCGGAGCGTCTCGGTGTTGGCCGGCGTGAACAGCTCCGCCAGGTGCATCTCCCGGTCGAACGCCGACTGCCGGCGATCGTTCAGCTGCCGGCGCATGTTCTCCGGCAAGCGATCGGTCCAGGCGGTGAGCACGTCGACGATCCCGGGATCAACGACCGCAGCGGCGAACCGATGCTCGAACGCGAGCGCGCGAGCGACGAGGTAGCCGCCCTGCCCGCAACCGACCACGGCAACGCGATCGGGATCGACTTCGGCGCGGGCCAGCACGGCATCGAGTACCGGGGTGAGCACCGCCTCCCAGTCGGGGCGAAAGGGAATCCGGTGTTCCAGCAGCGCGGCCTGCTGTCCGGGGCCGTCGAAGGTCAGCCAGTGATAACCGCGCTCGGTGGCCGCGGCGCCCGCCTGCGCCCACATCTCCGAGGTCGCCTGATAAGAGCCATTGTTGACCACCACGAGCGGACGAACCTCGCCGGCCGCAGTCGGCGCCGGAAACAAGAAGCCGGGCAACGTTCTGCCCTCGTAAGCGATCGAGAGGTGCTCACCTGGCACCGGGCTGAGCTCGATGACCTGCTCCCAGCACGTCCGCTGGCGCCGCCAGATATCGAGCCGACGGTCTGGTTCGCTGGAATGCGAGATCAGGAGGAGAGCCGTGGCGTAGTACGTGGCGGCGCGCCTGAAGTGCGCGAGCGCGCTGACGCGGTGGCCGCTCTGCCGCGCGCGGACTGCGGAAGCCCAGGCTGCGCCGGCGGTTGCCGTCCATTCGCCAAGCCAGGAGTCGGCGTCTCCATCCGTGATCCGTGCGGCGGTGGCGAGCACCTCGCCGACGTCCGCGCTCTGGCGATAACTCGCGCCGAGCGCTCGCTCGAACGCGAACTGAAACTCCTGGTCCTGAAAGACATCCATCTCGGTCCTCCGTTACCGATGCCGAGGACCGGCGATCAGTAACGCATCCCGCTGGCAGGCGGGAGCGTCTCGAGCTTCTCGAGCAACGCCGAGCGGCGCGACTCGAGCTCCGCCTCGGACATGCTCAGCGCCGTCGCGACGTCGGGCGTCGGGATTCCGGCGAGCAGGAGGCTGAAGATTGCGTTCTCGGCGGGGTCCAGACGCTCGTGGAGCATCGCCCCGACGCGCGGGGGCACCGCCGGCAACAGCCGTGCCCCCTGTCCGACCCGGCGCAGCACTCCGGACAACTGGGCATCACAGTCGTACACGCTCACGAGTGCGTCGGCTCCGGCCGCGATGCAGCAAGCCGCCAGCACCGCGTTCGGGTAGGCCGAGCAGATCACTACCGCGGGCGGGCTGGCCGTCCGCTTGAGCTCGCGACACGACCCCAGACCGCTCAGCGACCGCGGGCGATGACCGACGACGACCACATCGACCGGCTCGTGATGCGCCAACCGCATCGCTTCCTCCCGGGTTCCGGCCACCCAAGCCAACCGGAGCCCGGGCTCGGTCCCGAGCAACCGGCACACGCGGGAGCGCATCCAGGCATCGTCCTCCGGCGCCAGAACGCCGACTTCTTGCGTGACGGCGGTCGCGCGAGCCTGGGCTGAGGGGAGAGTGGTTTCGAACGTGGTTGTGCTCATGACGGCGCGGCTCCTTGGAGGTCGGGTGGCTTGCCCGGTGAGCGTCGCGCAACCGCGGGCCGGGATCGTCAGTGGCGTACTACTGCAATTTCGCGGCTGACCCGCGTAAGTAGTTGCCGCAAGCGGTTCGTTCAGAGCTTGCGGCGGTCGCTGACGCCGAGCTTCTGCATCGCCCGGTACAGGTGCGACTCGACTGTCCGAGTCGACAGCACGAGCCGCTCGGCGATCTGCTGGTTCGTGAGACCCTGCTTTGCCAGCCCGACGAGCTGCGCCTCCCTCGGCGAGAGCTCCACCGCGGGACCGGTCAGACCATCGATGACCGGCCGCAGCCCGCCCTGGCCCTCGGCGAACAGCTCTCGACTGCGTGCCGCAGCGCGTCGCGCCGAGTCGTGGCGGCCGATCTGGAGGAACGCTCTCGCGGCGTCCGCGGCTGCTTCGGTCGCGTAGCGACGAGTACCGATGAGCTCGAACTCGTCGGCGACCGCAAGCAGACCCTGTCCGTCCTTGGCTGCACGCGCCGTACTGTGTGCGGCGTACGCCGCCATCAGCCGCGCATCGCAGCGCTCGGCCAGGTTCGAGATCGAGCGAGCGACACCGGGGGCGGGCGCGCCCGCGCGCATCGCCTCGTAGTACAGCTCGGCGGCCGGCAGCGGCATGTGCTCGAGTTCGGCGGCGGAACCGAGCAGCAGCCGCTGCGCACCGGCGCGATCGCCGCGGCCAAACGCCGCCCAGCCTTGCGCGCGCGCGAAATAGGGAAGCTGATTCGGGAGCGGGTGATGTCCTTGCAGAGCGTCCTCGCACCTCTGCATCGCCTCGTCGATGCGCTCGTCGCCGGTAAAGCAGGCCACGCCAACCTGGAACGCGCGGGTGATCATCAACGCGCCGAAGGTGTCGCGATGCTCGAAATGAACCTCGGCCTCGGCCAGCCACCGCGCCGCGTCGCGGTACCTCCCGGCTAGGAGCGCCAATCCGCCGAGACTCAGCGCTGAAAGACCACACGCGGCCTCATCGCCGGCGCGCACGCCCTGCTGGAGCACGGCGACCATGTCGGCTTCCAGCTCTGCCACCGCCTGCCCGCTCTCGAAAGAGATCAGGCATCTCGCGATCAACGTCCGCTCGTCGTGGTGGCCGCGCAGCGGGATCGCCGGTCGCAACGCCCCGACCAGCTCGTAGGCCTCGAGCACGCGCCCGCTGTAGAACAGGTTCATCGCGTGGACGAGCTCGATCTCCCGCCGGACGTCCTCCTCCAGCGACTCATCGGCAAGCATCTCGGCTGACCATTCGGTCGTGCGGCCGTCGCCGGAGAATCCCGCCAGCAGCGCCGCGAGCTCAACCCACACCGCGTCGAGGCGCCGCCGCCATGCCGGGTCCGACCACCATCCCTGCGCTCGCTCGAAAACCGCGCGCGCCTCCTCGGGACGCCTCAGCCCCCAATACAGCACGCGGACCCGTTGCTTGAGGTAAACGAGGGCGGCCTCCTGCGAGTCGAGTTCGTCCTCGAGGCCGCCGAGCACCGAGTCCGCATCCTCGAAACGCTTGGCGATCGCATGCGAGCGCGCGAGCACCAGCGCCGCATCGAACCCCGCGCCGGCCTCGACCGCGCGGCGCGCCAGGTCCGCACCCAGATCAGGAGCACCACTCAGGTTCGCCACCCTTGCCGCATCGATCAGCACCTGGGCGGGCGGTGCTTCGCCCGCATCGATCAACCAAACGCACACGCGCAGGCACTCCTCCGGAGTCAGCCGACCACGGGCCTGCACCACCTCGGCCAGCTGCAGGCGGATGCCACGCGCCCGCAGTGAGCCGAGCGCGGAAGCGATCGCCTCGCCGTAGAGCGGGTGGGCGAGTCTGACCTCGGCACCGGCCTCGGCTCCGTCGACGCGGATCAGCTCTCGGCTTTCCGCGTCTTGGAGCGATTCGGAGCCGATCAGCTCGAGCAACTCGCCCAGCCGCAGCGGCTCGCCAAGCGCGAGCAACTCGAGCAACCGATGCTCGGTCCGGGGAACTCCTGCCATCCGTGCGGAGATGAGCTCCACCAGCGATTCACTGATCGGCGGACGGGTCGGAAGTCGCCATAGACCACTCACCTGCTTGAGCGTCCCGTTCTCCAATACGCCGACGGCGAGCTCGTGCGCATAGAGCGCGTTGCCCTCGCTGGTGGTCCATATCCACGTCTGTGCGCGTTCCTCAACCGGGCCTCCGACGATGCTCTCGACGAGCTCGTGCGTATCTGCCTCGGTGAGCGCGGCGAGCTCCAGCCGTCCGGCGCCCGCGTCCTTCCACAACGAGTCGATCGCATCTGGGCAGGACTCCCCTATGCGAACGGTTGCGAGCATGAACGCGGCGGCGTTTTGCGCCAGCTGGAGCACGAGCGCGGCCGAGGTGCCGTCGAGCAGGTGCGCGTCGTCGACGGCGATAACCAAGGACCGACCGTCGGCGAGATCCCGCAGGGTCTCGACGCTACGGCGGAATAGCTCGAACGGATCATCCGACCGGACTTCCGGCGAGATCAGGGCCGCGAACGGGCCGAGCGGGACGCTTGCCCCGGCACGCGTCGCCTGCACCCAGGCGATCTTCGCCCCCTCGAGCTCGGCCTGTGCGAGCGCCGCACGCGCGAGGCGCGACTTGCCCACCCCGGCGGGCGCACGCACGACGACTCCGGTCATCCCCTCTCCGCGCGCCCGAGCAATCAGCTCGAGCTCTTCTTGGCGACCGATCAGCGGCCCAGAACGCTCCGAAAGCAAGAGCCGAGGCGGTGAGCTCGAATCGAGCACGGTCACTGCGGAGTCTAAGCGACTCGTTCGGGCCTCAAACGACGCGAATCGGTCAAGTGACCGGCGCAGCCACGCGACGCGGATCTGGTGCCGGCTCCGGTACCGCGCGCCCGAGACGGGCACGCCTGGCGACCAACAGCCCAAGAATCGGAAATGCCAACGTGGACAGCACGGCGGCAGTAACGAGCGCGGCCGCTGTCGACGGACGCATGTGTCCGCCGGCCGTCGCCAGGCCCGTGATGGCGACTACCAGAGGCAGCTGTGTGGAGCTGAGCAGCGCGAGGGCGCACCGCTCCCCGCGGCTGAGCACCGCGCGGTAGAGCAGCATCGCCGGAGCGCCGCGAACGATCAGGAACAGGAAGAAGAACAGCGCGATCTTGGCGACGCCGGCGGGACTGGCGAACAGCGCCGAGACGTCCAGCCGCATCCCGCCGACGACGAAGAAGAACGGCACGAACACGCCGAAAGCGACGGCCGTCAGCTTGGATTCGAATGCCGGCAACCGGTGATCGCGCAGGAGCCGCCGGGTGATCATCCCGGCCGCGAAGCCGCCGAGGAGAAGGTCGAGGCCGAGCCGGTACGCCAGCAACGCCAGGGCAAAGATCAGCACCAGGGCACAGCGAACGGCGAGCTGCGAGGAGTTCTCGAGTGTTCGCTCGAACACCGGCAGAGCCCGGCGCGACGAACGCAGCGTGAACCCCGCCACGGCGATGACGGTGACAAAGAACGCCACCAGGATCAGCCCCTCGTGGACCGTGCTCTCGGCCGACAGCAACAGTGTGACCAGGAGGACGGGGCCGAGCTCGCCGACGGCTCCTGCCGCCAGCAGATGGGCGCCAAGCCGCGTGCGGAGCTCGCCGGCATCGGAAAGGATCGGCAGCAGTGTGCCGATCGCGGTGGTCACGAGCGCCGAGCCGGTGTAGAGCAGCGACAGGACCACGCCCGCGGCGGCCAGCGCGCCGCCGATCGTGTAGGCGATCGCGAGTGACATCGCCCAGCCCGCGAGCGCCAGGCGCAGCGGCCGTCCCGCGATCCGCTGCAGGTCGAGCTCGTAGCCCGCGAAGAAGAACAGCATCCCGAGCCCCAGATCGGCGAAGAACGAGATGGGCGGCGTCACCTCGATGCCGAGGACGTGAGGTCCGATCGCGATCCCGAGCACGAGCTCGAGCACCACCGTCGGGATGGCGACCGATTTGATCCTGACGGTCGCGGCGATCATCCCGGCTACGGCAGACGCCGCCACGATGGCCAGAAACGGCTCCGGCGAGATCGTCACAGTGCTTGATCCGGCCGAGACGAGAACCTCAGGAACGGCAGCATCAGCGTGGTCGCGACACCGATGGCCAGCGCCTGCACCGTGAGCGGGAATACGAGCGGGAGCGTCTCGGAGTCCGCGGCGGCCGCGGTGAGCGAGGTCGCGATGCCGACGGCCAGTCCCAGCATCGTGACGCCGATCAGGGCGCGTTCCTCGGCGCCCGATCGATCCACGAGCAAGCGAGCCTCGATCGCGAGAGCGACCAGGAGGATCACGACGATGTGAGCGGCCTCGGCAAAGAAAGCGTGGCCGATGGGCGGACCGTAGACGCCACACGCGTGCCGTGCGTATTGACCGGCGCAGGTCAGCGCGGCGAAGAACGTGGCGGCGTACGCGACCGCGATCGACACCAGTAGCGGAGCCACGAACGTGAACAGGCGCGGGCTCGTCGCGCCGGCCTCGACGAGTGTGCCGTCACCCGCGGCAGCCATCGCAGTCCGAGCCCGTCCGCCAAGGCCGAGCCATCTTCCGGACCAGTTGCTCGCGCCGTTAGCGTGGCTCAGGCGGACCCACATGACGGTCGTGATCAGCAGCAGATAGGCCACCCTCAGGACCGCCGTGGCGAAGATGTACGCCGTGGTGTATTGAGTCAGCCCGAGGTACACCGCCGCCAACATCGCGTCGAGTCCCACGGTGATCGCCCCGTACACGAACCCCGGCCGGACGAGGCGGCCGCTGGCGAGTAGAACCCAGATAACGGAGAAGTCGAGCAGGCTCCAGGCGCCATACACGACGAGCGTCGGCAGCTTCGGGTTGCCTCCGTACAGCGCGTCGATGAGGATGTCGTCCCACGGAAACACGAGGAGGACGAGCGCGCTCAGCAGGAGATTTCGCGGCGGGGCCTGCCAGCCGGCGATCCGGGCGAGCAGGCGGCGCCACCGCGACGGTGGCGAAATCGAGATCGCGACCGCTTCGGCGCTCCACGCGGGATCAGTTACACCGCCGAGGTCTCTCATGGCGACCGCAACCTTCTCCTTCGCGCCCGCCGAGATCCTCAGTACTCAGGTACTGCAATTCGGCGCCAACCCGTGTCAGTACCTACTTAGCCCGTCTCCGGCGCGAATTGCAGTAGTCCGGCACTGACGATCCGCGAAGCCGTGCTCGCCACTCTGCGCGGCACGAACTCATTCGACGAGGACCCGGATCGCCGCGGTTCTCCGAGCCGGACGATCGAGAGGTGGACCGTGTCGCGTATCAGTGCTGGACTCAAGAGGCTACAGCCGTCTCGTGCAGTCGTTGCACGGACGGTGGTCGTATTCGGGTTGTTGACGTGCTGCGGCGCTGCGGTGGCAGCCACGCGGCGCGTCGGCGGGCACGCGGGTCGTCAACCGTGGGCGTCGCAGATCGTCCGTCCATCGGCGGACGCGGTCGTCCTCGGCCGCTCGGTCCAGGTCGGCGTCCGAACCGGATCCGGAGTGCAGTCGTTCCGGGCGTGGCTGGGCGCGCAGCCGATCACGCGTGCGTTCGGCACCGCCGGCGCTGGAACCATGCGGGTGGCAACGCTCCGCGGCGGATCGACGCCCGGGCTGCGCTTCGGTCGTAACACGCTGTACGTGAGGACGTCGAACGGGACACGACGCTGGTTCACCCAGCGGTCGTTCGTCCTGGCTCGTCCGGCCGGCGGGCTGTTCAACAAGGTGACGGCGGAGGCGGGCTGCGGCACCGGCGCCCAGGTCCGCGTCGAGCTGGTGCGACCAGGTCTCGCCGTGACGGTGCGGGTCGACGGCGGGCAGCCGCGCGCGATCCGAGGCGGACAGATCCGCTCGATCAACCTCTACGCCAACAGCGGGCTTCACCCCGGGCACAACATGCTCGCGGTCCAGGCGCTCGACGCCGCGCGCGGCAGCTACCAGCGGCGTGTGATCACGGTCGACATGCCCTCGACCATTCCGGTGGCAGCGGCCGGGATCTCGCGGCGTGCCAAGACCGGGCGCATGATCCAGTTCAGCGCGGCCGAGTCGGTGAAGACCGGTCCAGGTCAGCGCCTCGTCTACCGGTGGGCGATCGTGAATCGCCCGCGCGGTTCCCGGGCCCGGCTGCGTGGCGCCTCGACCGCCCACCCACTCCTGCGGCCGGATCGACCGGGCCGCTACGTCGTGCGCGTCTCGATCTACGAGGTTTCCGCCGCCGCGGCCGCGGCGGGTCACGTCAGCAGCGCGGACTTGTTGTGCACGGCCGGCAGTGAATCTGTGGCGACGACGACCGTGTCGGCCGCGCTGTCGGCCGGCCCGCTCGGCGCCCCGATCGACACGATCTCCACGTCCAACGGGAGCCTCGGCGTTCAAGTCGGAAGCTCGGGGAGCGCCGGCTCGCAGTTCTACCCCGCTCCAGACCGCTCGAAGGCGCTCCAGCTCGTCGTGCTCGATCGAAGCACGCTCGCGGAGGAGCAGAACGTCTCGTACGGCAACGACGCCACGGGCGCGAACGCCCTGCTGAGCGCGATCAAGCGGCTTTCCAGCAGCGACCTCGCGATCGTCACCAAGCCCGATGTCCAGGTGACCAACGCCGCCGATCACCTCAACGGCGATCCGGCCGCGACCGCGACGATCAATCAGGCGTTGAACGCGATCGGGGTTTCGTCGGTTTCGACCACTGTCGCGACCGAAACCGGCTGCCACGTGGACCCGGGTGACCAGGAGCTGGAGAACGGACCATGCAGCTCGTTCTCGGCCGTCGGCGTGCCGGGTATTCCCGTGGGGCAGGGCACCGTCAACCCGGGTTTCCAGGCGCCGACCTCGGCCATCGCGGCCGGCGATCTGCACGGCTACCTGCGCGAAGATCTCGCCGGCAACGACTTCGCGTTCGTCAACGTCGAGCGGGTGCCACTCGACACAGGTGCTCCGGGCGCCAATCCCGCGGTCGTGACGATCGGCAGCGACGAGCCCGGCAGTGAGCTGCCCAAGACGACCTACACCTCGCAGAAGCTGTCCGGACCCGGGTTCTACGTCCTGATCCTCAACGCCGGCGACCTGAAGCCCGAGTACCAGGCCACCTTCCCGGACACCGCGCAAGGCGTCTACGGCCTCGGTGTGTATCTGAGCGCCGGTGGCGCGACCAACTCCACCGCGCTCGTGATCGTGCGCTCGATCGGCGCTGTGGCGAGGCTGTCCCATGCAAACGACCCGAACGGGAATTGGGACTATGTGGCCAACCGACTCCAGCGTCTCGGCGGCAGCCAGTACCTCTTCGACGCGCTGGACGGCAAGACCAGCAGTCAGTTCGCGCAGGTCGGCCCCTCTGGCTGGCCGGGCTATCCGAGCCCCTGGACGCAGGTCGCGACCCACGAGCACACCGGCACCGGACGGCTGTCGGGCCTCCTCGCGCGGAATAACTCGGGCCAGTTCTACCTGAACGACGCGTACCCCACGGGCCTCAACGACCCGGGGCGGCCGCTGGCCGGGAGTCTGGCTGGGATCATGTCGCTTCCCACCACGCCATGGCCGGATCGCGCCACCCCTGGGGACCAGGCAGTGCTGAACTGCGTCGCCGCGCACATCGACGGGAACGGAGCGTTGCGCACCCCGATCGAGAGTAACTACACCAACCAGAACCTGGCCGGTAGCTGGTCGTCGTGGGCATCAAAGATCGGCGGCGCCGGCTACTACGACACGCTGTCGGGCTACTCGGACTGCGGCTCGTTCACGCGCGCCGACTTCAACGACGTGGCCGGTCAGCTGGAAAGTGAGTGGGACTCCGTCTCGCGCGTTTGGCTCCTGATCAGCAACCTCCAGAAGCCACTGCTGGACTCGCAGAACAACGCTGCGGAGATCGGATCGATCGCCGCCGAGGTCAACGAAGACGTCGGGACAAGCTCGCAATCCGTCGAGTACGACCCCGCCTCGATCGTAAGCAACCTGCTGCTGATCGCGGCCAGCCTCCCGGAGATCGACGAGGTCGCGGCACCGCTCGAGTTCCTGTCCGCGGGGCTCGATCTGGCCTCCGGCATCAATCAGAACAGCGACGGAAGCGACGCCCAGGAGAACGTGCGCACGACCGCCGCCGACCTCGGCGCCAACCTGGCGCGCAAGTACACGGCGGACATCCTCGGGCTGGACAGGACCGGTGACATCCTGGTGAGCGACTGGACGAAGCTTCGGCTCAGCGATCAAAACGCCGCGAACCTCACGAACGCGGCCGCCAACTGGGCCTGGACCACCGGGGAGGTGAAGAAGGCCACCGATCAGCTCCTGGTAGCCACGCGCCAGCTCGCCTATACGACGCTGTTCCCTGTCAGATACCGGCTATACCGTCTCCAGGCTGGCGCCGCCTCGGGCAGCGTCAACCCGCAGGACGTCACCAGCTACGGCTGCTCGTATTTCGACGGCTACGCCGACCCCAACACCGGCGAGTGGGTCTACACCGCGGCCAAGACGTGGCATCCATTTGGCTCAGCCGCGCAGTTCGGGGGCGTGGGCGTCACCGTCACGGGCGCCGGGGCCGCGGAGCAGTGGGCGTACGCCACCGCGGACGACCACTTCCTGCAAGACAAGGACCATGCGGGTCAGTTCCCGACGGCCAAGCTGCTCGGCCTCATGTTCAAGACGCCAACCGATGACACCATCCAAACCGCACCGCTGTTCGATCCGCTGTCATTCGCGCTCGACGCTTACGACAACGGCGCGACGAACACCAAGACGGTTACCCATGTCAACGACTCGGTGCCGAAGTTCGGCGGCGGGACGGTGTCGACCAACCTCAAGTGCCATGAGAGCTGATGTCACGACCTTCACGCACCACGTCACGCCACCCAGGCTTTGAGGATGATCTGGGCGACGGGCTCGTCGGGATACTCGCGCACGCCGTAGAGCACGCTCGTGCCCACCCACAGGACCGTCCGCCCGAGGTGGTTCGGGTACCGCTCGATCTTGGCGTTGAAGAAGTCGACGGCGGTGCTCTCGGTTCGGAGGAGCTCGTCGGCGTCGTCGAGGTACTGGCGGGTCTCGGCGATCGTCCGCTGCGCATCATCGTCGAGTTGCTTGTTCTGGTGGCCGGCGACGATGTGCCGCGGCGCCAAGGACTCGACCTTGTCGATCGCGTGGCGCCACGGACCGAAGCCACCGACGATTGCGCCCTGCGCGAGATACATGTGGACGCCGTTGTAGATCACGTCGCCCGCCACGACCAGCCCGAGATCCGGGACGTGGAGGACCGAGGTGTCGCTGCTGTCGGTGTCGCCGACCTCGACGATCACGAGCTCGTGCCCTTCGAGAGTGAACCGGTCGTCCGGGACGGTCGCCGCGGTCACCTGCGTCGGCGGGATCCCCGAGTAGAGCCTGTCCCACAGCAACGGCCGCGTGGCGACGGCGGCCTGCATCTGCGCGATCGGGCCTGCGGCCGCCACGACGCGTGCCCCGAACCGCTCCGCCAATAGCCCGGCGGCGAACCAGTGATCGCCATGGCCGTGGGTGATGAAGATGTCGGTCAGGTTCCGGCCCTTGCTCGCGACCCAGTCGCCGAGCACCCGTGCCTGATCGGTCGTCATCCCGGGATCGGTCAGGACCGCATCCCGGCTCCCGTAGATGAGCGTGCTCGCCGTCGGAGAAAACCGCTTCGGCTCGCCGTTCGGAAGCACGCCGTCCTGCGGCGGCGGCTCGTTGACGAACACGTCGTAGGTGAGCGTCTCGGTTGCTGTGGGCGTGCTCATCTCCACCTCCGTTAGGTCGTGTCCGAGCAGCCTCGCGCCTTCGATCGTGGATCGCACCCGGGTAGGCCCTGGTTGGTGCCCTGGTCGGGCCCGTCAACGTTTCTCGGCGAGCGGGTCTACGTAAGCTGCTAACCACAATGCTTCGGTCTTGTCGTGACCGACCCCAGGGACGCAAGCGATGACCGCACCGCCGGTGATCGCAACAAGCGGGCTGACGAAGGACTACGGCTCGGGTCGCGGGCTGTTCGGGCTGGATCTCGAGGTCAGGCAAGGGGAAGTATTCGGCTTCCTGGGTCCGAACGGGGCGGGGAAGTCGACCACGATGCGGTTGCTGCTCGATCTGATCAGGCCGACCTCGGGCTCGGCGCGGCTGCTCGGGCTCGACTCGGTCAGGGACAGCCGCGAGATCCGACGCCGGGTCGGCTTCCTGCCGGGTGATCTCGCGATGTATCAGAAGCTGACCGGTCGGGCAATGCTCGACTACCTCGCGCAGCTCAGGGGTGGCGTCGATCCGCGGACGCGTGATGCGCTCGTCGAGCGCTTCGGCGCCGACATCGATCGCCCGATCCGCCAATTGTCGACCGGCAACCGGCAGAAGATCGGCCTCGTCCAGGCGTTCATGCACGAACCCGAGCTGTTGATCCTGGATGAACCGATCGCGGGCCTCGATCCGCTGGTCCAGCAGAGCTTCCACGCGCTGCTCGGCGAGGTGAGCGCCGAGGGCCGCACCGTCTTCCTGTCGTCGCACACGCTGTCCGAGGTCGAGCGCGTCACCCAGCGCCTCGCGATCCTCCGCCAGGGACGACTCGTGGTCGTCGACTCGCTTGCCAACCTTCGTAAGGTCGCCGTGCAGCGCTTGGAGATCGAGTTCGGCGAACCGGTCGACGCCGCCGAGTTCCGCGCGCTTCCCGGGGTCACCGAGGCGAACGCCGACGGACGAACCGTCACCGTGGGATTCGAGGGCTCCGCGGACGCCGTGGTAAAGGCCGCGGCAGCCCACGACATCCTGGCAATCCGCCCCCGGGAGGAGGACCTGGAGGACATCTTCCTCCACTACTACCGATCCGAGACCGCCGCGTGAGCCTGCCCGTCGCCAGGATCGCGCTCCGCCTGCGCCTACCGAGCGCGGTCTCGGCGGCGGTCGGGCTGATCGCCGTGATGGCCGCCGTAGGTGCCCTGTTCCCGTCGGTCGGGCACACAATCGGAACGCTCAACGTCCCGAAAAGCGTCTCGAACCTGTTGGGCGGAGGGGACTACGGCACGATCACCGGCTGGTTCCGCAGCGAGATCGCCTCGATCTACGGCCCGCTCGTGATCGGGGCGCTCGCGATCACCGGGGCCTCCGCCACCACCGCCGGCGAGGAGGAGGACCGGATCATGGGGCTGATCCTCGCCCACCCGGTTCGACGTCCGCGACTCGTCGCCGCCAAGGCCGCGGCGATCGCGGCCATCGTGGTCATCGTCGCGCTCGGCACGTGGATCGGCCTGATCGTCGGGGTGGCCATCGGCGGCGGGGGAATCACCCTCGGGCACATGACCGCACTTGGCGTCCAGCTCGCCTTCTTCGGGTTCGCCACCGGGGCGGTCGCGATCGCGCTCGGCGCCGGCACCGGCCGCCGGTCACTCGCCACCGGTGTTGCTGCGGCCGTCGGGATCCTCGGCTGGCTGATCAACAGCTTCGCGCCGCTGGTGAGCGGACTCGGCTGGCTGAAATACCTCTCCCCCTTCTACTACTACGCCGGCCACGATCCCCTGACACACGGCGTCTACATCGCCGGCCTCGTTGTCCTCGGCGTCGTCAGCCTCGTCCTCACGGCGCTCGGGATGCTCGGGATCGAACGCCGCGACCTCCGCGCGTAGATCACGAGCCGCTAAGTCCTAGCGAGCTCGCTATCGCCAACCACCACCCGCTCGTCGAACGTGAACCCGGCTTCGAGCGCTCGTTTCGCGGGACATGAGTCCGCGACTTTGCGAAGACGTCTCACCTGGTCGGCGGTCAGTCCCTCGGGGAGAAACATCCGGAGCTCGACGTGGCGGGGAGTTGCGTCCGAGTCGTACTCCGCCTCGACGCGGACCTCGGTCAGCTCCCAGTCTCTTGCGCGCGCGTACAGCGTGATCATCGTTGAAGCGCACGACGCCAGCATCGCGGGCAGCAGTTCGTGGGGCGCCGGCCCCGCATCGGTGCCCCCAAGACCTGCGGGCTCGTCGGTCACGATCACGTGACGGCCGTTGACGTCGACCTCATGGCAAAGCAGGCCATCCACTGAGCGAGCGATCGCGGTCATAGTCATGTTACGGATCGTCGCGGGTGCGGAGTCCGCAGGCATCCGGGCAAAGCCGCGGGCAGGCTGCGGGACGGACACGTCGTGTCAGCTACTTTGCCCACGCGGGGGGACGCTCGGGTTCGTGTCCCCAACACTCCCGGCGCCACTCTGCCTCGATGTATCGCTTTGCCTGGTCGGCATCTTCTTCGAACGCTCTCATAGCGCGCTCCATCTCTCGTTCCTCGGCGGCCATCGCACTCAGGCTATGCCGAATTGCGAATCGGGCGCGAATCTCGTCGTAATGCGCGGAAGCCGTGTCGTCGGTCTCGACCGCTTGCGATGTCATCGCTCCGCGTCCACCAGCCAGCGCGAGCAGACGCCAAGACGTACAGACCTCATCCCCACTTGAGCCCCGATGTTGTTGCGATACCCACGGTTACGCCTCCTGATGTCGTTCTAAGCAACTCTCAGGAGAGGTCCGTCGCCCGGCTACCGCCGCGCTGAGCGAAGGCAATCGTATGTCGCTCCGCGTGCTTGCCA
>Ga0335073_10003126_pt1 | contig 22911 bp, 22 predicted proteins | sample Lox_Sample_22_FD_207093 | JGI IMG/M metagenome (GOLD analysis project Ga0335073, IMG submission 207093) | Soil microbial communities from Loxahatchee National Wildlife Refuge, Florida, United States - Lox_Sample_2.2 | ecosystem: Environmental > Terrestrial > Soil > Wetlands | place: USA... | reverse complement strand
GGTCTCCGGCTATTCGGCGGACGGGCTGGTCCTGAAGATCATGGGAACCCACTTCGCCAATGCACTCCCGGTAAAAGTCGATGGTAATTCGCCCCAGCATGCGGTTCCCGGCACGCCGCTGGTTGATATCCCCACGGTTCCCATCGGGAGCCCCACATACCCTCTCGATGTGCTTGCTGCGCTCTCTCACGACCGCAAGAAACTCCTGATTTCGGTGGTGAATCCCATGGAAGCGGACCAGGAGTTCGCGCCCCGAATTACCGGCGTCAAGCTTCGTGGCCCGGGCAAGCTGTCCCAGATCGCTCCTCCCAATGTGAATGCGGCAAACGTGCCGGGACAGAGGCCCGTTGTCCGGATCGCCGAGTCCTCCCAAGACTTGCTACCGGATATTCTGCATGTTCCGCCCGTCAGCATCAGCGTCTACGAATTCGAGATCGAAAATGGGTGATTGACGCCGCGGCGATTCATCCGTCCGTTTGAGCCGGCTGTCATCCCGGGCATCACCAAGAAAATGTGATTTCAATCACTCTCTTGGAGGAGGAGAATTATGGGCCTTGTATTCTCTTTTATGATAGTTGGCGGCTCGCAAATGCCGTATGGATCGACTACCAGGTCCGCTTTGGCAACCAGGTGACGGTCGCCGCGACCGGCAATTGAAGGTACTTGTGAACAGATTCGTATTTCTCGGCAGCGCTCCAGCTCTGATGCAAGTATCGCCCGAGTCCGGAGACGGCTTATCCGCGATTGAACCAGATCCATGTATTCGTGCCTGGTGAACTACTCCGGCATTGCGCCGGTCCGCCTAGGCCAGAGGCATTCGTTCTGTCCTCATGAAGCCCAAGAGTGCTCACACGCTGGCCCTATCCCGAATCCATCCTCGATGAAGTGGAAGTGTGCTGCTTGATCTCCGGATTCAAGCCCGGTGATCACATGGGAAGCGGTCCAACGGATCGAGATATTTTCGTGTATCAGAAGAGCCACGATCTGCGGTGTGCTTGCCCAAATCCCATTTAATGCGGCGGATGCACGAGACCAGTCAAACTGGCTAGCAATACCAGAAACACGACCGAAGTGATGATTGCGTACATCCGATCGCGCTGCACCGCAAACGCGAACACCGAGAACGCCACTCGGATTATGGGGGTGGCGATCAGTGCCAGAAGGCCGAATTGAATGATGCAGAGCGGCCGGCCGTGAAGCGCGCCCTCGATGATGCCGAAGATACTGCGCAGTTCGGCCGGTTCACCGCGGAATGAATGGTAGTTGGGGATCGAGGATCCGGAGTGGAGCAGAAACCCGGCGCCTGCCAGCAGAACGATCGCAGCAGCGGAAAGGACGCCCGTCCGCAACACGGTGCCGATCATGCGGTCTACACGATCATCGTTCCAGTGCATGGTTCAGATTCTCCGCGTAAGTCCGTTCCAGATCATCTCCAGCGCGAGAACTCCAACGACGATGCCGAAAATCACGCGCAAGATACGAGTCTGGGCCCCAGCAAGTTGACGGGCTCCGAGCAGCGCTCCGGCCGAAACCCCGAGCATGACCGGCATGGCCAAAGCAGGGTCGATGTAGCCGCGATTGAGATAAACGCCGGCACTGGCAGCGGCCGTGACGCCTATCATGAAGTTGCTGGTGGTAGTCGATACCTTAAAAGGGATTCGCATGGCGCGATCCATGGCTATCACCTTGAAGGCACCCGAGCCGATGCCCAACAGGCCAGAGAGCACACCGGCGCCGAACATTACACTGAACCCCGCCTTCACACGCTCGACGCGGTAGTGCTGCCAGCCGCGGAAAGTCGGATAGTTGGAATTGAGGCGCAGACGCTCGGCGAGCGGATCACCTCTGTCGGATTCGGACGGATCGGGGTGCGGGCGGGTTGAAAGATACGCGGAGATCAGGAGCACGACACCAAGAACTACTCCCAGGCCCGACGTAGGAATTTTTGAGGCGAGCATCGCGCCCGCGATGGCGCCGAAAACCGTTGCGACCTCGAGGAACATGCCGATTCGGATGTTGGAATACCCCTCCTTCACATACGCCGAGGCCGCGCCGGAGGAAGTGGCGATCACTGACACAAGACTCGCGCCGATGGCATAGCGAATGTCGACGCCGAAAAGAAGGGTCAGTGCCGGCGTCAGCACCACCCCTCCGCCGAGACCGGTGAGGGATCCCAGGAAACCGGCTATGGCGGCGACTCCAAAGATCACGACGCTGAGTTCGAGGACGTTCACAATGGATCAACCGACTGCCGGAACGGACTTGGTGAGGGACTCGAAAGCAAGGACCCGCAGGTACCAGGCCAGGAGCACCAGGATGGCTGTTTCGGGAAATTCCGCGGCCCGCTCGCACAACCTGACTTTGCCGCCCTCCCGCAGCGCACCAGACTGTTGCGACATACAGATCGCGGCTTCCCCTTCACGCCGGAAACACCATTGGGAACTCCAGACTCTGGCGTGGCTCCAGCAATAGCACGCGCCGCTGGCGAATGTGACTATGCCTCCGCCTATCAGCCGGGGGCAGTATTCGGCGATCGGCGACCGCGAGCCCTTCGGAAAAACCGATACGCTCGGATGGGGGGAGCAGTTGTAATCGAACTCCCAGGTCTTGCCCTCGATTTCGGCTACCGCTCGTGCCCCGAAAGGATCGTCAAAACGAAGCCATCCGACCACGACTCCTGCCGCCTCCAGTTCGAAGCGCCCATTCAACGATTGCGGGAATTGCCAGGTGAGATCGCGAGCCCGGAGTTCCGATAGTACAGGCATGGATTACTTTCCCCCATTCAATAACTGCGCCGCATAATTCAGCCCCAATCCGACCACGAGGCAGCCCAGAAAGAGGCGTATCCAGCGTTCGGGAAGGTGCTTCTGGAGGCGGGCTCCGCAATAGCTGCCGGCGAGACCGCCGACGCCGAACAGGACGCCGAGCAGCCAGTCCGGGCGTACCGCCGCTCCCATCGAGAAGCGCACGCGATCTAACGTTTCGAAAATCGCGACTCCCGCGATGGAAGTGAGGAGCGTGCCGAATAGCGCGGCGCCGGCGGCGACGCGCGCCGGCAGACCGAGAACCGACATGAGAAACGGCGCGATCATCGCTCCGCCGCCGATGCCGTAGATGCCGCCGATGATCCCGACGGCGACCGACACCGCCGCCAGCACGCCGGGGCGGAAAGAATAGCGTTTGCCTTCGCACTCGAAGGTTGCGCTGCCGGCCGCTGGCGCGGACAGTTCGGGAGAACGCCGCGAGAGCAGAAGCCGAGTCCCCAGATACAACAGCACGCACCCGACGAAGACCTTGGCATGGCGTGGTTCAGGAAGGTAGCGGATGCGAATCACGGCTCCGAGGAACACTCCGGGCAGCGTTCCGAGGGCAATGGTCCACGCGAGCGGCCAAACCAGGCAATGCTCTCGAATGTACCGTGCCACTCCGCCCGGCGTAGAGACGACGTTATAAATAAGATTGGTCGGTGTTACGGCGGGACTAATGAACCCCAGGACACTCATTTGGAATGGAAGCAGCAAAAAAGCCCCCGAGACGCCCGCCGGAGTGGTCAGGAGCGCGATGAGAAAGGCGACCAGGACGGGTAGCCAGAACGGACATTCCACGCCAGAAACGGGGAAGTGCATTGCCGGTGCTTACTTCCGGAAGAATGCCTGATCGACCCAGATCAGGATGCCAAGAAGAAAGACCCCCAGCCCAATACTCCACGCGATGAGCTTCTTTTCGACGGGGAGCAGCGGCTCGTACGGCATTTTTTCCAACTCTTCGGCCAGCTTTGGCTCTTCGGTAAGCTGCTTTTGACTCATGATTACCCTTACGCCAGCGGCGGCGTTACGCCATGGAAGAAGACCCACGAGATTGCCAGTCCGATCCAGATGATAAAGCCGAACAGGCACAAGACATAGATCAGGGCCAGCCTGCCAATCCCTTCCTGCCACAACTTGCGAAAGTTGGAGACCACCCCGATCGTAAAGAAGGTCATGACGAAGAAAATTCCGCGGAATACGTTGGCCTGCGCCATGGCGGCCTTGGCCTTGGACACCATAGAAGGCGCCGTCAAACCGATGGCGAGGACCACGGCGAAAGTGGTGAGGTAGCCCAGCACGAATTTCGGAAAGCGCTGCCAAATCTCAATGGCTTTTACTTTTTCACCCCGCTGGGGATCGATTTTTGCGGACCAGATCCACGCCAGGATGAACGCCCAGATTCCGATGAACACGTCGATGAAGACTTTCACTGTGGTGGTCACTCCCATAATCCACCCGGCTTTGTACCTGACACCGTAATCGGCGAGCGCTTTGGCACGGATCAGCGATTCGGCCACGGCGCCGCTGGTCACCGCGGCGCCATCGGTCTTGACGGCAAGGCCCATCCAGGCACCGGCCACCATGGGTTGATGCGAGAGGAACGTCTGCGCGAGAAATGGCAGCAGGATCAGTTCCATCACCGCGAAAATTACCACCAGCGATGAAACCATGACCGGAACAACCGGACGGGCGCGGATGGCCGAGCCAGTAGCGATGGCCGCCGACACCCCACAAATTGAAATTCCCGACGCCAGCGGAGCGGCCCACTCGCGAGAGAACCTGAAGTAGCGGCGCGCGATGTAGTAGACCACAGCCCAATAAATGAGGTAGGCCTCGATGATGGCGCAGACTCCGCGGAACATCACCGATGTGGCCAGACCCAGCTGCTCGGCGGCGGTTACGCCAAGAAACCCGCCGAGTATGACGATCGCTGTCTTGATGTAAAGTTCGGGCCGGATCGCCTCTTTCATTTTCGCCGCCGCGACGGGAAGGAAATTACCCACGAAGAGACCCAGCAGAAGGGCGACGATGTAGCCGGCTTCATTGGTCAGATTGAGCGACCAGCCGATATGGTACGCGGGACGCTTGTCCGGGGTGGCCGCGATATACGCCCAGCTCCCGAGCATCCATGAAAAATAGGACGCGGCGAAGACCACCGTGAAGCCTTTGATGAAGCGCCAGACTTTGAGACGTAAAGCCACCGCTCCGATAGACATCAGAGCCAGCAGGAATACGAAGGTTGCCGCTAGCGCTCCCCATCCGCCGATTGCAGCGAAGGACTTCGCGGCCGGCGAGAGCATTTTCACCGGGCTGATCCAGACAGCCGTGGTCACCGCCCAGCCGAGCGCGTCCACATTGAAGAATGCCGCGCACGATAGTGCAAAAAGAAGCAGACCCAGGCAGACGGCCAGCCAGTCTTCATTCAGTTTGGGCTTCATGCGGAAACTCCCACTCTCGGCGCCGGCGCGGGGGAGAAAAGCGCTCCCTCGCGAACCGAGAGCGCGATCTTATACAAGACCGTCAGAATCAATAATCCGACCGCCCAGATTCCGAGAGCAATCATGATTTCCGGGGCAGACGGCGAATATTCGGTGATAGCGCCCAGTGGCGACGGCACGAACGCCGCCACGATCAAGCCGATTCCCTTGTCGATCCAGAGAGACACGAATACCATTGCGCACGCAACCGGGAGCAAACGCTCGCTCTGGCGATACCGCGGCACAATCAACAGGACCAGCGAGAGGCCGGCGAGAGACATAGAGAGCCACATCCAGGGCGCCAGATGCGTATGGCCGTCGAGCCCCACGAACATGTAACGCAGCGATTCCGCATGCTCGGGAATGCCGCTATAAAAAGAGGTGAAGAATTCCATTAGCACGAAGAACACGCTGATCGCCATGGCATAAGTAACAATCAGCGCCAGTTTTTGCACAGCTTCGCGTGGGACGTCCGTTCTGGTGACCTTCGCCACCAGCAGGCACAACAGAATCAGCAGCGATGGGCCCGAGGCGAAGGCCGAGGCAAGAAACCGCGGCGCGAGGATCGCGGTGAGCCACAGCGAACGTCCGGGCAGCCCGTTGTACAGAAATGCGGTGACGGTGTGGATGCTCACGGCCCAGGGGATCGAGAGCAGAATAACCGGCTTGATCCACCGGGGCGCCACCGTGCCTTCGCGCTCCGCTTTCAAGGTAAGCAGTGCGATCAGAGCGTTGAGCACGAGGTAACCGCTCAGCGACACCATGTCCCAGAACATTATGGAATGCGGCGTGGGGTAGAGCAGGACGTTGAGGACGCGCGTGGGCTGGCCCATATCCACGAAGATGAACAGCATGCACATCACTACTGCCGCGATCGCCAGAAATTCGCCGAGGATAGTGATCTTGGCGAAAGCTTTGCAGTGGTGTAGATAATATGGCAGCACGACCATCACGGCGGATGCCGCCACTCCTACCAGGAAAGTAAACTGGGCGATGTACAGGCCCCAGGTGACATCGCGGCTCAGTCCGGTGATGCCGAGGCCGCGGTCCAACTGGCGCAGGTAGCAAATGGCGCCGGCACCAATTGCGCAGAGCAGGCAGGCGATCCAGAGCCAGTAGCTGCGATTGCGGGAGAGAGCCTTTTCAAGCATGAACATGGCGGGACCTCATACGATATAGAAGACCTTGGGGCCGGTTCCCAGTTCCGGTTTGCGCCGGATGTGCCGGCGCGAGCCGAGCAGTTGGCGAATAGCCGAGTTGGGGTCGTTCAGATTTCCGAAGGTAAGAGCCTTTTCCGGGCAGGCCTCGACGCACGCCGGCAGCCGCCCCGTGGAGATCCGCTCGGAACAGAAATTACATTTCTCCACCACGCCTTTCGTTCGTGTGGGAAAGTCCGGATTGGGGCTCGCGATATAGGGGCGCGGATCCTGCCAGTTAAAACTGCGGGAACCGTACGGGCAGGCGGCCATACAATAACGGCATCCGATGCAGCGGTGATAATCCATGGCGACAATGCCGTCCTCCCGTTGGAAAGTCGCCTGAGTGGGGCACACGCGCACACAGGGGGGATGCTCGCAGTGATTGCACATCACCATCACGGGCGCACTGGAAATCGTCGAATATTCGTCCGCCTGGTTGGGTAGCGCGCGATTGAAGGGCTCCTTCCAAATCCAGTGGATTTCATGGCGCGAATCGGGAATTTGCGGTACGTTGTGTGCCTGCCGGCAGGCGGCGGCGCACTGGGTGCAATTGTCCTGCCCCGCGCACTTGGCGAGATCGATGGCCATGCCCCATTTCGGCCCCGTCACCGCGCGGGCAATCCTCCGAAAAGCCACGGCGGCCAGCGACAGGCCGCTCAGGCGCAGGAAAGTTTGCCGGGAAATCGTCATAAGGCGCTCCTGAATCCCTGGTTGGCGAATCCCTTCTGGGAATCCACGTGGCAGTTCCAGCACGTCAGTGAGACCGCCGAATAGTTGTGGCAGCGGTCGCAGAAGTCGGCCTTTCCGCCATGGCACTGCTTCAAGCAGGTGTTGGTCAGGCCTATGTTGTAGTGCTTGCCGTCAGAGGCGGTGAACTGACGAAGATTCTGACGCACCACGGCGTCGCGCCAGTTCATCAGGAGCTGCATGTGGGACGTTTTCATGAACGCCGTGGGTTCGATGCACTGCTTTTGGTCCCTGGGCAGCACGGGATTCGGTCCGCGGGTAGTGACCCCGGCCGAAAGGTTGTGCCATGCCGGAAAAGTCACCAGGACGAGGAAGAGGGCAAGTCCGGTAAAGATAATGGGACGATCACGCATGGGCCACCTCCGGCACAGCGAGCGGTTCGCCGCGTAAATCGGTGTCACGTTGCTTTTCGCCCTTCATGACGAGGGCGTTGCCCAGCAGTTCGTGGACGCCGGCGACTTCCACGCCTGGAACCCAGTATTCCAGCAGGGTGGGAAGCGTGGCTTTATCGATGGCGCAGATGCAGGCCAGCAGGTTCACGCCGTGTTTATCCTTCACGTAGCGCACCGCGTTAGCTCGCGGTAAGCCGCCGCGCATGCGCATTTCGAAATTCTCGTCGGTGCCAAGGCCCGATCCGCTGCCGCAGCAGAACGTCTGCTCACGAATGGTGTTTTCGGGCATTTCGTGGAACTGGTTGCAAACGCTGCGAAGGATGTAGCGCGGCTCTTCCAGCAGGCCCATGGAGCGTGAAGGGTTGCAGGAATCGTGGAAGGTCACGTTCCAACGGTCGTTGCGCGACGGATCGAGCTTCAGCTTGCCGTGGTGGATCAGATCCGCCGTGAATTCACAGATGTGGACCATTTTGGTGGATCGCGTGTTCTCGAACCGCGTTCCGGTGATAGGCGATACCGGCACTTCGAGAAAGTCGGCTGGGCCGTTCATCGTATCCATGTATTGGTGGAGCACGCGCCACATGTGGCCGCACTCGGCGCCGAGAATCCACTTCACGCCGAGCCGCTTCGCTTCGGCATAAATCTTGTTGTTCAGCCGCTGCATCATTTCGTGCGAGGTGAACAATCCGAAATTTCCACCCTCCGAGGCGTAGGCGCTGAAGGTGTAATCGAGCCCGACTTCGTGCAGCAATGCCAGGTAGCCCAGGAATGTGTAGTAATGCGGGGTTCCAAAGTAGTCCGCCGAGGGGACGACGAGCAGCACTTCCGCGCCTTTGCGATTGATGGACGCTTCCACGCGGACGCCGGTCAATTCCTCGAGTTCATCCACCGCGAAATCGACGCTGTCCTTGAATCCGTGTGGCTGGATGCCGAGATGGTTCCCCATACGGAAGCAGTTCGCTGCCGGTTCCAGGATCCAATTGATGTTGCAGCCCACCAGGGTCAGCAGTTCGCGGCCGATCATGGTGATCTCCGCGGTGTCGATGCCGTAAGGGCAGAACACCGAGCAGCGGCGACACTCGGTGCATTGGTGGAAATAGTAGAACCACTCCTTGAGGACGTCTGTCGTCAGCTCCCGTCCGCCCGCCAGGCCGCCGAGCATCCGTCCCGCGGGGGTGAAGTAGCGCCGGTAAACGGAGCGGAGCAATTCGGCGCGCAAAACCGGCATGTTTTTGGGATCGCCCGAGCCGATATAGAAATGACATTTATCCGCGCAGGCGCCGCAGCGCACGCAAATGTCCATGAAGAGCCGGAACGAGCGGTATTTTGCCAGGCGCTCCTTCATCCCGTTGAGGATGATCTCCTTCCAGTCGGGCGGGAGTTTCCAGTCCTCGTCGAAGGGCTGCCATTCGCGGGGATTGGGCAAACCCAGATAGGTCAGGTTCCTGGGAAGCGCGCTATAACAGTAGGTCCCCTTACGAAACTCCGGCTTGGTGTCCATCCAGTCCGGCTGCCGCGGCTGGAGATCGATGTGAACGAGTTCTTCGGGTTTCGGATTGGCCATGTTAACGCTTCTCCAGGGGCAATCCCGCGGCCGCGATCTTGTCGTGGAAATCCTCCTCCCACTCTTCGTAGGTGTGGACTTTCACCGGATAGTGCCAGGGATTGACGTGCCGCTTCATGCGGTTGTTATTGGCAAGATTGCGCGTCGGGCTGAGAAACACTCCGCCGATGTGGACCAGCTTGCTGAACGGGAAATAGGCGAGCAGCGTGCTCACCAGCAGGAGGTGCGCAAAAAAAAGAGGCGAGGCGCCGGGCAGGGCGGCCGGTTGGAATGTAACCAGCCCCAAAGCGACCTGTTTGACGGCGACCACGTCGGCTCTGCTGAAATAACGCATCCACACTCCCGTGACGCCGATCCCAAGCAGCACGGAGAGCGCGAAATAGTCGGTGAAAAGTGAAATGTAGCGAACCTGCGCGTCGCGCAACCGCCGCTGTAGCAGATAGAGCAGCGATGCGAGCAACACGATGTCAGTAAGATAAAGGACCGGTGCTCCGACCTGAAAGAAGCCATCTAAGCTTTCTAGAAGAAGCGACAACCGCGGAACAGGTTCGACGAAAAATCGCAGGTGCCGCAGCAGAATCACGAGAAACGAATAATGAAACGCGATCGCGCCCAGCCAGAGCCACTTGGCTTCGCCATAGATCAATCGCGGCCCCGGCAGGATTTTCGAGCGGGTATTGCGAAACAGGCTTCGGAAGCAGAGAATTTCCAGCGCCATGCGCATGATTACCGCTGTGGTGGTAGAAGGGCTTTCGATCTGATTAACTTGAACCCAGGGAAGCGACTTCTCCTGGCCACACACGGTCGGAATCCGGAAGGGCACGGGCGATAGCGCCCAGCGAGTCACGCGCCAAACGATTCCGACCAGAAAGATTGCCATGGCTGCGTACGGGATCGCGGCTGTGAATAGAAATGCGAGTCCGGGGGGGGCGCTGCTGCCCGCTGCCGCCACGAGTGCCAGGCCAGCCACCACCAGCAGGGAAAGTATTGCCTTTTTCAATTGCCACCTCGCTCTTGCCATGCCATCCGATCTTCCCGGTTCATCCGCCGTTCCAGCACAAAAACACGCCGGCGGACCTCATTCGCCCGGGCCTGGCTGGTTCTTTCGCGATACTGCACGAACAAGTCGAAAGCCTGAAGCGCCATTTCATCGATGCGTGCCGAGAGCTGGGCGAAATCGGCATCCCGGCAGTGAATTCGGAGGATTTCCTTAAGATCGAACAGAAAGCGGAGAGCGGAACTCGGCGCTAAGTCCTGCACGGCCTTAAGTTGCATCATGGAATCGAGCGCCGGGGTGATGCGCCCCCGATCCATTCCAGCCAGCAGTTCGTCCAGTAGAACGGCCAGCGCGCTTTGCAGAGTGTGGCCGGCAGGATTGTGAAACGGATCTTTCTCCGCGGCCATAAATTGCGCTGCTTGCGGCGGATAATCCCGCAAAACGCGCCGCAGCCAGAGCTCAGCGACTGCTTCTCGGCTCTGCATGAAACCTCCGGTGGGTTTGGGGCAGATTACGAACGGCGAACCCGCCCCGTTCTTTCTACACGCAGCCGGTGGGTTTCGGCAGGCCGGCCAGTTTGCAGGCGCCTTTCGCCGGTCCCGACGGGAACATGGCGTAGATCTCGTTCAATTTGAAGCCCGACTCCTTGCACAGCTTACGGATCATTGGGGCGATACCGAACTGGAGATAGTAATTTCGCAGGTAATTGATTACCTTCCAGTGATTTTCAGTAAGGTCCGTGACCCCTTCGGTTGTTGCGAAATCTTTCGCCACTTCCTCGTTCCAAATGCTGGGCTCTTCGAGAAAACCGTCTTCGTCTACGTTGTAATGGTGTCCATTCACTTCAAAATCAGGCATTTTTCTGACCTCCCGTACTTTTAGTTCATTTGGATATAGCCGCAGGGACAGGCGTCCGCGCACTTCTTGCAACCATTGCAAAGCTCGAGCTTCACCTTGTAGTGCTCGCCCTTCGGCAATTTGACGAAACAGTTGTTGGTGCAGTACATCCAGCAGGTTTCGCAATCCATGCACAGGCCGCAGGACATGCAGCGCTTCACTTCTTCCAGAGCATCGGATTCCGCCAGGCCTACTTCGATCTCGGTATCCGGTTCGCGCTCCGCAACGGCAACATGTGATCGCTCGTGGCGTTCGGCCGCCTTGTACCACTCCGGGTGCATCTTGTCCGTAGTGATCGTTTGTAGCGCAGAGACTTGCGGAAGCGGCGCCTTGCGAACGTAGGCATCGATGGCTTCGGCGGCAAACCGCCCCTGGGCAATGGCGATGGTCACCAACCCCAGTTCGATGCTGTCGCCGCCGGAGAAAACGCCTTCCAGCCCGGGTACCGCTGCGCCCTGTGCTTTGATCCAGTGTTCGCCATCGGGCGTGACGCCGAGACCGCTCAACTGCGGCGCCTGGCTGATAGCGGCAATGATGGTGGTGGCCTCCAGATCGAATTCCGATCCGGTGCGCGGCACGGGACGGGGACGTCCGGAGGCATCGGGTTCACCCAGATCCATGCGAATACAGCGTGCGCCCACCGCGACGCCGTCCTTAACCAGCACTTCGGTGGGCGCGGCCAGAAACTCGATCCGGATGCCTTCTTCGATCGCGCCATCGATCTCCGGCTTGATGGCCGGCATTTCGGCGCGAGTGCGGCGATAGAGAATGGTGACGTCGGCGCCCAGGCGCTTGCTGACGCGCGCAGCGTCAATCGCTGTGTCGCCGCCTCCGACGACCAGCACCTTCCGGCCCACTGCGACGGCCTCGCCGCTGTTGGCGCGGTTCAGGAACTCCGTTCCGGTGAGCACATTCGGCGCATCGTCGCCGGGGATGCGCAGTTTCAATCCGCGATGCGCGCCGATGCCGACGAACACCGCCGCGTATTCCCCGCGCAGTTGTTCCAGCGAAATGGTCTTGCCGATTACGGCCCCGGTTTCCAGATTGACTCCGAGATCCAGAATGCGCTGGATTTCGGCGTCCAATACGTTGCGGGGTAAGCGATATTTCGGGATGCCATAGCGAAGCATGCCGCCGGGCTGGCTGAAGGCCTCGAAAATGGTTACGGAGTAGCCGCGGCGTGCGAGTTGGTACGCGCAGGAAAGTCCCGCGGGTCCAGCCCCCACGACGGCGACCTTCTCCGGACGCCGTTCTGCCGTCAGCCGGGAGAGCTTCAGGCCTTGGGCGATGCCAAAATCGCCGATGAACTGCTCCAGGGCGTTGATGGCGACGGCGCCGTCCTTTTTGGTGCGATTGCAGGCGTCCTCGCAGGGATGCGGGCAAACCCGGCCGCAGACCGCCGGCAGGGGATTGCGTTCGGTAATTTTCTCCCAAGCCAGGCGGTATGCTTGCTCCTTGTCGCGCCCATAGGCGTCGGCCTGGGCGATGGCGGTCAGCCAGCCGCGTATGTCGGTGCCGCATGGGCAGCCGCCGGCGCACGGCGGGAGTTTTTCCACGTAGTGCGGACGCAGCGGGCTGATCTCGCCGCCGGCCGGCGCCGCAGCTTTGATCACGGGCTTTTTGACATCTTTGAACAGCGCCATAACGGTACCTAAGCGTAAGGGTAAATGTGCTTCTTGAAGTCTTCGAGCTGCATGAGGAGACGGTCGTGCTTCTTCTCGTCTTCAATCAGGTAAGTCAGCAGATGCCGTTGTACAAACAAGCGGCAGCGGCTCAAAGCCTTTTCGGCGAGTTCGATGGTGTGCTTCTCCATCTCGTCGTGCTTGACGATCATGTCCCAGATGTCGCCCAGCTCGTCGGGAGTGAGGGTGAACGATTGCTTTTCGAGGCCGTCGAGCAGCACCTGTTGCACCCGGTAGTGCATCTGGGAGTCCTGCCGGATGATCTCCATCAGGAGTTGGATGAGCGGGTTCTTGGTCTTACCGATCACTTCCGTGGTGTGCGTGATGGTAGCGTTTTCCAGCCCCTGCCACTGCTTCAAGACGGAAATGAGTTCCTCATTACTTGTCGCTGTAGTCGCCATGTGGTCCTCCTTTTAGAAACGGATGTGCGTCGAACGCGCGTAAGTCAGGCCGGCGTTCTTGAAATCGTCAATGTGGTATCGCGTGAACTCGATGCCTGTCAGCTGGAAGAACTTCGGCCAGCCGATGCGCTCGATCCACTCGCCCATTCTCTCGAACCGGTGCGCGCGCTCCGCGTAGACCTTGACAATTCTGGTGACGGCATCGACCACTTCCGGCCAGCGAGGCGGGTTGTTGGGAAGGAACGGGATGGCCAGCTTCGTGAATTTAGGGGCGGTGCGCGCATTGCTCACCTTTCCGCCCACCCAGATGGAGATGCCGTCATTGTCGGGATCGTTGAGCGGCATGGCGGGGCAGACCGTGTAGCAGTTCCCGCAGTACATGCATTGCTCTTCGAGCACCTCCACGGAGGGTTTGCCATTGACCTGCGACGGGCGAATTGCGCCGGTGGGGCAGGAGGCGATCAGCGTAGGTACTTCGCAGATCTTGTTTAGCGTATCGTGCTTGATCTTGGGCGGTTTACGATGGACGCCGAGGATGGCGATGTCCGAGCAGTGAACCGCGCCGCACATATTGAGGCAGCAGGCCACAGCTACGCGCAGCTTGGCGGGAAGCTTTTCCTCCACGAAATACTCGTAGAGCGAATCCATGACGCACTTCACCAGGCCGGAAGCGTCGGTGGCGGACGAATGGCAGTGTACCCAGCCCTGGGTGTGGACGATGTTGCTGATGCTGTTATTCGCGCCGCCCACGGGATAACCCGCCGCGTGCAGTTCTTTCTTCAGCGGCTCGATGTTGGCGGCATCTTCGAGCAGGAACTCCACGTTGTTGCGGCTGGTGAAACGCAGGAATCCGCCGCAGTACTTGTCCGCCAGATCGGCGAACAGCCGGATGGTATGCACGCTCAACAGGCGAGGCGAGCCGGCCCGCACGGTGTACAGCTTCTCGCCCGATTCGGCAACATGGCAGAGCACGCCCGGAGCGAGGTTCTCGTGGTACACCCATTTTCCGTAGTTCCTCCTCGCGACAGGAGGAAGGAACTGCTCGTAGTGCGGAGGTCCAATGTCGGTAATTCGTTTCGGATGGGCAGTAGTAGTCATGGTTTCCTCGCTTACTCTTTCTCCTCGTGCTTGAAATAGATGTAGGGATTGTCGCGCGGCGCGGACACCATTTCCGGCGCCGGGTCGAGTCCGATGGCGTCCAGGAAATTGGCCATACCAACGCGTTGGATGAGTTCGCCGACGCGTTCGCGGTTCTTGCCGTATTCATCCCAGAATTCCCAAATGCGCTTGATCAGTTCCTGCAGGGTTTCCATCAGTTCCGATTCGGGAACAAACGGCACCAACACCGACGAAAGCAGCGCCCCGTTCACGATGGGAGCCTTGGAGCCGATCAGAATCGCGGCCCCGCGCTCCTTACCGGGTCGCAGGGCCTTCGGCATGACGTTGATACAGTGCATGCAGCGCACGCACTCGCTGTTCTCGATGGCGAGCTTTTCGCCGTTCCAGCTCATACAACGAGTGGGGCAGCGGTCGCATACGTCCTTCTGGATATCGAGCCCGCCGGCGGCATATTCCGCTACCTTGGCATCGTCCTGCCGGATTTCGTCCTTCCAGATGCCGATGAGCGAAAGATCGGCGCGCGCCGCGGAGGCGACGCAGTCGTTGGGGCAGCCGGCAGCCTTGATTTTGAACTTGTAGGGGAACGGAGGCCGGTGCAGTTCGTCCTGATACGCCTGTGTGAGGTCGTAGCAGATCTTCAAGGTGTCGTAGCAGGACCACTCGCAACGCGCCGGGCCGACGCAGCAGGAGGGAGTCCGCATGCAAGAACCGGATCCGCCGAGATCGTAACCGTTCTCGGTGAGCTCGCTGAAAATCGGCTCGAGTTCGTCCGTCTTGGTGCCCAGGAAGACGATATCGCCCGTCGAGCCGTGCATGTTCGTCAAGCCCGAGCCATGCTTCTCCCAAATGTCGCAGAGTTTCCTCAAGGCATCGCTGTTATAGAACCATCCCGACGGTTGGTTCACGCGGATGGTGTGGAAGTGAGCAACCTTGGGAAATTGCTCCGGCACATCGCTGTAGCGGCCAATCACGCCACCGCCATAGCCGAGGACGCCGACGATGCCGCCATGTTTCCAATGGCCCTTTTTCTCTTCGTAGGACAGCTCGAGTTGGCCCAGGAGGTCATCGCACATCGGGCTCACGTCGCTGGTTTTCTTGATTTCTTTCACGAAGCTCGGCCATGGACCTTTTTCCAACTCGTCCAGCAATGCCGTCTTCGGCTTTCCGTTTCCTTCAGACATACTCGTTTGCTCCTTGTGTCCGAAAATAGCCTTCGGCCTGTCTTCTTACCGCCACCACGTAAATGGCGATCGGCCGGTACAGCAGATGCGCCCATTTCCCGAACGGCACTTCGACCACCAGCATGGGAACCACGATTGCCAGGTGGACCACATACAGGATGTAAGTCGGCATCGCCCAGTTCATCAGCCGGAACAGATGGAGCAGGATGCCGGTCAAAGCCGTGAGGAATAGCAAAATGGGGAATAACCAATCGGAAAGATGACTGAACCGGTGCATCTGGGTGCGCTTTAGGGCGCGATCGGATATCATCCAGGTGGTCGACCCGAGCATCACAGCGGTCGCGTAGTATCCCAGAATGCTCGTCCAGTGGAAGCTGCTGTCCTCCACCTGGAAAGTGGGCAGAAACACCACCACGAGCGTGAACATCGTGGCATAGCCCGTGACCAGCAGGAAGTGGCGGATCCAGTTTTTGGTGGTGTCCCGGTCCCGGCAATTGCGCCATCGCGCCTGCGTCACACCCTGATAGATCAATCCCGGAAGGTTGGTGACATAGGCCGAAAGCGGAATGCCCTTCCCGTGTGTGAGCCGGAAGAACATGCGGCCCGCATTGCTCAGCAAGAGGAAGCCCAGCACCAGAGCCATGATGCGGTCGGCTACGTGGACGATCTCTTTGGGCGCGAAATGATTCAGCTGGACCGTTTGCATGGCGTACGGATTCAGCAGGCCGAAACCGAAACTCGCCGGCAGCACGAACGCCAGCACCACCGCGAGCGAGACGATGGCCAGGACCGCGACTTCCCAGAATGCCGAGCGGTACATGAGTGCCGAAAGGCCGGTCCAGTCGTATTGCGCCGTCAGGTAGCGCCGCAGCGCCATCATGGTTTCACCCGGATTGGCCTGTCGCGGACACCGTTCCGAGCACTCGCCGCAGTAGAAACACAGCCACGGTCCGGGATCGTCCAGCAGCCGGTCTTTCAACCCCCACTGCGCCGCGAGCATCTGTTTGCGCGGGAAGTTCGCGTCTTCAATCCCGAGATGGCACGCCACCGAGCAGGTGGCGCACTGATAGCACTTCTTCAGGTCGCCTGCCCCCAGTTCCATCAGGTTCTGGATGAAAGCCGGATCGGGTTGTACTTTCTGTGTCGGCGCCATATTCAGAATCCCTTGTACGGATTGGGTCCGAGATCGCGAATCCGGCCCACGAAGTCGTCAAATATCGCCGGCAATTTCTCCCATTCGTTCATGGCGAGCTGCGTCAATTGCAGCCGCTCGGATTCGAGTTGCAGGCGCTGGAGGGTCTCCTTCACGTTCTCCAGCCGGCGCTGGGCGAGTTCGCTGCCTTTGGTGAAGTGGCACTGATAATCGTCGCCGTATTTGCATCCCACGATGATCACGCCATCGATTCCGCCGGAGAGCGCGTCGGCGATCCACACGATATTAAGCGAGCCGAGACAGCGCAGCGGAATCACGCGTACACTGGCGTCGTATTGAATCCGGCGCATCCCGGCCAGGTCCATCGCCGGATAAGCATCGTTCTCGCAAACCAGCGCCAGTACCCGCGGTTTTTCTTCTTCCTCTTCCGGGACCTCGATGGCTTTGATCATCGACGCGATCATGTCCACCGAATAGTTCTGGAACGAGACGACGCGCTCCGGACAAGCTCCCATGCACACGCCGCAGCGCCGGCACCGGTAGGGATTGGGCTTGGGCGTGCCTTTGGCGTCTTCATCGAGCGCGCCGAAGGGGCATTCCTCAGTGCACCGTTTACACTGCGTGCAGCGCTGGAGGAAGAACTGGGGGAACGACAGATCGCCCGCGCGAGGATGGACTGCCTGTCCGCGGGTCGCCAGTTCGACGGACTGGATGGCCTTGAGGGTCGCGCCCATGGCATCTTCGCGGGCATGCGTGGCGTCCATTGGCGCGCGTGTGGCGCCCGCCGCGTAGATGCCCGTGCGGCGCGTTTCATACGGGAAACAGACGAAATGGGAATCCGGGAAGCCGTTCGAAAGGATGGGCAACTCGGGCCCCTGGCGGTACGCCAGGTTCAGGACGTTTTCCATGCCATTGGGCACCATGCCAGTGGCGAGTACCACCAGCTCCGCCTGAATCTCCACGGCTTCGCCGAGCAACGTGTCGCGGAGGCTGACCGCGATCTGGCCATCCAATCCTTCCTTCACGCCAGCGACTTCACCCTTGGTGAAGAAATTCAGCGGCTGGTCCTGCACCTCGCGATAGACGCGCTCATACTGGCCCGGCGTCCGCATATCCTTATAGATCACGTAAGCCGCAACTTTTGGGTTCTGCGTGCGAAGATCGGTGAGGTGTTTCAAAGTTTGCATGCAGCAGGCAGACGAGCAATACGGAAGATGATTCTTGTCGCGCGATCCTGCGCATTGGATGAAGAGAACGCTCTTGGGGGGCAGTCCAGTGGAGGGGCGGACGATCGAGCCCGACCGCACCATACCCTCGAACTCCACGTTCGTGACCACATCCTGAATGCCATAGCCGAACTCTGTGAGCCGCGAGGCGTCGTACGGTTTCCAGCCGGTGGCAACCACGATCGCGCCCGCGCGCAGGGTCTGCGCCTGCCCGTCCTTGGCGATGGTCACTTCGAACATTCCGGGCTGGCCCTCGATCTTCGAGACGCATGAGTTCAGAAATACGCGGATGGCCGAATGATGGAGGACGGCCGTAATGTCAGGATTGCGAGATCCGCCTCGGCCTCCGAGCCCGTCCGATTTCTCGACGAGGAGCACGTCGTGGCCGGCCTCCGCAGCCTCTAGTGCGGCGGTCAACCCCGTTACTCCGCCACCGACTACAAACACCGCGCGGCAGATGGTTTCCGCCAATGGCACGGTGGGCTCGGTCTTTTGCGCCTTTACGATGCCCATCCGCAGGTAATCCTCGGCGAGCATCTGGGTGTCTTCGTCCTTCGGCTTGTGGCACCATGCCCCGTGTTCGCGCAGGTTGACCCGTTCCACAGGCGTGCCGTTGAAGTTGAAAAACTCCGCCTTGAAACGCGGAGAGCAGGCCGCCACCACTACGCTGTCCACATCGCCCGACGCCAGGTCTGCCGCCAGGACAGCCGCGCCTTCAGCGCTGCAAAGGGCCCGGTGCGCCCGGCACACGGGCACTTTGTATTCGCTGGTAGCCACTTTGGCCAGCCGGTCGGTGTCGATTGCGTCGCCTATTTCGCAGCCGGTGCAGATGTAGACGCCAAGTTTACCGGGCATGGGCCACATCCCTTCGCACAACCTGGAGCGCCTTCAAACCGGCGCCCGTGGCGTCCTGCACCGAGGCCGAAACATCCGCCGGCCGGTGCGCGCAGCCGGCGGAGAAGACTCCGCCTCCACTTGCAGGCGCCACAAATCCGAACTCGTCGCGCGCCAGTGCGGCCGGCAATCCGGCGGTGGCGGGCACCATGCCGGTGGCCAGGACCACCAACTCGAAGTGCGTCGTGCTCTTCTGCGAGGCCATCGCGTCTTCCGCCGTTACCAGCAAGTCAGCCGTCCCGGCGTTTTCTTCCACTCGCGCGACTTTGCCGCGCACCAGGCGGAAGTTGCTGTCTTCCGTGATCTTGGCCTGGAATTCCTCCAGCTTCCCGGGAGTGCGGACATCGATATAAAACATAGTGATGGCCGTTTCGGGGTAGAGCGCGCGTATGTAAGCCGCCTGTTTGATGGACGCCGCGCAGCAGACGGCCGAACAATAGGGTAGATGGTTTTCGTCACGCGACCCGGCGCACTGCACGAACGCCACGGTCCGCGGCTCTTTACCGTCCGAGGGCCGCAAAATCCGGCCGCCGCTCGGTCCATCCGTTGCCGCCATACGCTCCAGCATTACGTTGGTCACCACGTTCCGGCATTTGCCGAAGCCGAGATGGACCAGCCGCGATGCATCATACGGCGTCCAGCCCGAAGCGGCGACCACGGCGCTCACCTGGAGCTTTCGCACTTCCGCTTCGGCTTGCAGTTGGATCGCTCCGTAGGCGCACGCATCCTGGCAGGCAGTGCATCCCGCGCGGCAGGCCTTCCGCTCGATGGCGTAGAGCGCAGGATACGCCATGCCATGCGGCAGATAGACCGCCTTGGTAGTGGCTATACCGTAGTTGAAATCGTCGCGGCGCTCGGCCGGGCAGACCTTGGTGCATGCATCGCACGCGGCGCAGGTGCTTGAGACGTAGCGCGGCTCGACCCGCACCGTCGCTTCGTACCCTCCCGGCGACCCGGTGAGATCCACCACTTCCGCCAATGTCATCACCGTGATGGCCGAATTCGCACGTAAGCGGCGATAGTGCATCTCGAGGCCGCAGGATGGCGGGCAGAGCTTGGGAAAGTACTGGTGCAGGCGCGCCACTCTGCCGCCCAGGCTGGCGGTCTTCTCCACCAGAATTACACGCACCCCGGTGTCGGCCAGTTCCACCGCTGCGGTAAGACCGGCGATACCGCCGCCGATCACCAATACGGGCTTGCCTGCCACGCTCATGCGGTTTCCTTTCGTTGTCCGGCGCCTGGCCGGAGACGCAGGGCTTTCTCTCCGAAAAGAGAGAAACGAAGCCATTGCATCCCGAAATCGAGCAGTTCCTGGTCGTCGGAGCGGAGGGCTTCGACGCGGGCCTCGTCCACCTCAAACAGTCGCAGGAAGCGGGTTTCGAATACGAAGCGCCGAAAGCGGTCCAGGTCGTAGCAGGCCATGTAGAACATGTCGGCCTGGGCCGGCGTCAGGGCGCGGTTGCCGTTCCAGAAGTCGTGGAGCGTAAGCTCCTTGAAGCCGGTGGACATCATTTCGTACTCTTCGATGCCCTGGCATTGGATCCATTCGCGAACCGAAAGCGGGGTTCCCAATCCGTGCCCCTGGCATACGTTTTCCTGGATGATGAAATAGAAACGGTGGTTTTCAGGCGAGGGATTCTGCGGCTCCGCCACGCCCAGCGGGTACATCCGGCACGCCCACGGGCGATTGTGATACACGTCGCATCCCGTCTGCGACAGGAACTGGCATTTCTTGGAGTCGTCATCCATCTTCAGGATCACGACCGGAAACTTCTGGTCGGCATTTTGCAGCCGGAGAGTGTATTTTTCGAGGAATTCCGACGAATCGAGGTGCAGGGCGCGCTTCAACCGCAGAACGTCGTACGGCGTCAGCACTATGCTTACGTCATGGCAGCATTTGCCGAAGCAACTGAGCTGCATACCACACTGGAACATGAAGTGGTCGTCGAGCCCCAGACGGGGACAGTCTTTGATGATCTTCTCGGGCGTGACCGGATCACATCCCATGGCCTTGTAGCTCCTCGGGGTCGAAAATGATGCTGCTGCGGAAATCTGCCGCTGACCAGACCGGCAATGGACCGCTCTGGCGATTTACGGGGTCGAGACGGTAGCGGTAGGATGCCGTCACGCCGAATCGTTGTTCCATCCATGCCCAGCCGCGCACGAAGTAGGGGCAGTCGTCGTTGAAGCACACGTACTGGTAAGCGCCGCTCCAGTTGCTGCCATCCGGGTTCGCCCATCGCCGCATGGGCTTGCCGCAATGCACGCACGAATTATTGGGTTCTTCGCTCATGGCCAGGATTGGTAAGGGGGCGGAGGGCCGGAGCCCCCCGCCTGGTTAGTCAACCTTATTTGCTCGCGAGAGCGGGCTCCTTCGGTTGTGAAGCAAAGATATACTTGACCGGCCGCGCCATGGTTTCCCACTTGCCGGTGGCTGGATCGAACCGGCAATTGGCGAAGACAGTCCAGTTCTTTTCGTCGAGAGCCGGCTTATCGGCGCGGAAGTAATATCCCGGCCAACGCGTTTCCTCCCGGAACAGCACCGTGCGCACGTGCGCCTCGGCCTGCCACATACGGTGGACATTCTCCCAGCAGCGCATCAGCTCATGCAGGTTGCAAGCGGCCAGCTTATCCGCGTCTTCCTTCAGGAAAGCCAGCAGTTCCAGACCCTTGTTGAGCAGCGAGGCGTTGGTAGTGAATTGAGCGGTGATGCCGCCGGCGTATTCGTCCATGATCTTCTGCAAACGGAACATGAACATCCGCGGCTTGATGTAGTTGGGATTGATTTCCGGATCGGTGGTGGCGTTCTTGAACTGCTCGAACGTGTCGATCGGCTTGAGAATCTCTGCCTTGAGAGCTTCGATCGCCGCGGCATCCAGTACCGGTGCGGTATTGTTCTCCACGATGTACTTCACGGCGGCCTTGGCCGCGATGCGGCCTTCGGCGTGCGAGCCCGAGGAGAACTTGTGGCTGGAGGCGCCCGATGCGTCGCCGGCGCAGAACAGCCCCTTCACCGTCGACATGTGGGCGTAGCCCCAGAAGTATTCGCTCTTGGTATCCGCGGTTTGCAGATCCTCGGGACCGCTGATCCACGCGCCCGATGCGCCGGAGTGCGAACCGATAAAATACGGCTCGGCGGCGGCGATTTCGGAGCTGCGCTCTTCGGGCTGCAGGTTGGTGGAAGCCCACAGCAGCGCCTGGGAAATGGTCATATCGAGGAAGTCTTCCCAAGCTTCCGACTCGAGCTCCTTCATCTTCTTCTTGTAGGCCTTGGGATCGTCCTTGTAAGAATCGGCGATCTTCTGGATGGCCTCGTCAGTGCGCATGTAGATTGGGCCTTTGCCCTCCATCACGTCGAGCATGCCCAGGTAATTGCGCAGGTTGGCGGGAACCGGCTTTACGCGGCCGTAGGGCCCCCACTTTTCCAGTTCCGGCTTGCGCTCCTCCATGTAATTGCCGCCCTGCGAATTGGTCGCGCGCGACTTGAACAGGAGGAACCACGCACCCACCGGACCGTAGGCGTCCTTGAAACGCACCGGGATGAAACGCACTTCCTGGCACGTCATTTCGGCGCCGGCCTTGAGGGTGAAATATGCGGAAGAACCGGAGTTCCATGGTGGATACCAGGCGCGCCCCATGCCTTCGCCCGAGCTCCGCGGTTTGAACACGTGGACCGCGCCGCCCATCGCCACCAGCGTGGCCTTCGACTTGAACACGTAGAACGTGTTCTCGCGGACCGAGAATCCCACCGCGCCCGCGCAGCGCTCGCCGTCCATGATCGGGCCGACGATGAACACACGCTCGAAGATCTCGCCCACGCCCGTCTGCAGCAGGGCGTTCTTGGCTGCCTCCGCGACCACTACCTTGTACGACTCGCCGTTGATCATGAGCTGCCAGCGGCCTTCGTGTACGTAGGCGCCTTTTTCGTCTTTCCAGATTGGCAGGCCCCACTTCTCGAACAGGTGCACGCTGGAATCCACGTGGCGGGCGATGTTGGCTACCAGGTCTTCGCGCGTTATGCCCATGAGGTCGTTGCGCACGTAGTTGACATAGTCCTTCACCGTGTTCGCGCCGTCTTTGAGCCCAACGTACTGGTTGATCGCGGAGAGGCCCATGGCGACCGCGCCCGAGCGATCCACCGCGGCTTTGTCGACCAGGGTGACTTTCAGGCCGTT
>Ga0335073_10003125_pt1 | contig 22919 bp, 20 predicted proteins | sample Lox_Sample_22_FD_207093 | JGI IMG/M metagenome (GOLD analysis project Ga0335073, IMG submission 207093) | Soil microbial communities from Loxahatchee National Wildlife Refuge, Florida, United States - Lox_Sample_2.2 | ecosystem: Environmental > Terrestrial > Soil > Wetlands | place: USA... | reverse complement strand
GCGCGGCATAGTGATGCACATTGCCGGTCGCATGTTCATCGTCGCGGTGAATGTGGCCGTAGAGCACGGTCACATTGTCGTGAGCCGAAAGGACATTCATCACCTCATCACCGTCGCTGGTAAACCATTCCCAGTCGGGACGGAGATCGAAAAGCGGACGGTGGGTGAAGACCACGATGGGCGCCGTTTTCGGGAACCTTGCCAGGTCTTTCTTCAGCCACGACAGTTGTTCGGCCCCGACCTCCGGCTTGGCGCGAGATACATTGTCGAGAGCCACAAAGTGAACGCCTCGATGATCAAATGAGTAATAGCTCTCACCGAAGAATTCGCGGTAGAGCGCGCCGCTGTCGAGCCCCGCGTCGTGCTCGCCCGGGACACATTTGATCAGGGGAACGTTGATCCTGTTTGAGATCTCCTGAAATTGCTTCATGCGTTCCACGTGTACGTTTCGTTCCTCGGTATCGTGCGTGAGGTCACCCGTAAACAGGACAAGGTCGGGCCGTTGCGGCAGGCCATGAATCATCTCAACCGCGCGCTCGAACGCCTTGGTGCCCAGCGGGTCAGGCGGACCATTGAAGCCGACGTGCGCGTCGCTGAGCTGTACGAACCAGAACGGCGTGACCCGCTCGCCACTCTCTCGGCCAAGAGCTGCGAACATACCTCCCGCTTCCCCTGCGCTGCGGGCCGCCGGGTAGGCCGAGTACAGCACGCCGATCCCCAGTGAAGCGCCGGTAATTTTTAGAAATGATCTGCGGTCGGGGCGTTTCATGTTTCCTCCTGCAGTCGCGTTCCTGCTGTCGTGGAGAACAGAGAGTCAGGCTGGTTATTCCCCGGCCCGCGGGAAAATTATTCCCGGACGCGAATGGAATAAAACGGAGGATGCCCCGGTTTATGCTATGGAGGTGCCAGACCAACCCTTGCCTGCCGCGACATTCGAGGATCTGGCCCTCCCTCTGTTTGACCAGCTCTACAATTTCGCGCGCTGGCTGACGCAAGACACGGCCGAGGCCGAAGACCTGGTGCAGGAAACCTACGCGAAGGCGTTGCGCGGATTTTCCTCCTTTCAAGTTGGCACCAATTTTCGCGCGTGGATGTACCGGATTCTGCGCAATTCGTTCCTGAATTCGAGGTCGGGCCTCAAGACCACCGTAGTCTTCGATGAGGAAGATCATGAGACCGTCGGCTCGGCCGGCAGCCCGAACCCCGAGAGCCTCATGATCGAGCAGGCGAATCGCGAAATCGTGCAGCAGGCGCTGGCGGATCTTCCCGTGCACTATCGCGAAATTCTGTTGCTGTGCGAGGTCGAAGAGATGTCGTATGAGGAGCTCGCTCAGGCCCTGGCGATTCCGCTCGGAACGGTCATGTCACGCTTGTTCCGCGCGCGCAAGGCATTGCGCAGCTTGCTGCAACAGAGGCTTGCCGGAGGCGGCCATGGTATGTGAAATCGGGCGCGAAAAGCTTGACGCCTTCCTGGACGGCGAACTCACTCCCGCTGAAGCTGCCGCCATGAGTGTTCACCTGCGCGCCTGCTCCGCCTGCGCGCTCGACGCCCTCGCGCGCGTGCAGGGGAAGCGGGCCGTAGCGGCAGCCGGCAAGCGCTATGAACCGGGCACACAGCTGCGCGCCCGAGTTGCCAAGAACTTGACCACCAAGCCACGCAGCCAAACCAGCTGGTTTTGGAAGATTGTTTTCGTGCCGGCCATTCTCCTGGTGATCATCTCGCTCGCTTTCAATCTTTACGTAAGCCGTGCGACCGCCCGTCGGCAGACGATTCTCGGCGAACTGGCTGATCTGCACGTGGCCGCGCTTGCCAGTGCCACGCCCGTAGATGTTCTCTCCGCCGACCGGCACACCGTGAAGCCATGGTTTCAGGGAAGGATTCCCTTCACCTTTAACCTTCCGGAGTTGCAAGGCTCCGAGTTCACCCTGCTTGGCGGCCGCGTCACCTACCTCGCGCAGACCCCAGGCGCGCATCTGCTCTACCAGCTCCGCAAACACGAGATATCCGTCTTCATCTTTCAGGACCGCGGCGCCGAAGCGGCTCTTCCGTCGGGTCCTTTGAATGCCGCGTCATTCAATATGGATAGCTGGGTGAAGAACGGATTGCGCTACTTCGTGGTTGGAGACGTCAGTGCCGCCGACATTCAGGCGCTGAGCACGTTGTTGCGGGACGCATCGTAGTAGCGGATCTCGAGACTCATCTCGACCTGCAAAATCGCCCATCTCCTGTGCACCGCTATTTTTTCCCGCGATACAAACCGGCAATTCCAAGCGTGTAGGGCGTCCACGAGGCTTCGCCGAAACCTGCTTCTTTCATCCGACCCAGCATCACATCCGGAGCCGGAAATCGCTCGACCGATGCCGGAAGATAAGCGTAGGGGCCAGGTACGCCTGAAATCAGGGTTCCGACTCGCGGCAGAACCTGCTTGAAATAAATGCGGTAAAGCGCGCCCATCGCCCCCTCCGGCTCGCCAAAGTCGAGAATGCCGCACTCGCCGCCAGGCCGTAATACACGCACAATCTCCCGCAATCCGGCGTCGTAATCGGCAAGGTTGCGGAAACCGAACGCCGAAGTTACCAGATGAAAATGCTCCCCGGGAAATGGCAGGTTCAACGCATCGGCTTCAATCCAGCCAGGACTTGCATCGCTTCTTCTCGCCACAGACTTGACCATCGCCCGCTCCAGCATGGCATGAGAAAAGTCAGCACCCAGAATCTGCGGTGACGATTTCCCCGCCTGCGTTCGCAGCGCGAACGTCATGTCACCCGTGCCGCAGCACAAATCCAGAACCTGCGCATCCGGCTGCCTCAGGATGTGGCGAAAGGTGCGTGCCGTTCGCCTCCACCACATCCGATCCACGTTGAAAGACAGCACGTGGTTCAGCAGATCGTAGCGTGGCGCTATCGACGTAAACATTTCACGCACGGCCTGCGCCGCCGAGCGCTGGTCGCTCGCGCCCTCGGGCGATGCGCCGATGACGCTGGATTTTCCCATCAGGATCTGCTCACGCAAGCTTTGCCCATTTGAGAGACGTTTCTGCCGCCACGCTTGTACGAGTAAAAAACGCGCTACTTCTTCCGCTTCTTCCTCTTCTTCAGTTGTGCAGCAAGAGCTTCGATCTGCAGCACGTGATTGGTGTCATGTCCGGCAAACATGCGAGCCATGTGCGAGATCGTTTCCTTGCCGCGCTCCTCGTGCATCCCGTAGTTGTCCCAGAGTTCGGGTGGAAGCGCCTTGAGCATCGCCAGATTGTTCTCGCGCAGCACGCTGAACACTCCCAGCAGCCGCTTCGTATCGCTCTTCGGGTATTGAAACATCGACGCCCATACGTTCTGATCAAAGGGCTGAATCGTGATTCCGTTTGCCCCGATGGCCGCGCGCATTCTCCAGCTGGCCACGATCTCTCCGTCCGTCAGATGGGCAACGATCTCGGCAATGGACCACTTTCCCGGCTCCGGTTTCCATTGCAATTGCTTTGCCGTCAGGCCCCGAATCGCCTTCTTCATTTTCGCGGCGGTCGTCCGCTGCACTTTGATGGCATCCATCCCATCGACATGGCCGAGAATGCGCTCCGTATATTGCTGTGGTGTTTCCGGCATAATTTTTCCTCGCAAATGATTTTCTTTATTTTCCCCAGACCCAGCCGCCCCGCGACAGTCGTCGCAGCTCTTCTACAGAATCGATGACCGCGCTCTCCGGAACGTCGGCGGCAACTTCCACTTTTCCGATCTCCCGCGGCAGGATGAAGTGCACCACCCCGTTCTGCGTTTTCTTATCGCTCTGCAGCCGCCCCAGAATTTTTCGCGAGCTCACATTCACTTCAGGCAGCCTTCCCAGGCTCAGCACAGCATCGGCGATCCTTCCCGCCGTTACGCTGTCGGTGCGGCCCACACTAAGCGCAATATTGGTCGCCGCGATCATCCCCCAAGCGACCGCCTCTCCGTGGAGCAGCCGCCGGTAGCCGGTTTCCGCCTCCAGCGCGTGCCCAATCGTGTGGCCCAGATTTAGAACGCGACGCAACCCTTCCTCCCTCTCGTCGGCAGAAACGACCTCGGCTTTCAGTTTGACCGACTGCGCAATCAGCCATTCCAGTTCCACCGGATCGCGTTTCAGAATCCGCGCACGATTCTGCTCGAAGCGCAAAAACAGTTCGACGTTCCCGATGACTCCGCACTTCACCGCTTCGTACAGGCCGGCTCGAAACTCGCGCTCCGGAAGCGTCTTCAGAACGTTCGGATCGATCAGCACCACCCGCGGGTGATGGAACGTCCCCAGCAAATTCTTGCCCGCAACCAGATTGACCGCGGTCTTCCCTCCGATCGAGGCATCAACCTGCGCCAGCACGGTCGTGGGCACCTGCACCAATTCGACTCCCCGCATGTAAAGTGACGCGAGCAATCCGCTAACGTCACCCACCACTCCGCCGCCGAGGGCGACAATCACCGCCTTGCGGTCGGCACCCAGGCGCGAAAGCTTCTCGGCCAGGGCTTCCATGGTTGCCAGCCGTTTGGCAGGTTCGCCATCCGGCATGGGAATGACCTGCGGCGCGAATCCGCTGGCCTTTAAGGAACTGATAAGCTTGCTTCCCCAGCGCCTGCGTACGGGGGGCACCGTCACTACAAAGATGCGGCTGGCCTGTGGCAACAGCTCGCTCAACACCGATCCGGCCCGCGTCAGCAGGCCGTTCTCGATCCAGGCCTGATAGGGCCTGGGCGGCACGTGGATGGTCACCTGGGGCATGCGTTCTCCATGATAACGTATGCGCGAAAGTGACTAGCCGGGCGGACAAAGTGATAACATTGCCCCGTTTATGAAGGGTCTTCCAGCCGAGACCGACTTCGTAGTCCTTGGCGCCGGCATCGCTGCGCTGCGCGCCGCCATCGAACTGGCTGCCGCCGGACGTGTCCTTGTGCTGGCCAAGAAAGAGCTCCCTAACTTCGCCAAGGCCGGCAACGCTCCCGCCCCACTGAGCGACGAAGACGAGATCAGTCTCCACTTGCAAGACACCCTCGCTTCCGGCGATGGCCTGTGCAATCCCGCAGCCGCCAAGATTCTGGTGGAAGAAGGCGTCGAGCGAATTGAGGAGTTGATTGGCTGGGCTACGCACCTGAATCACGGAGGCACGAAACTCGTCTTTTCCCAGGAGGGAGCGCGCAGCCACAACCGCACTCTTCACGCGGCGGGCGAGTCGACGGCGAGGGAAATTCTGCGTCTCCTCCACGCCAAGACACACTCGCTCAAGCACATTTCCCTGGCTCCGTTCACCTTCGCGACCGGCCTGCTAAGCGACGCCGGCGGCATCACGGGTATTTCGCTGCTCGACGAAAAAGGCGTGCCTCAGGACGTATCCTGCTCCGCGGTTCTGCTGGCGACCGGCGGAGCGGGGCAGCTTTATCGCAACACGACCAATCCCGAAACCGCTACGGCAGACGCCGTCGCGATCGCTTTCCGCGCCGGCGCCGAAATCGGCGACATGGAGTTCGTTCAGTTCCATCCCACGGCTCTTTACATGAAGAAAGCGCCTCAGCTTCTGTTTTCCGAATCGTTGCGCCGCGAAGGTGGATACCTGCGCAATATCGAGCTTGATCGCTTCATGGGCAAATATCACCCCATGGGAGAACTCGCGCCCCGCGATGTCGTCTCCCGCGCCATCATGCACGAGATGGAAGTCAGCCGCGCGCGCGATCCCTTCGTCTATCTCGACCTCACTCACGTCGACGCCGGCCGCCTGCAAAAGCGCCTGCCCCGCGTGTATTCCACCTGCATGCAGTACAACCTGGATATCACCGAAGACGTGATTCCGGTTCGTCCCGCCGCGCACTATGCGGTGGGCGGCGTGCGCACCGATCTTGACGGGAAAACGAGTGTCCCGGGCCTTTACGCTGCCGGCGAAGCGGCAGTTACCGGTGTCCACGGCGCCAACCGCCTGCCCAGCAATTCCCTGCTGGAAGCCATCGTTTTCGGAGCACGCGCTGGCAAAGCGATGCGAGACGATTTGAAGGCGGCGCGAAAACACGGATCTGAACCCAGGGCCGCGTATTCCAACGGCCCGGTCGATGCCGGCATGGAAGAGATGATCGTTCAGATTCAGAGTGAGATGTGGGCCGGCGTCGGCATCGTCCGCATGCGCTCAGCCATGCAAAAAGCAATCAAGACTCTCGAAGAAATGGCACCGAAGTTGGCGCATCCCAAAACTCGCCGCGCCCACGAAGCGGCGAACCTCCATCTGGCCGCGCTATTGGTGGCCCGCTCCGCGCTCGCTCGCGAGGAGAGCCGCGGCGCTCACTACCGCATCGACTATCCCGATCACGATGACAAGAAATTCCTGAAGCACTCAGTCATCCGCGGCGACAAGGTTGTCTTCGCCTGAGTCCGAGGTGGGAGTCCGAGATCTGATTAGGTGATCTAAGTCCGAGTCTGAGTCCCGTCAAAATCAGTATCCCGGAGGCGTCGCGGCTCCTCATTTCGTCTGGCGCGCCGGAAACATCACCGAAGCCAGGACCGAGACCAACAGCACTCCAGCCACGACCGCCAGCGTCAGCAAGATCGGGATTCGCAGATAATCCGCCGCCAGCATCTTCAAGCCCACCAGCACCAGGATCACCGCCAGCCCATAGTGCAGAAAGCGAAAAATCTTCATCAGGCCCGAAACGGCAAAATACAGCGACCGCAGGCCGAGAATCGCGAACACGTTCGACGTGTAGACGATGAAGGCATTCAGCGTAATCGCAAAAATCGCCGGAATGGAATCGACCGCGAATAGCACGTCTGTGGTTTCGATCACCAGCAGCACGACCAGCAACGGCGTGGCATACAAGCGCGCGTTTTCCTGCCGGTTGCGCAGAAAGAACCGGCCCCCGTGGTAACCCGGAGTGACCGGCAGCCAGCGGCGCAGCAGATTCACGACCGGATTCGACGCTGGATCGATCTGGTGCTCTCCCATCACGCACACGCGGATTCCGCTGTAAATCAGCAGCGCGCCGAAAATGTAGAACAACCAGTGGAAGCGATGAATCAGCCCAACTCCGGCGCCGATGAAAATACCCCTCAGCATCAGCGCGCCTACGACGCCCCAGAACAGCACACGGTGCTGTTGCTCCTCGGGCACGGCGAAGTAGTTGAAGATGACCAGAAAAATAAAGAGATTGTCGACGCTGAGCGATAGCTCCAGAACGTAGCCCGTTACGAACTCCAGCGCCGCCTGATGCCCCTGCCAGAAATCCAACATGCCAGCGAACAGCCCGGCCTGCGCCACATAAATCGCGCTCCAGATCAGGGCGTCCCGAAAACCCACAGCGCGGCCCCGGCGATGGACGACACGCAGGTCCAGCACCAGCATGCCCAGCGCGAACACATTAAACAGGATCCAGTAGAGCAAGACGATTCCGCTGTGGATGTGTTTGATCGCTTCTGATTGCGAACTGATTCCCAAACTGATTCGGGCCCGAACCCTGCCGGATTATCCCGAATCGGTCGATTCGCTATTTTTGCCTTCCTCGTTTCCCGCTGACCCAGTCGTCCCACAAACCCGAGGCTTTGAACATCTCCACGCTGTTGGTGTCGCGCATGGTCTGCTCGACCTGATCATGAGTGAGCCGCGGGCCGATCTTTTCCGGCAGATTCGCCAGGCCAATGCTCATCGCAGCAGCCTCGGCCACGTTCTTCTTCAGTTGGGCCAGGTCGACCTTATCGTAGGTATCGGAGATGGCGTGATAATTCTCCATATAATTTGCTTCTTCCTGATCCGCAACAAATGTCGGCACGCCCTCCAGCATGAAGTCGAAGTGATCGGTGCCCCACTCCATATCGGGTTTCAGATCTTTGACCCCAAACTGCATCAGCGGAACGATCAGTTCCCGGGCGGTATCGATCGTGTCCTTTCGTCCGAGGGAGAAGCCAGTCGTCTTGCCGGTTCCCGAGTCGTAGACCACCACCCCGGCTGCCTTGTCGAGTTCATGTCGGTGCGCGACTGCGTAAGCCCGCGACCCGATCAGTCCCTCCTCTTCGCCGGAAAAAAGAATGAACCGGATCGTCCGGCGCGGCTTCACTCCCGACGCCTTGATCGCGCGCAGCGCATCGATCACCAGCGCCGCATTGCAGCCGTTATCGAGCGCTCCGGTGCCAAGCTCCCACGAATCAAGGTGCGCCCCGAGAACCACAAACTCTTCCGGCTTCTCGCTGCCTTTGATCTCCGCGACCACATTCGCGGATCGGATCGGCCCGCCAATCTGGTTCGGAATCGCGAGATCGGCCCACACCGAACGTCCCTCAGCCAGCAACCGCGCCATCCGTTCGCCGTCTTCCCGCGCCACCACCACCTGCGGCAGCTTGTCGATCTCTCCCTCGTTCGAATTCGTGTGCCGGTAGAGAATGTCATGCCACCGCGTCGCCATAAACGCGATCGCCTTCGCCTTTCCCTTCTCGGCAAGATTGATGACCGGCGGGGCTTTCTCGTATTCGGCAAACAGATCGTCCCAGGTCTTGAGCACGACCGTGTGCACCAGAATAATTTTTCCCGAAATATCGCCCGCCTTCTGGAAATCCGCCGCCGATCCTTCGCCCACGTCAACCACGGGAACATGCTTTACCGGCGCCAGAGCCGGCGCCCATGCGACCGACACCGCGTGAATCGGAAAGACCGAGAGCACCGTCCCGCCCACCTTGCTGGCATTGATCACATACGAACTGGTCGCCGTCATCGAGGTAGCGCCTTCCGCCCACGAATTCGGAATGGTGAACCCCTCGATGTGAACGCTCTCGGCTTGGGCGTCGGTGAAGGCCTGCATTCCCCATTCCACGGCGTGCTGCATCGCGAGCGTGCCCGGGACGCGCCCGCCAATCTCATCCGTCAAATGCCGGAGATTCGTTTCCAGCGGCGATGGCTGCAGCGCCGCCTGAATCACTTGATTTTCCGCCTTGATGTCGATATCGGGAGAAGGAGTTGCGGCAAGACAGGTAAAACTGAAAATGCTGGCAAAGAACAGCGTCTTCGCAGTTCGCATATGGGCTGCATTAGAAATGAAATTTCAGAAAAGCGCAAAAGCCGAAACCGCCGGCGGTTCCGCTCACTTCGGCGGCAGCGGATTCATCTTGTCGAGCATCCGAATCGCTTCGAGAATCACGCTGCCCACAATCTTCAAGCTCTCCGGGCTCAGCTTATCCACTGTGTCTTGCGGCGTGTGCCAGAAGACATTGTTATAGCCATAGCTGAAATCAATCAGGTCCACGCAGGCCACGCCGCGCTTCACGAACGGAAGATGATCGTCTTCCATCGGCAATGTGCGGGCGAAGAAATGCGACTGGTAGCCCAGCCGCGTCGCTGCCTCGTACACCACATCCTGCAGCCAGGGCGTGGAGTTCGCGTCGCGGTCGACTTCCAGATCGGCGTCTCCGATCATGTCGGTCAGGATGAACGCTTTGACTTTTTTCAGCGTTCCATCCGCCTGCCATTTTTCCGCCAGGTGTGTGATGCCGTACAGGCTGTCGGTCATGAAGTCGACTTCTGTATCCGGCTTCATGGCCTCTTCGGCATCGTCCCACACTAGCCAGATGCTGTATCCGTCGTTCGGCTTGCCGCGTAGCTGGTTGGCAAGCTCCAGCAACAGTGCGCTCGTCGATGCCCCGTCATTCGCTCCCACATACGACGTTTTGCGCAGAGGATAATTCGTATCGTAGTGGCTGGCGATTACGATGATGCCGTCTTTTGTCCCGGCAAACTTGGCAACAATGTTGTGCACCGGAAACTTGCCCACCGGCGTATCGGCCGTGAAGATGTCGTCTTCGACGTCATCGCCCTTCAACCGCGAATCAAGATAGGCCTCGACTTTCTTGTGATTGGCGCTGCCCAGCGGCCGCGGCCCGAACTTCACAATATCCTTCACATGCTGCATCGCGCGATCGCCATCGATCGTCGGCAAAGGTCCGCTGTCGGCGGGGTAGGTTACCGGCACGCTGGCCGCCGCGGCTGCCGGCGGCGACGCCTGCCCCTGCGCAGTATTTTTGTCGCGATCGCACGCCAGAAGCGTCAGCGCACACAGCAGCAGCATCCAGCCCAGTGAAATCGACGCGCTCATTACGCCTGCTTCCCCTCCCGCGCCCGGCGCTGCTCGGGATGCACGGCCCACGCGACTCCTACGCTGAGCCCGTACAAGGCCAGCATCGGCGCTGCGAAAATGCACATATTTACGATGTCCGGCGTCGGTGTCACAATCCCCGCAATGACGAAGATCACCAGAATCGCATACCGGAAATTCTTCAGCATGAATCGCGGGCTCAGGATGCCCATGAACGACAGGAAGAAAACCAGAATCGGCATCTCGAAAATCAATCCCATGCCCAGCACGATGCTGAGAAAAAGCTGCGTATATTCCTCGATCGTAATCATGGGCTGGAACTGCCCGTTGAACTTCACGACGAAGAAATCCAGCGCCCGGGGATAAGCGACGCCATAGCCAAAGTAGCCCCCCAGTGCGAACAACGTAATCGTCGACACCATGAAAGGAAGCACATACCGCTTCTCTCGCCGATAGAGCCCTGGAGAAATGAACATCCAGACCTGGTAGAGGACGAAGGGCGACGTTAGAAACAGACCCCCAAGCATCGCAATCTTCAAGTAAAGGTTGAAGGGATCAACCGGGTTGAGATACACCAGCTTCTCCGGCAGGTGCTTTTCGCGCAGCACTTGCACGATAGGCTTCTGCATCAAATCGTAGATGCGTTCCCGAAATCCCCAGCATGCGGCCGTGCCCACTCCTACGGCAATGGCAGAACGGATGATGCGCTTGCGCAGTTCTTCCAAGTGTTCCAGAAAGCCCATGGTTGGCATGGATTCTTTTTCCGGCTCGCCGCTGGAATCTGCGGCTCCGATGTCAGACATGCGACTCCTGCGAGGTTGAGGACTCTACGGATTCGGCGGTGGGGACCGCTTCCGTCGGAGCCGGATGCGCTGCAGCGGAGCCATTCGCGCCCGAATCGGAAAAAGGGCTGGAAGCAGGACTCGAAGCGGTCGTCGTCGCAAACAGCGGCTCGTCATCGAAAACCGGCGGTGCTGTCGGCGTCTCGGTGGCAGCTGGTTCCGGTGCCGCCGCATTCAGACTGCGGCTCGCGGTTCCTTCGGGCGGCAGAGTCGGCGGCAGTATCGTTCGCTTATGGTTCTCGACTTCCAGGTGCGCGATCTCCTGCTCTATCTGCGACTTGAACTCGTTTGACGCGCGCCGGAATTCGTTGAGCATCTTGCCGACTTGCCGGGCAATCTCCGGCAACTTCTTGGGCCCGAAGATGATCAGGGCCAAAAAGAACAGGAAGACTGTCTCGGAAAAGCTCATGCGCTTCATCATACTGCCCCACAACGAAATGCGGCAATGTGCTTCGTGACAGCGCTTTGACAAAGTTAATCTCAGCCGGCCGGCTCTCTCTAGCGAGTATTGCGCCGCAATTCGGCATATTTTGCCTTGCTCCGCAGGCACGGATTGCCCGCCAGTCGGGCACTTTTTAAGACACCTCTCATGTCGAAGACGGAAAAGCCTGCAAAATCCTGCCCTGCGGCCAACAAAAATGTGGCACCAGACGTGCCAACTCCAATGAGAGGAACGGTGGTTCAAGTTTCGCTCGAACCGTGCCGATAACATGGTCGAGCACGTCCTTACTCGGAGGAAACCCAATGTCACTGTCCGGCATTTCCAGCAGCAATCTCTTCAACTACGACAACCAGAACGTCCAGAACAAGATGCAGCAGTTCCAGCAGGAGTTCCAGCAACTCGGCGAAGACCTTCAATCGGGCAATCTGTCGGCCGCGCAAACCGACTTTGCCACCCTGCAGCAGCTATCGCCCCAGAGCAGTTCCACCACTTCGACCTCATCATCCGAGAGCAGCAATCCTCTGGCGCAGGCCTTCAACCAGTTGGCGCAGGATATCCAGTCCGGAAATCTCTCCGCCGCCCAGCAGGATTACTCCAACATTCAGCAAGACTTTCAGAACCAATCCACGCAGGCCGAGGGACATCATCATCATCATCACGGAGGCGGCGACTCCAGCCAGATCAGCTCCCTGTTTCAGCAGCTGGGCCAGGCGCTGCAGTCCGGCAACGTGTCGAGCGCGCAGCAGATCTTCGGCACCCTGCAGACCGACATCCAGCAGTTCAGCCAGAGCACTGGACAGGCGATAGAACCATCGCAGACAACCACCATGGGCGTTTCGGTAACGGCATAGCTGCCGTCGACTGAATGGGGCGGCTCCGCCACGGCGCACGCGATGTTGTTCGCTCCATCCAACTCTGCTTCGCCCGCGGCCGTGATTTCCCCTCCCGAACAACTGGTCACGCAGGTCGTCCTCGGTATTTTGAGCGACGACCTCGCGCCCTCTTGACCGCGGCCGAACGCCCCGCTGTCCCATTTCCCATCTCTTCCCACCTCCAGGAACCCAACCGGCCCTCCGCCGCATCTTACTGGGATGGCTCCCCTTCGACCGGTTACCAATGGTGACCATCCCGGTCCCGGGCAGTCTAAGGTGGTGGTATACTGCCTGTATTCAGTGCGGTAGCTGGGGTGGAAGCAAAGCCCTCAAAGAAGGAAATTTCAAGATGGCTCGTAGTTCTCGCCGTTCGCTCTTCCTGGTAGTTTTTTTCCTCCTTGCTTGCGGTTTCCTCGGAATTCTCTTCGCCCAGCATTCCGGGCCGCAATCGCCCATGGCCGGCGAATCTGAGGTCAAGGACAGCCTCAAGCAATTTACCGACGTCTACGCCCTCGTCGAGGAGAACTACGCCGAGCCCGTCAGCGCCGATAAAGCCATCTACAACGGCGCCATTCCCGGCATGTTGCACGCCCTCGATCCGCACTCGAATTTCTTCGATCCCAAGTCTTACGCGCTGATGCGCGAAGACCAGCGCGGCAAATACTACGGCGTCGGCATGACCGTGGGTCCGCGCAACAACAAAGTTATCGTCATCTATCCCTTCACCGGCACGCCCGCTTACAAAGCCGGCATTCATCCCGGCGACGTCATCATCGCCGTCGACGGCAAATCGACCGAAAACATGAGTACGGGCGACGTGGCCGACTTGCTCAAAGGCCCCAAGGGAACCACGGTCCACATCAGCATCTCGCGGGAAGGCGTAGAGAAGCCGATGGAGTTCACGCTCATCCGCGACGAGATTCCGCGCTACAGCGTCGATGTTCACTTCCTCATTCGTCCGGGTATCGGCTACATGCACGTCAACGGATTCAACGAAACCACCGAGCATGAAGTCTCCGAAGCGCTCGATGAGTTCGGCGATCTGAAGGGTTTGATTCTCGATCTTCGCGGCAATCCTGGCGGCCTGCTTAGCGAGGGCGTCGGCGTCGCCGACAAGTTCCTCAAGAAGGGCCAGCTCATCGTCTCACATCATGGCCGCGCTTCTGCCGAGAAGCGCTACGTCGCGCAGCACGGCAATGGCGGCAAGGATTATCCCATTGTGGTTCTCGTCAACCGCCTCACCGCTTCGGCCGCCGAAATCGTCTCCGGAGCGATCCAGGATCACGACCGCGGCTTGATCGCCGGTGAAGTCACCTTCGGCAAGGGACTGGTCCAGACCGTTTATCCGCTCTCGGAAAACACCGGCCTCGCGCTCACCACGGCTCACTATTACACGCCCAGCGGACGCCTCATCCAGCGCGACTATAGCAACATTTCACTCTACGACTACTACTACAATCGCGACAGCGCCGAGTCTTCCAATACCGCCAATCGCGAGGTGCGGCTCACCGACAGTGGCCGTACGGTTTACGGCGGCGGCGGCATCACGCCCGACGTCGAAATCCCCACCCCGAAGAGCAATCACTTCCAGGACACGCTGCTGCAGCACTATGCATTCTTCAACTTCGCCAAGCGCTACGTCGTGGATCATCATCCCTCGAAGAATTTCGAAGTCGATGACGCTACTTTGCAGGATTTCCGTAAGTCGCTCGATGACGCCGGCATTCCCTATACCCAGGCCGAACTCATCGACAACAATGACTGGCTCCGTTCCCAAATCAAGGCCGAGATTTTTATCGACGCCTTTGGTGAGGATGAGGGCATGAAGGTTCGCGCCGAGTCCGATCCCGAAATCATTAAGGGCCTCGAACTCTTGCCCCAGGCAAAGGCGCTGGCTGACAACGCGAAGCGCATCGTCGCTGAGCACAACGCGGCCCCTCCGTTCAACCGGTAGAGCCGTTCTTGAGGGTCGGGTCCTGAAGGTCTTGGGTCTGGAATCTCGCCATAAGCCCGAGGCCTAACGCCCGGTGCGTTTGACCTTGGCCGAAAAGCCGTCTTCCCCAAAGAGTATCCCGCGGCACCTGCCGTCACATTGACTTCCCCCGCCAGCCATGTGAAAATCCCCGCAAGCAGCCGCTTTTGCCGGAAAATGGCTAGGGGCGGCTTAAGCCACTTCCCCCGCAGGCGATCTCAGAAGCCATTATCAATGGATCTTTTTCAACATAGAGAGAACCGCTGTGAGCGACGATCCGACGGGCAGCCGAGGCGGGCTTGAAGCCGGTGATTTTGGCGCTCGCTCTGGTTCTGGCGCTGATCGCCGCCTGGACCGACCTGCGCAGCCGCCGCATTCCGAACTGGCTGACGGTACCGGGACTGCTGATCGGCCTGGTCGCAAACGCTGTGCTCGGCGGCTGGATGGGCGTGAAGTCATCGCTATTGGGCGCGGGATTGGGCTTGCTGTTGCTGCTGCCTTTCGTCTTGTTGCGCAGCCTGGGCGCCGGTGATTGGAAACTCGCAGGAGCTCTGGGCGCATTCACCGGGCCGGCGACTTTGACAGATCTCTTGCTCGGTTCGGTTTTCGTCGCCGGAGTCATGGCTCTGGCTTTAGTGATTTACAAAAACCGGGTTCGTCAGACCGCGCGGAACATCGGTCACATTCTGATTTCGCTTGTGACCTTTCGGCTTCCGGGACAGCAGGTTTCGCTGGATAACCCGGAGTCTTTGAAAGTCCCGTACGGTGTCGCGCTGGCGCTGACGGTTGTGATCTACGGCGGGGCGCGCATCTGGAAGATGGCATGACGCAGAAATGCAGTTGCGGGGATTTGGAATGCTGAAGCTCGCCATTAACACGCTCCGCAATCTTGTCCGCCAGACCCAAGGCAGCGAGATTGCCGAAGCGGCCGCCGTGCTGCCCGTGATGTTCACCGTCATGTTGGGCATCTTCTGGTTCGGCCAGGCCTTCAGCATCTATGGCACAATCACCCGCGCGGCCCAGGAAGGCGCCCGCGCCGGAGCCGCTCCTATCTGCTCCACTTGCTCGGGGGGAAACACCGCCGCCACCAACGCCTACAACGCTCTGCAGGCTTCCATGACGATCGCCAAACTCGATTCGGCGAACGCCCAACCCTCGCCGGCTTCGCTGTTGAATTCCTGCACCGGCGGCAGCCCGCCTGCCTGCAGCAGTGTGAGCAGCCACGTCTGCATCCAGACCGGCGTTCTGCTTTCCAGCACCGGCTCGGGATCAACCCCCGTCTGCGGAATCTCCGTGACTTTCCAATATCCCTTCCAGTTCTGGCTTCCGTTCACCAGCTTGAATAAACAAAAAATCTGGATGACGGCTGCAGCCCAGGCTCGCATGGAGACGCAGTGACTGGCCGCCTTCCAACCCGGCTGCTTGGCTCTCGCTCTGGCATCTCGCGGGAAGACCGCGGAGCGCAAATCGTAGAGTTTGCCGTCGCTCTCCCGCTCCTGGTCGTATTCGTGGTCGGAATTTTCGATTTCAGCGGCGCCTTTACCCTGAAACAGAAGTTGACCAATGCCGCCCGCGATGCCGCTCGCACGGCCGCTGCCGATCCGGCAAATGATCTCACCCAGCCCTCGGCACCCTCCGGCCTGCCCGTATCCGTCAACGACGCCTATCAGACAGTTCAGAACTACATGCTTGCCAACAACATTCCCAACTGTGGAATCGCACCCCCGGCCTCTCCAACCGGTTTGAGTTGGACCTTTGCTCCCTCAAGCGGCACCTGCACGGCTGGCGTGCAGAAGTTGATCATCAATCGCGGATATTATTTCGCCCAGACAGGAGGGAGCGGACTTCCACCGGCAGACTGCAGCGCGGGCTCCGCCGGATCGGCGGCCGTCATCGCGACCTGCATCAGTATTCAATTCGTCTATCCCTGGAAATTCGGCCAGGTTGCCAGCTTGCTTGGATCGGCCACCACGCTTCCCACGACCCTCACCGTGACCGCCGTTGCCATGAATGAGAACTAATGGGAACTGAAGCAGACTTATGAAGCGACCAGCAATCCCGAAATCGCGCGGTCTATGCAACGTCGGCCTGCGCCATGACAACGATGAGCGTGGCATGACCATGGTTCTCGTCGCGGTCGCGATGGTAGCCATCATCGCCATGGCCGCGCTCTCGATCGACGTGGTCACGCTTTATCTCGCGCGCGAGGAGGCCCAGCGCTCCGCCGACGCCGCGGCGCTCGCCGGCGCAAGAATTCTCTCCCTCACCGGCGTCACCGGAGATCCGGCCAACACTCCCATGGGGACGCCGTCGACCGCTCCATGGCTTTCCGCCTGCACCCTGGCATCGCAGGTCGCTCAGGCAGTTGCGAACCAAAATAGCGTAAACTCCATCGCCGCCGCTCCAACCGTGACTTTCCTCTATAACGGCACTTCCGTCGGGGATTGCAGCGGCGTCTCCCCCACTTCCGGGTTCTCGCTGAACCCGCAGGTGCAGGTGCAAGTCGTCCGCAACGGTCTCCCCACCTTGTTTTCCCGCGTCTGGGGACGAGGCGCCCACTCCATCAGTGCCACAGCTACCGCCGAGGCTTTCAATCCTTCCAGCTCAGGCACCTTCGCATCCGGCGGCATCGTTCCTGTGGCTCCCCGCTGCGTTAAGCCTTGGATCATTCCGAACATGGATCCGGCTGGAGGAGGCGCCGCATTGGTAAATACCGCGACCGGGTCCATCGTGACCCAGGGAATTGAACTTGGAGGAGCCGGCACCGGCATCATCGGCGAGAACTTCACCTTGACGAACGCGTGCAGCGGCGCGAACTGCAGAAACGCCAGGGGTAGTTCTGCTACAGCGGGATCTTATGTACCGGCGCTTATCGGTACCACCCCGGCTCCGACTGCGATTCCCAGCTGCGCCACCGGCGACGATTTTCAGGAGGCGGTTGGGGGCTGTGATCAGTCGACCCCTTACGCCTGCGGCACCCTGGACGGCTCACAGATGGATTTCTCGATCAATCCCTCTACCGACACCGATACCGCCGTAAACTGCCTGATCCGATCATCCGGGCCCGACGTGATTGACACCAGCAGTTTTCCCTTTCAAATCAAGGCGGGGCCATCGAATCCGACCGGACTGACTAGCCAGCCCATCACGGCCAGCACCAGCATCGTTACTCTTCCCATCTTCGACAGCGGCAGCACCGGCGGCAAGTGGCCCGGCGGATTCCGCAACAACCATCCGCAGACCACAATTGTTGGTTTCATGCAGGTATTTATCGACGCTGACAACGGTGGCGGCAATATGAACGTGCACGTCCTGAACATCTCCGGCTGCAGCAACTCCGCCACCAGTACCGCCGTCCTCGGAACGTCTCCGGTTCCTATCCGCCTGATCACTCCTCCATAACCACGCCGCACCGGGTTTGCCCAGCCTCAGGCTGACACCATGGGAACGCGGGATCTCGCGCTCGACAACAATCCCGCAGCAGAACAGCTCAGCGGGACTTTTCCGCAAGAAATTGCGCCGCGCAACTATTGCGGCCGGTTGTCGTCGGTCGGAGGGTTCACTTCAGGATGGATATCAGGCTGTCCGCCCGCAGGGACCGGCGGGCGCTGCCCCGGAGCCGTTTGAGGCGGCGCCGGCTGAACCGGTTCCTCATCATCGGCCTCCGTGGTAACGGGCGCTGGACTGGGCGCAACCGGCGGCGGCAAGACCACGCCTTCGGTCCGCGGGCTCAGGATGACTTTATCCAGCCGCCGCGGATCATTAGCCGCACTCAGAATCAGAAAATTGAACCGCGAACCATTCAGCAGCTGGGCCAGTACATCCGACGCAGGCGCCGGACCAAGGTCGACCACCACTCGCTCCTGCTCTGCCCCCGCCGCGATCGATACTTCAGCTCCCGTGCGCTGCTGCACCGCGTACAGCACTTCCGACAGCGTCGCTTTGTTGGCGCGAATTGCCAGCAAGCCGTCGCGGAACGAAACTTCCAGCGGCTTCGACGAGTTCTCCACCTGCACGCGCTCTCGTCCAGCCGTGTAGTTGGCCACAACCAGGCCGGGACGCGTCGGCTGCTCCGCCGGAAAATCGTCGACTCCGTCCTCTGCATCTTTCCCTTGCGGCGGATTCGACGCAACCTTCTCGCCCATCACCTTGATGATGACCGTCTGCCCCGGAAAAACCTGGTACGACTGCGCGCTCTTCAAGTCGAGCACCACCCGCGTGACCGGAGGCTTCGACTGGAACAGGCCCACCCGCACATCTTTTACTTCACCTCGATCCACCGATTGGCTGCGCAAATCACGCCCGGGAACCGCATTGGGAAAGTCCACCACCAGGCGATCGGGATCGCTGAGAACCTGCGTTTCCGGTGTCACTCGGCCGCTGGATTCCACTTCAATCTCAACCACATCCTTGCCGCCCAGCACCTTCACTTGACGAACCAAGACTTGACCAGACGACGCCTGCTTCTGTGCTAAAGACAGCCCGGCCGCGAGCAGCACACAGACGCCGGCCAGCGTCAGCCGACTCACAATAATTCGCCAAAATCTATGCATGAATGCCTGTGCCCGGGGCTTTTTGGATGGTTCTATGGCGATTCTAGCAGCCATCCATCGGCTGTCGGAGCCAGAAGAGCTTACGTTGGTATTAGAACCTAGGGTACACGATCATGGCGTCATTGGACGCAGAATATCGTCCAAAATATCGCGCCGATCCGTCTCCCGTTCCAAATGCGGATCCCTTTCGCCATCGTGATAGTCGACCGAATAAGTCTTAAAGAACTGGGCGTTTTCGACCAGTAACTCGATGGGCCGATTACTTCCCTGCGCCTCTCTCAACGCGGCATGCAAAACGCGAGGCGTCCACTTCCGCCCGTTCACCGCTACCAGCCTCATCCCCGGACCGACGCCAGCCCGCTGCACCGGCGAACCCATGATCACGTCGATGATCTTGCCGTCTTTGGCGACCATGAATCCCAACGAGTAGGGCAAACCCGCCCGCTGGCCGCGCTTCTCCGACGCGCGATCGAACAGGTTCGGCTTGTCGTTATAAACCAGCTTCCACCCGCCGCGCTCAATACCTCCCAGCGGCGCATGCTCGCTCGTCGCCTTGACCCGTTCTTGCAAGAGACTGGCCCAGTCATACGGCGCCACCTCGTTCAGCGCACTTACAAGGTCTTCGAAAGTGTACGGCACAACTTTTGGTTCGCCACCATCACCACCATAGAAGCGCTTGCAGAAATCGTTGAGCGAACGATGACCATGCGTCTGCTCTCGGATGGTCGCGTCCACTTCCAGCCAAATCAACTCGCCTTCTGAGTAGTAATCGGCGCCGCGCCGCCAGTTCTGCCATTGCGGCCCTTGCATGCGAAGCATCTGCACCGAGATCGCCGTGTCTTCCAGAGGACGCCACGTTCGTCCCGTGCGCTGATCGAGCGCGGCCGCCGTGGCCGCGAGCGCTTCTCGATATTGCTCGTCGGTCCAAAGCCCGCTCCGTGCCGCCAACACATTCCCGAGATATTCGGTGAGCCCTTCGTACACCCACAGCAAATCGCCGATCATCGGCTCCTGATAATTCGGCGTGGCCAGTCCAGCGGGCCGGCGATATTTGCCGTTCCAGGAATGCACGAACTCGTGCGGCACCAGGCCACCGAACAGCAGGTGCAGATCGGGATCCAGCAACGCCCGCTCCGATTCCACGCTATCGTTCGATTCGTGATGCTCAAGTCCATGTGCGCCGATCTGATCGCTCAACGTGAGAAGAAAATCGTAATGACGATAGTGCCGTGATCCAAACAGCGCTCCGGTTTCCGCGACAAGCTTCTGATAGGCGGCGATATCCTGCGAAGTCATTGCCAGATCGGGCTCATCGTCGGCCACCAGATCCATGACGTGCACTGGCGCTCCGCGCCTCGTCAGTTCGATCTTGCGGAAGTGCTCCCCTGCAATCAAAGGGGAGTCGACGAGCATCGTCAGAGAAACCGGTTCGAATTCAACGTCATCCCCGGAGGCGTGCGCCACCGACAATGCCGTGCCGAACTTCCACCCCGACGGCAGCGTGACCGATGGCGCGAACCTTACCTCGTCGGAGCGTGCCCCTTGCGGGTACAGCAGAACCGCATTCCAGTTCAGGTCGAGAAGATTGCTGGAAGCAGCCGGTCCGTTTGCGCCCGCGCTGTCTTGAAGGGTGAGCGCGTCGAGAGACACATCGATCTTGTCGACACCCGAAGGAACCGTCACGTGAAACTCATACATATCCACCGGATCGCGATGCCAGGCAAGCGTTTGTCCCGCAGCCTCCATGCGAATTCCAGTCAGCCCGGCGATGGGGCCGCTGGGACGATGATTGCCGGGAATCCATTTCGGAAATACCAATTCCATCTCACCGGCACGAGCCGGAATCTGCAGGTGCGCGTGGTAAATGTTGCGCGCCGCGTCGCTCAGATCAACATGCAGCCGGATTGCCTGGCCACTCAAACCAGGAGCGAGAACAAACAGCAACGCGAGCGAGAAAACCCGCGGAACCATAGACGGCCTGCCCCAAAGACGCACTCGTACCTCCATGCGGCGGAGAATGAGTGAGAAGGGTAACGAAAGAGAGTGAGCGAGGGCAAGCCGGCGAAGGAAGCAGAGAACTGTGCGCTAGTTTCTGGCCAGGCGGTGACGCGCCTTCCAATAGATGGCGCTCAGTCCAGAGAAGACCAGCAGCCACGTGCCCGGTTCAGGCACTTCTCCTCCTCCGCCACCACCTCCGCTGGCGCAGGGGTCACCTTTCCCTTTTTTGCCGGTAGTCGTCGTCGGCTCCGGAACGGGCGTGCCCGCCTTCGGCTTCTTGCCGACACCGCAGACGCCAGGTAACGCCGGCGGAGAAATCGGAACCCAGGTTCCGTTGCCGAAAGGATCGTACAAACTCAACGGCGGCGCCGGCCCAAGGCCAGGTAACGCTGGACGGTTCAATAACGCCGATTGGAACGGAACTGGAGGACCAGCGACCGCTGTGCCGGTCGACGGCTGCACAGGTTGTTCAAACTTTGCCGCCGGCGGTTCGGACGAGGAAGTCGCCTGCTGCGGAACTTCTTCCACGCGGTTCGCACAACGGGTTCGAGCCGTCATTTTGCCGTCGGTGATCAGGGCTTCGCCCTTTCTCAGCTTAACGCGGTGCCGTGTCCAGTAGACCTGATTGCCGATGCGGTAGGAAACGTAAGCGGTGCGCGCCAGCACCAGGCGGACCACGCGTGCGTGATCGTAATCGAAACCCCTGTAGTGAGCCGCCACAACCGGGTCGTGTTCCGCCACCCATTTCAACTCTTGCGCATCCTGGACACCGCCCGGCACCACCGAATAGGGATATACCGGCCGGTCCTCTACCGAACGCAAGGTTTCCTGCTCTGTAAGCTGCAGCAGGTTCCGGCTGGCCTCAACCACTTTCGGCGACGGCTGCGCCGACTTGGCACGGAAAAGAGAGGGACTCAAGTAGTGAAGCGCGGCGGAGGACAACGCAAAACTCAGTCCCGCACAGAAAGTTACCAGCAAGACGCGCCGGATGAGGCGGTTCCTGCGATGACGGTGGGTCCGGCGGCGCCGGATGACCGTCTGACTACCTTCTCCCGGTCGATTCACCAACTCTACCTACCTTTTCGCGCCGGCTTGCCTGGGGCTGAGAGGAGACACAACACCGTGGACAATACCTGCAGGTGCAATGCCATCGCCGGACGCTCAATCCCCTCAGAAAGCAGGAGATTGGGGCTCTAATGGCCAACATGCTATCAGACAGTGCAGCGCTTTGCACAAAATATGTTCGACTTTGCCGTCACAAACCTGGCCACCGCTTCGCAACTGGGAACCCGTTGACAAACCTGCCATCGATGGAGCGCGCGTGACTTCCGTAACGCCACCAGAGGGCCATTTCACCGGCATTAGTCCGTTGGTACCATCCCACCTGTTACGGGAGTCAGTTGCTGCAGACACATTTTTTCTTCCCGCACACGGACTGCACGCGCGGAAACGAAACCTTCCCCCGGTCGGCACCGGCTTCCAACACGGCGCGTTGTCCAGACGCCAGAGACAGCCATCAGCGTTTGCTGGGAGGCAAACTTCATGCGTGTAGGTCGTATTTATCTCTTTTTCTTCGTCGCCCTCACGGCCCTGGTTCTGGCCAACCCTGCTTCCGCAACCTCGGTGACGCTCACCTATAAGGGTCACGGCGGAGCGAGCGCGCAGGGAGGTTCACCCTACGTCGGCTATCCCTATTACTTCTCGATCAATGGCAGCACGACCCTGACTCCGCTGATGTGCGACAGCTTTGATAACACCATTCACTTGGGCGAGCATTGGCAGGCGACCGTAACCCCGTTTCTGCAGGGGGTAGGCATGTTCGGGTCGACCGCGTCGCTCGACTATCGCGCGGCGGGCCTCATCTTCAAGAGCATGCTCGCCGGCACTCTCAGCTCGACGCAGGCGCAATGGGCAGTCTGGGGACTCTTCTCCACCAACGCACAGAATAATCAGTTCTTCAGCAAGATCGGCGCCGGCTCGATTGACGCCGCGTATTTGACCCTGGCGGCGTCGGCGCCCAATAGTGCGTTTAGCGGCTTGTTCCTCTATACCCCCATCAATGGAACCTTCTGCAGCAATGGCATGCCGCAGGAACTCATCGGCTACAGCGCCGTTCCTGAGCCCGGCACCTTGACACTGATCGGCACCGGCCTGCTCGGTCTGGCA
>Ga0335073_10003124_pt1 | contig 22920 bp, 20 predicted proteins | sample Lox_Sample_22_FD_207093 | JGI IMG/M metagenome (GOLD analysis project Ga0335073, IMG submission 207093) | Soil microbial communities from Loxahatchee National Wildlife Refuge, Florida, United States - Lox_Sample_2.2 | ecosystem: Environmental > Terrestrial > Soil > Wetlands | place: USA... | reverse complement strand
GGCGTCGGCATGGGTTGGTCGATGAGCCCGTCGACCGTCGTCTCGTCTTCCTCGCGGTTGCGGGGTTCCTGGCCCAGGCCGCGGCAGAAGCCGGAGTGGTGCTCGCCGTCGATGACCTGGGCAGCGCTGACGAGGCGACAGTGGCGCTTGTGCACCACCTTGCACTCAGCGCAGCCGGAGAGCGTCTGCTCGTGGTCGCTGGAATCTGTGACGAGCCGCTCGCCGAGGCGGCCGCGCTCGTCCGATCGAGGCTGATCGGACGCGGGAGCACCGTAGAAGTCGCGCTCGGTCCGCTCGATGCCGGCGCTCTCACCGCCGTCGCGGAGCGCGCGGCCGGCAGGCCGCTGTCACCCCGAGCGCTCGACTCCATCGGCCGATCGGCGGCGGGCAACCCGTTCTTCGCCGAGCAACTCGCATCGTCGGTGGACGCCACCGGAGAGATCACGGTTTCCGCGCGGCTGCGCGAGGTCGTAAAACAGCGGCTCGAGGTGCTCGAGCCATTCGGCGACCCTCTGCTCGCCGCCCTCGCCGTGATCGAAGACGGCTTCACCGCGGCGGGGTTGGCCGCGCTCGCCGGCCCGGACCAAGTCGAGCCGGCGCTAGCCGAGGCCGAGGCCGCCGGCGTGCTCGAGTCCGCCCGGGGTCGTTATCGATTCCGCCACGCCCTGGTGCGTGAGCAGCTCGCTGCCCAACTCCCCGAAGACCGTCTGCGCCGCACCCACGCTGAGGCCGCGGAACTCCTCGCGGGCGACGGCGCGCCCCCCGAACGCGTCGCTTATCACCTCCTCGGCGCGGGCCGCCCGGCCGAGGCGGTTCCGCTGCTGGCCGAGGCGGCGCAGTGGGCCGTGGAGGTTGGCGCTTACCGCGACGGTGCCCGATGGGCCGAGCTCGCGCTGGAGCACGCCGATGTTCAGGATCGACCCGGTCTGCTGGAGCTGCGGGCGCACCTGCTGTACGGAGCCGGCGATGTCGGCGCCGCCCATGCGTTCGCCAGGGCGATCGATGCCGCCCCCAACGAGCGAGTGCCTGCGCTCCTCGTCCGCCAGGCGCGCGCGTATATGGCGGCGGGTGACATCGCGGGCGCCAACAACACGCTCCAGCGGTTTGATGCAGAGCAGCTCGAGGACCTTGGCGAGTCGGCGCTCGTGCGCGGCATGGTGGCGTGGCACACCGGCGATTGGGAACGAGCGCGGCGCGTCGCCTCAGACGCGGTCGGTGTCGCGACCGATCCCGGCGACCTGGCGCTCCTGAACGGCATGATCGCCCACGTCTACGGCGGCTGGGAGCAGCACACCCGGCGCGAGCTCACGCACATCTGGGATTCGCCCGAGGTCGCGGGCAAGGTGTTTGACTCGTATCTGTGCGTGACCGAGTACGTGCTGACGGCCGGCGATCCATACGAGCGTCTGGCTGGCTTCGCTAAGCGCCTTCGCGCGCAGGCGCAGCAGGCGGGCGCCCGTCGCGGCGAGGCGTTCGCCGCGACCCTGCTCGGTGAGACGGAGCTGTTCACGGGCAACCTCGAGGCCGCGCGAGCACATCTGCTCGATGCGGCGCGCATCAGCCGCGAGGTAGGCGCGGTCGCGGGCGAGTCGCTCGCGCGGACTAGGTTGGGAGAGGCGCTGCTGCATCTCGGCGACCGTTCAGGAGCACAAGCCCAGCTCGAGGAGGCACTCGAGCTTGCGCACATCTCCCCTATGGCGGAACATCTCGTGTTCCTCGTCTGTGGCGTGCTGGTGCGAGTGCCCGACAACAGCGCCGACGCGCTCGCGCTGATCGAGCGCGTCGAGACGCTGTTCGATCCACGCTGGGTCTGTCCGTTCTGTCCGACCGGTTACCGCCTTGCGGCGGCGATGGTGTGCGCCAACGCCGGCCAACTGACGCGCGCCCGTGAATTCCTCGAGCGTGCCGAGTTCGGCGCGGCCCGGTGGCCGGCGGGTCCGTGGCCCGCGGCGCTGGCCGAGGCCCGAGCATTGCTGCTCCTCGCCGACGGCGACCGGCGAGGCGCCACGGACGCCCTGCGCCGAGCCGCCGAGGGCTATGCCGCAAACGGGCAATCGCTGAACGAGCGAAGGGCGCGCGAGGCGCTCGGCCGCCTCGCCGGAGTCGGGGTCTTTACCTAGGAAGGTTCCGGGAAGGCGTGTCGGCGATGTTGCCGGCATGCAAACGAACCTCACACACATACCCACACGTTCCGCAGGGTTGGTCGCGGGAAGCCGCACCGACGCGAGCCGCGGCCAGCCGGCGGAAGAGTCACACCGCGGCCGCGTGCTCGCGCTGCTCTGCCTGGTCTATTTCTTAGTGATCCTCGACGCAGCGATCGTTCGGCTCGCGCTTCCATCGATCGACATTGCGCTTGGACTGTCGCCCGCGTCGCAGACCTGGGTTGCGAACGGCTACATGCTGTCGTTCGGCACTCTGCTGCTGCTCGGCGGGCGGTTGGCGGATCTGTTCGGTCGCAAGCGGATCCTGCTCGCCGGCGTCAGCGTGTTCACGCTCGCTTCTTTGGCGTGCGGGCTCGCGTCCTCGGGCGCGACCTTAATCGCTGCCCGGGCGCTTCAGGGCCTTGGCGCTGCGGCGATGACGCCGGCCGCCTTGTCGATCCTAATGCGCGCCTTCCCGGAAGGCGCCGAGCGCAACCGCGCAATCGGCGCGTGGGGCGCGACGGGCGGAATGGCCGCGACAGCGGCTTGGATCATCGGCGGCCCGCTGATCGATGGCCCTGGCTGGCAGTGGGTGTTCTGGATCAATGTTCCAGTCGGCCTTGTGATCGCCGTGCTGGCTGTCGGACTGCTGCACGAGAGTCGTGACGCCGACGCGACGCGCAGTTTCGACGTCGCCGGGGTGGTGTCGGTGACCACCGCTCTGGTCGCGCTTGTCTACGCGCTTGTCGAGGCGCCTACCGCGGGCTGGGCTTCCACTCAGACGCTCGGGCTGCTCGCCCTCTCGCTGGCCCTGTTCGGGGCGTTCGCGGCGATCGAACGGCGCGCCACTGCGCCCCTCGTGCCCCGCCGGATCGCCGGCTCGCGCACGTTGCTCGCGGCGAACGTCGGATTGGGTCTGACCGCCGCCTCGATCTACGGGATGGCGTTCATCATCTCGATCTACGGGCAGCAGGTGCTGGGCTATTCGGCGCTGAGGTTTGGCGTCGCCGCGGTGATACTGCCTTTCGGCGTGGCGCTCGGCGCGTCGATCGGCCAAGCCCTCGTCACCCGGCGTGGCCCACGCCTGGTGTCGGCCGCCGGGATCGCCGGGCTTGCGGTCGGTTTCGTGCTGCTCGCACGGCTTCCCGTGCACGGGAGCTACGTGACCGACCTGCTCCCAGCCTTCTTGCTATTCGGCGTTCCACTCGGTCTCGCGTTTACGGCCTACTCGGTCGCCACGCTAACCGGGGTCGCCAGCCGCGATGCGGGGCTGGCATCGGGACTGAACAACACCTTCGAGCAGGTCGGTGGTGCGATCGGTACGGCGCTCATGGCGACGATTGCCACCGCGCGGACCGAGCATCTTCTCCATGCGGGCGCCAGCCACCTGTTCGCGCTCGACCGCGGCATTCAGCTCTCATTCGCGGTCGCAATCGCACTTCCCGTCCTCGGCCTGATCGTCTCGGTCCTTCTGCTGCGGCAAACCCGCCCGGCGGGCGCAACCGAACCGCTCGTGGCGACGGCGACACCGGCGACATGCGGCGAGTGAACGCGTCGAGGAAGGCAGCGGACGAGTGCCAAGTACGCAGCTCGCAGCATTTCGCTACTCGCTCGCAAACCGGTTTCCCCCACCCACACCAACCCTCAGAACCAGGAGGTATCGCAATGACACTCGTGACGGACACCATCCGCAACGGCGTGGACACAGAGAAGTTGTTCGCCACGCTCGACCTGATCAAGGAGCAGCCGGCGCTCGCCCGGTTCCAGTTCCGCGCCACCAATCGCTGGATCGACGGCGCCCACAACCGCTCCACGATCAAGGGCTTCTACGCGGCCGGCGGTGAGGACACGACGCGCACCCAGGAATTCGTGATCGACGCGGGCGAGCCCGCGATCCTGCTTGGCAGCGATACGGGCGCCAACCCAGTCGAGCACCTGCTTCACGCACTCGCAGCCTGCCTGACGACGTCGATCGTGTACGTCGCCGCGGCGCGCAAGGTCGCGCTCACCTCGGTCGAATCGACGCTCACGGGGGACATGGACGTGCGCGGCGCGCTCGGCGTCGATGACGAGCCCCGCAACGGGTTCGAGCGGATCGGGGTGTCGTTCCGAGTCACCGGACACGCGCCCGAAGAGAAGCTCCGCGAGGTCGTGCTGCGGGCCCAGCAGCGTTCGGCGGTGTACGACATGGTCACCAACGGCGTGCCGGTCGCAGTCCAGGTCAGCACCGACTGAGAATCGTTCACGCCGCACCGGTGGCCGGCGCTCCGGCGACGGTCACCGGCGGTGTGAGCGGATTGGAGATCCCGATGCCGATTGAACTAAAAGCCCACACCAACGCCGGCGCTCGTCTCGTGGCGATCGCCGAGGAACTGTCGGATCAACTCGCCACCCGCGCGGCCACGCACGACCGCGACGGCACCTACCCGTTCGAGGCGATCGATGCGCTCCGGGCCGCCGGCTACTTCGCCGCACCGATTCCGGTCGAGCTTGGTGGCCTCGGCGTGTCAAGCACGCACGATCTGGTCGTCGGATCGAGCCGTCTCGCTCGAGGCGACGCTTCGGTCGCGATCGGAGTGAACATGCACCTGGTCGCGGTGCTCAACATGGTGCGCCGCCACCAGGTCGCGCTCGCGTCCGGGTCGGAGCGCCGGGTTCGGGCATTCCGCGCCTCGCTCGAGCAGATCGTCCGCGACGGCGTCGTGCTGGCGGCTGCCATCAGCGAGCGCGGACAGGACCTGACACGTCCCGGAACGGTCGCCACCCGCACCGACTCCGGCTGGCGGATCGATGGCCAGAAGATGTTCTGCACGATGTCCCCCGCCGCTACCGATCTATACGCCACCGTGACGTACGCCGACCGCGACGGCATCGACCGGTACGCGTACGCGATGGTGCCAACGGGCGCTCCGGGAGTCGTCGTCCACGATGACTGGGACGCGCTCGGAATGCGCGCATCCGGCAGCAACTCGGTCTCGTTCGAGGGCGTCGAGCTGCCGGAGTCCGGCGTGCGCGGCGGCTTCCGCGCCGGCGATCCGCTCCCCTACATGGAGCGGAACCTTCACTCGGGCCTGTTCCACGCGGCGGCTTCGCTCGGCATCGCCGAATCGGCCGACACGATCGCCCGTGAGGGGCTCGCCCGGAGAATCAACGGCGACGCGCGTCCGCGCATGCAGGTGGCCGACAATGCCGTCGAGCTCGCGGCCGCCCGCGCCGTGCTCGCACGCGCTGCCGACCTGATCGACGGCCACCGAGCCGCCAACCCCGCATCGGACGGCAGCGCCGACGAGCTCAGGGCGCTGTTCGCCGAATCGCAGGCCGCCAAGGCATTCATCAACCAGACGGCGTCCTCGATCGTCGACCGAGCGCTCGCGCTCTCGGGCGGAGCTGGCTACCGCAACGGAAACCCCCTCGCTCGCGCGTACCGCGACGTCAAGGCGGGCTCGTTCATGCACCCGCTCGGCGCCAACCGCGTCTATGACTACCTCGCCGGCGTCGTCCTCGGCGAGGACCCCGACCTGCACTGATCCCCGTGTCAAGCGTCCGGTCACCCATCTCGGCGTCGGCTGAGTCGTCGGGCTCGTTTCGCCACGCGCTGTCGCGCTTCGCGACCGGTGTCGCCTTCGTGACGGCGGCCCCGGCGGGAGAGCCTCTGGGCCTCGTCGTCAACTCGTTCAGCTCGGTCTCGCTCGAGCCGCCGCTGATCTCTATCTGTCCGTCGCGGAGCTCGCACACGTGGGCGCGCATGCGCCGCGCCGGGCGATTCGCCGTCAACGTGCTGCGTGCTGAGCACGAGCGCTTCGCCGCGCGAGCGACCGACCCGAATGCGGACCGATTCGCCGGCCTGAACTGGGGGCCCGGTGCCGCCGGTGCGCCGGTGCTCGCCGATGCCCTCGCGTGCCTCGAGTGCGAGATCGTCGCCGAGTACCCGGCCGGCGATCACTGGATTGTCGTGGCGCGAGTCGAGAGCCTTCGCGTCCTGCCCGGCGACGATCCCCTGATCTTCTTCGCCGGCGACTTTGCTCGAATATCCCCTCCGCGCGGAACCCGGGGCCGTCGTGCGAAGATACTTTCGCGATGGAGCGCAATGTGCTCGGCGGCCCGCTCGAGAGTTGCGGCGTCGACCCGCTCACCGGTTTCTACCGCGACGGATCCTGCCGGACCGGCCCCGGCGACTTCGGCAGCCACACGATCTGTGCGGTCGTGAGCGCCGAGTTCCTCGAGTTTCAGCGGAGCATCGGCAACGACTTGAGCTCGCCGGCGCCCGAGTACGACTTTCCCGGCCTCCGGGCCGGCGATCGCTGGTGCGTGACGACCCACGCCTGGCTGCGCGCGCACGAGCAGGGCGTCGCCGCCTTCGTCGTGCTCGCCGCCACCCACGAGCGCGCGCTCGAGCTTGTGCCGCGAGACGTGCTCGAGCAGTACGCGGTCGACGTCCCCGCCGATCCGGGATCGATCGACGCTACTTGAGCAGGTCGACCGTGACCGACGAGGGCGCGTTCGCGGCGCGCGCGATCGTGTAAACGCCACCCGCCAGCTCGGGGATCTGCCCGGGCAGCGGCGTGAGGTGCGGGGCGTCAGCTGTCGCGAGCGTGAGGCGCAGCCGATTTCCCGCGGCGATCGTGGCGAGCGTCGGGAAGATCTGGATCCGGTATTCGGTCACCGCGCCGGGGGTGACCGGCTTGGCCGACGCCTGCGTATACGGGTGGTAGGGCAGGATCGTGACGCCGTCCGCGGTCCAGGACCGGCGAGAATTCACCGCCCGGAGCGAGCCGAGCAGCGCGCCTTCGGTGAGCGGATACGAGGTGCCGCTCGGCGTGACGTCCTCGAGCTCGGCGACGAGCTCGGTCTCCGATGTGGTGGCGCTGGCGAACACGGTGGCGGTGACTGGTCCGGCCACCGTCTCGGACTGCGGCAGCGGCGCGGTGGTGTAGGTGATCGCCCAGGGCCCGGCCTGCGAGGCCTCATCGTCATTTACGCATGGCGCGAGCAGCCCCGCCGAGCCCGACGGGACGGACACGCCGCCCATCGACCACTGGTCGATTGGCCGCCCACAGGGAGCGCCGCTCGGGCTCCACACGAGCGTGTCGCCGGTCGCGACGGGCGCCGACGTGGCCCCGGTGACCGTCCCGAGCACGCCGCTGATCGGCGCGGAACCGGTGATCGTTCCGAGCACGCCGCCGACGGGTGAAGCACCCGAGCTGGTGGCAGTGGCCGTTGGACTCGCGGCTGGAGCCGACGTCGTGAGCGTGCCGCCTGCGCCGAAATACAGGCGGGTCGGTGTCGAGCCGGTGAACGGATAGGTCGGGGTCTCGTCGAACTGGCCGCTGCCGAGGTCGTAGTAATGCAACGGCGTCGGGGTCCGGGCCATGCCGGTCCGCTCGTGCTTGAGCCAGGTGTCGAACCACTCGAGCTCGAGCGGATCGACGTCGACCGAGGACCCGTTCAGGTGCTCCCACGGTCCGACGATCAGCTGGTAGCGCCCCGTCGCGCGCTGGTCGGGGAGCATCGGCGCGGTCGTGCTGCGTCCGTCCCAGGCGTTCTGGAGCTCGGCGTAGTTGACGGGTTCGCCGTTTTGGAAGATGTCGAACTCGCCCCCGATGAGGTACGCGGGAATGTGGTTGGCAGCCACGCGCGCGAGGATGTTCTGCGGGTTACGCGCCTGCCAGTAGGACCCGTCGTACGCCTCATCACCGCCGGTCAGCACGTTCGCGGTCGCGCCGGCGTGATACGTCGCGAGGCCGTTCGCATGGTCGGCCTCGATGCCGGCGAGATCCGAGAGCATCGTCGGGTCGCTGGCGGTGTCGGTGAGCGGGTTGGTCGTGTTGAGCGTGCCGGTCAGTCCGAGATAGGTCTCGGCGAATTCGAAATCGAGCAGTCCGCCCATGAACGACGTATCCCGGTAGATGTCGTTCGCGCTGACCATCGGGAAGATCGCCTTCAGCGGCGAATGCGCCCCGACTGCTCCGGCGAGCAGCAGCTGATCAATGCCCAGATAGGACGGACCGTAGGTGCCCACCCGGCCGTCGGAGTTCGGCAGGCGCGCCGCCCAGCCCAGAACCTTGATCGCGTCCTGCTGCTGGACCGGGTCGAACAACCCCCAACTGCCGTTCGAATCGCCGGTGCCGCGCACGTCCTCGACGACCTCGATGTAGCCCCGCTGGGCCAGGTAGTCGTCGGGCCCGCCGGTGGCCGAACTGTCCCCGGGCGAGGCCGCCGACCCCGGACTGGTCGAGCCGCCCTGTCCCTTCCCGTACGGAGTCATCGTGAGCAGCACCGGGAATGGCCCCTTGGCCGGCGCGCCGGATGACGTCGTCGGGTAGATCTCGTCGACCCTGATCGTCGTGCCGCCGGCGCCCTTGATCGCGATGTCGTTGGTGGACGCCGTTCCGTAGATCGCCTTCTCGGCGGTCCAGTGGCTTCCCGCCGAACTCGCGGCGATCACGCCCGGCGGAAGCTCAGGATCGAGGCCGACGAGGCTCGACGGAGCCGACTCGACCGCGGGCGCGCCCGCAGGAGGTGGCGGCGTGACCGCGAAGGCCGGCGCAGCACCCATGGCTACGCAGAGCAGACCGGTGACGAGCGCAGCCGCGCTCCGCAGACGAGCGATTCCAGGCATCAGAGAGGCCTCCCGCCGAGCGAGATACCCGAAGCCCGGGATTTCTAGACATCGGAGCCGTATGTCTCATTCGAGCCAGTGACGTTTCCTTCCCGCACGTACCAGGTCTCGTCGTACGGGTGACAGCTGATCAGCGAAAGAACGCGAACGTCCGGACCTCAATGCTGTGCCGTGGTACCGACGTCTCGACGGTCGGATCACGAAAAGCCGAGTGGAGGACGCGCCAGGGTCGGCTGTGGTCGGAGTCGTGGAACACGAAGAACAGGACCTCGTCCCGGGTCATGTCCGGGAAGTACCACCACTCGTGGTCCGAGTTGTGATGGAACTCCGACCCGCTCGTGATGATCTTCGATTCGTCGACCTCGGCGAAAGGATCGTCGGGGAGCTGGTCGACGAAGTACAGCTGGTTGGGTAGACCCTCGTCGTCGCGAAGGCTGCGGAAGTCGCACACCGCGAGCGGCCAATCCTGGGGCGGCGGGCTGAACACCCGCCACACGCTCGCTGCGAGCGCCCGGCTGTAGCCGGGGCCGTCGGGGAAATGCTCTTCGTAGACCCGCGGCGCGGTCATCGCGGCGCCCTCCGGGCCGTAGTCGATGTGGACGAGCGCGGCCTGCGGCTGGGAGCCATGCTCGGCTGGAGCAGCCGAGCGCCGGAGAACGGCGCCGCGTGAGACCACCTCGTCGGCACCGGTGCGTTCCTTGACGAACTCGATCACCTCCGGGATGTACACCGCGTCAACCTCGGCTTTGTCGGTAAATTCGCTCACCGCGCTCCGGTGACTGGAGATCTCGAATCCGTGGATGTCGGTCCGGAAGGTGTCCTGTATTGGCCTGCCGTTCCGGATCGGAACGGTGTGTGCCTCGTAGCTGCCGGTGTTGATGCTCGCGCCAGGCGCCGTGAACCGCCGCAGCACCGTCGACCCACGCTCGAGGTAATGGAGCTCTCCCGGGACGCTCGCCGCATGGTCGATTGCACTCACTGTGCCCATCTTTCGGCCTCCCCTCTTCTTAAGAAGATCTCACTTATACCGCCTACCTTTGCCGGGAGCGAATGAGCGCTCCGCGGCATCTGTGGTCAGGCGATTGGGAGCTCGAGTCCTCGGCGCGCCGGGACGAGCTTGCCGCTGGCCGCACCCTCCCCCAGACGCCGCCCGCAGAGCCCGAACCGGCGGTCGCTCGTCCACGCCCCCGGACTCCCACGCTTCGCGATCGCCTTCGAAGCCTTCGAATGCGCCTCAGGGGCGTGCCCCGGCCCAGCCGGCGCCAGGTCCGGGTCGTATCCCTCGTCGCCGTGCTCGCGCTCGTCGCCGCAGGCGCCGCGGTCGCCGTGAGCAGCGCCCTCACCGGAAGCTCGAGCCCGCCATCCGCAGGGTCTGTGTCCAACCAGCCGGAGGCCTGGCTTGGAATCGACGTCACCAACTCTCCGTATGGCGGAGTGATGGTCACCAACGTCGTCCCGGGCAGCCCGGCGTATTGGGCCGGGATGGAGGCCGGCGATGTGATCACGAAGGTCAACGGCCAACAGGTCGCGACGCCGTCCGACCTCAAGAACGTGGTCGCCGGCCTGCACCCCGGCCAACGCGTCATGGTCCGGTTCGAGGGCAGCGGCACGACCTACAACGCGCAGATCCGGTTGCGGAACCGGCCTGCCGGTAGTCCATGAGCTTTCTGCACCCCGCAGTCCTGATCGCCCTGATCGCGATCCCGCTGCTCGCCATCTGGTACGTCGGCCAGCAGCGCCAACGGCGGCAGGCGGCGGCGGCGTTCGCGGCCCCGGCGTTCGCCGCATCGGTGACGCCCCGTCGCCCGCGGTGGCGCCGACACCTCCCCATGGTGGCGTTCGCGACGGCGATCGCGGTCCTGATCGCGGCCGCCGCTCGACCGCAACGCACGGTGGCGGTGCCCGTCGACACGGCGTCGATCATGCTCGCCAACGACACCAGCGGCTCGATGTCGGCCACCGACGTGAAGCCCTCGCGGCTCGCGGCCGCCGAGAAGGCCGACAACGAGTTCCTCGCGAAGGTCCCAGCCTCGGTGCGGGTCGGGCTTCTGGAGTTCAACACGCACGTGGCTCTGCTCCAGTCGCCGACCACCGATCACGCCCTGGTGAGCTCCGCGATCGCGCAGCTGCGCGTGACCGGCGGGACAGCGATCGGCGATGCCCTTCGGACCGCGCTCCACACCCTGGCGAGCGTCCCGAAAGTGAACGGCAAGGAGCCTCCGGCCGCGATCGTCCTCCTCTCGGACGGCGCCTCCGACGTTGGTTCTGACCCGATCACCGCTGCCGAGCAGGCCGCGACCGAGCACATCCCCGTCTACACCGTGGAGATGGGGACGGCGCACGGGACGGTCACCGAGAAGCGCGGTAACCGGACGGTGGCCGTGCCAGTGCCGCCGAACCCGCAGCAGCTCGCCGAGATCGCGCGGGTCTCCCACGGCCAGGCGTTCACCGCGACCGACGCCAAGAAGCTCGACACCGTTTATCAGCGCCTCGGCGCCGAGCTCGGACACAAGAAGGTCAAGCACGAGATGACCGCCACGTTCGCTGGCGGCGGCCTCGCGCTGTTGCTGCTCGGCGGCGCAGCGTCGCTCTTGTGGTTCGGGCGATTGATCTAGACCGTGATTAACAAGGAGAAGACATGATCGAAATCGACAACGCGGACGAAGCGCGCGGCGAGGCGCGCGCAGCCCTGGGCGAGGCCCTGCACGAGATCAAACGCGTCATCGTCGGCCAGGACGCAATGCTGGAACGGCTGCTCGTCAGCTTGCTCGCCGGCGGGCACGTGCTGCTCGAGGGCGTCCCCGGACTGGCCAAGACGCTCACCGTCAAGACGCTGGCGGCGGTGCTCGGCGGGTCCTACAGCCGCATCCAGTTCACCCCCGACCTGGTTCCGGCCGACCTCGTCGGCACCCGCGTCTATCGCCCCGACACGGCCCGGTTCGACACCGAGCTCGGGCCGGTTTTCTGCAATTTCCTCCTTGCCGACGAGATCAACCGCGCGCCCGCCAAGGTGCAGTCCGCGCTGCTCGAGGTGATGCAGGAGCAACAGGTAACGATCGGCGGCACCACCTACGAGGTTCCGCTCCCGTTCATCGTGATGGCAACTCAGAACCCGATCGAGTCGGAGGGCACCTACCCCCTCCCCGAAGCGCAGGTCGACCGCTTCCTCATGAAGATCCTCGTCGATTACCCCACGGCGGGCGAGGAGGCGGCGGTCGTGGGACGAAGCCTTCGCGAGCAGGCGTCCGTGCAAGAGCGCCTCTCGCTCGGCGATCTGCGGCGCTACGCAGCCGCGGCCGGAACCGTGCTCGTCGACCGCGAGACGATCGGCTACGCGGTCGCCCTCGCCGACGCCACCCGCAATCCCGGGGCGTACGGGCTCGGCGAGGTCGGGCCGATGATCGAGTTCGGCGCCAGCCCGCGCGGTCCGATCGGCCTCGTCCAGGCTGGACGCGTGCTCGCGCTGCTGCGCGGTCGAGGCCACGTCGTATCCGACGACATTCGCGACCTCGCCGCGGACGTCCTGCGACACCGGATCGTGCTCTCCTACGATGCCCTCAGCGAGGGAGTCACCGCCGACACGCTGCTCGAGCGCATCCTGAGCGCCGTTCCTGAGCCGGGCGTCGACGACCTGATGCGCCGTCAGACACCATCGGTCGTGAGGGCGCGATGAACAAAGCGCCGCTCGAGCCGCCGGCGGCACGGCAGGGCCCTGGGCCGCTGGCCCCGCCGCTGCTCGAGGCCATCGACCTCGCCGTCACCCGGCTCGTGGCGCGCATGCTTCCGGGCGACCGCCGCGCCGCCGGCGTCGGTGTCGGCATGGAGCTCGCGCAGCTTCGCCCGTACGAGATCGGCGACGACGTCCGCCACATCGACCCCGCGGCAACCGCCCGCACCGGCCAGACGCACGTCCGCCTACATGTCCCCGAGCGCGCGCTCACGACCTGGCTCGTGCTCGACATCTCGCCGTCGATGGCGTTCGGGACTGCGCGCCGGCTGAAGGCCGACGTGGCCGAGGGCGTGGCGCTCGTGTTCGGACGCCTCGGCGTACGGCGGGCCGGCAGCGTGGGGGTCGTCGCCTTCGGCGCCGGGGCGGCGCGTGTGCTTCCACCGCGTGGTGCCAAACCTGGACTCGTCGCGCTTCGACGGATGCTCGCCGAAGGCGTCGCGCCCGACGGACAGCATCACGCCGACGCGATGTCAGACGCGCTCCAGCGCGTGGGCCGGATGGCGCGTCAGCCTGGGCTTGTCGTCGTCATCTCCGACTTCCGCGATCAGCATGGCTGGGAGCGACCGCTGGCCTCGCTGCGCGTCCGTCACTCAGTCGTGGCGGTCGAGATCGCCGATCCTCGCGAGGCTGAGCTTCCCGCGGTCGGACACCTCGCCTTGGTCGACCCCGAGACCGGCGCGCGGATCACTGTCGACACCTCCCGGCGCCGCGTGCGCGATCGGTTCGCCGAGCTCGAGCGTCGCCGGCGGGATCAGCTGGCCCGCGAGCTCCGGCGCCTCCGCATCGACCACGTCGCCCTCGCGACCGACCAGGACTGGCTACTGGCGCTCGGGCGCCACATGCGATGAGCTTTGCCTCGCCACTGTGGCTCGCGGCGCTCGCGCTGATCCCGATCGCGATCGCCGCCCAGATCGCGGCGCGACGGCGCGCCCGCCGGTACGCGGTTCGCTTCCCGGCGGTTTCGACACTCCGCCTCGCAGCCGCCGCCGGCTCCTCCTGGCTGCGACACCTCCCCGTGATCTTCGTGCTGGCGGCGATCGCCGCGTTGGCGTTCGCGCTCGCCCGTCCCCGTGTCAGCTACAGCGCCGCGGTCGACAAGGCATCGGTGATGCTCGTCACCGACCATTCCGGGTCGATGGCCGCAACCGACGTCCAGCCCACCCGGCTAGCCGCGGCCGAGCGCGCCGCCAACACGTTCATCGATCAGCTGCCCTCAAATGTGCTCGTCGGCGCGATCGCGTTCTCGGACTCACCCGACGCCGTCCAGGGCCCCGTGTCCAACCACAACGCCGCGCGCACGATCATCAATGGGCAGACGGCGAGCGGGGCGACGGCGACCGGCGATGCTCTCCAGCTCGCGCTGCAACTCCTGCGCGGCGCTGACAAGAAGCACCCGCCGTCGGCGATCGTGCTCCTGTCCGACGGCGCCGCCAATGCCGGCGTCGACGTCGGCACGGTCGCCCGTGAAGCGGCGCAGGACAAGATCCCGATCGACACCGTCGCGCTCGGCACTCCGAACGGCGTGCTCCCCAGCCCCGCTCCGTTCGCGCCCGCGACAGCCGTCCCCCCGGACCCGGAACTCATGCAGGAAATCGCCCAGCTGTCGGGCGGTCGCTCGTTCAACGCGCAGACCGCCGACGAGCTCAGCTCGATCTACAAGCAGCTCGGCCATCAACTCGGCAGCGTGACTCGCAAGCGCGACGTGACAGCCGTGTTCGCGATCGGCGGACTCGCCTTCCTGCTGCTGGGTGCGGCGGGATCGACCCGCTTCTCGGGCCGTCTCCCCTGACCGAGACTGAACGCCGGCCCGGGCGCCGCTATGGTGCCACGAAGTGCTGAGCCCTCGTCCCGAGGTTCCGGCCGCGGAGCTGCCGCCGAGTTTCCGCCGCCGCCCCAGGATCTGGCGACTGCTGCTCGGGTCCCTGCTGGTCGTCGCGCTGAGCGCGGGCGCGACCGTCGTCCTGATCAAGGGCGAGATCAAGACGCTCGCCAAAGATCTGCGCTTTCACCACGCGATCAAGCTCTCGACCGGCACGCTTGCGCCCGCCGGCTTCGGCGACGCGCAAACGATCTTGCTCGTCGGCAACGACCAGCGCAAACACACGACCACCTCGCCGGTCCTTCCCCACTCCAACGAGATGCTGCTCGTGCGGATCGACCCGAGCAAGCCGTGGATCTCGATGATGTCGATCCCGCGTGAGCTCGAGGTCACGATCCCGTGTCCGAACGGCCCTGCCACCACGCGACTGAACTACGCCCTCACCTGCGGCGGCTTTAACACGCTCGTCGCGACGATCCACCAGCTCACCGGCATCAGACCCAACCACGTCGTCGAGATCGACTTCAACAACTTCAAGACCGCCGTCGACGACATCGGCTGTGTGTACTCGACGGTCGATCGGCGCTATTACCACGTCAACACCCCGTCCAGCCAGCAGTACCAGGAGGTCAACCTCCAGCCGGGCTACCAGAAGATGTGCGGCACTCAGGCGCTCCAGTTCGTCTCCTACCGCCACGGCGACACCTCGCTGGTCCGCGACGCCCGCGATCAGGACTTCCTGCTCGACGTCAAGAAGGAGTACGCGGGGTCGCTGCTCGGGAACATCCACAAGTTCGAGCGCATCTTCGGACAAACGGTGACGGTCGACCGCGGGCTGCAGTCCGAGAGTGGCGTCGAGGCGCTGCTGGGCACGCTGATTTCATCCGGCAGCCTGCGCGTGCGCCAGGTTCAGTTCCAGGTGAACCTCCAGCCGACCGGCGCCAACCAGTGTTCGTGCGACACGGCTACGCCGCAGCAGATCGCCGCGAGCGTGAGCTCGTTCCTCCACGGCACCGACAACGTCCCGACGCATGGCACCGCAGCCGCCGCCCACGCCGTCCAGCATCGCAACGTGCAGGCGAAGCTTCCGCTCGTGGCGAGCCTCGGCGCCGGTCTTGCCCAGGCGCAGGCGAGCGCTCGAGGCCTCGCATTCCCGCTCGAATACCCGCGCGTGCAGGACGCGGGCGGCAGCGGCGTGCCGGTCAGCCTGCGCGACTACGTGATCCACGGTCCCAAGGGCACCGCCTACCCCGCCTACGTGGCCGTGTTGTCGGCTGGCCAGCTCGGGCAGTACTACGACGTGCAAGGAATGACATGGACGGGCGCGCCGATGTTCACGAACCCCGACCAGACCGTCACCGTCGCCGGCCGGACCTACTCGCTGTTCTACTCCGGCCAGCATCTGATGGTTGTCGCGTGGTACGCGCACGGAGCCGTCTACTGGGTTCACAACTCGCTGAACGATGCTCTCGGCAACGGTGAGCTGCTGGCGATCGCCGAGCAGACCAGGCCGATCGGCGTTCCCGGCAGCCCCGCTAATCCCGTCGGCGCCGCGGCCGGCGGTGGGCGCTCCGGACTTCACGCGGCCGTCGTTCCCGTGCGCACGACTACCGCGCCGAAGCTCACCCCGATCGAGACCGTCGGCGCCATCGGCGGCCTGATGGCGCTCGTCGCCGCGCCGTTGCTGGGCATCGGGCTGTTCCGGCGCCGGCGGCGGCTCACCGCGCTCCGCGCCGAGCTCGATTCGATGCTCGCGCGCGAGCTCGAGCTCCAATCCGGCATCGCCGGGACAAGCGCGCTCGGACGGGCGCCCTCTGCCCCACCGGACGGTCAAGGCCAGCACCGCCCGCGTGAGATGGCCGCGCCGGGCTCACCCCGCGGCGCCCCGTAACGACGCCGGAGACGGCAGGGCCGTTCCAGACTCGGCCGAACCCAACACTCGACGCCACCCCGGGGTCGAGTGCCCAGATCGGGCCGCCATACGCACCCGAATATGTATTCGGCGCCCGGGCGGAGCCGAGTGAGGAGTTCGGCCGTGCCCACGGAGCAGCCGTCTGCTAGCCGTTCCCGGCGAGCCCGTGGGTGTAGGCGTAGTGGACGGCCTGGGCGCGGTCGCGGGCGCCAATCTTCGAGAACAGGTGGTTGATGTGCGTCTTCACCGTCGCCTCGCTGACCACCAGCGTCGAGGCGATCTCCCCGTTGGAGAGCCCGCGGGCGATCAGCGAAAGGACCTCGGCTTCGCGCGGGGTCAACTCGTCGGGCAGCGTCGGCGGCGGGGCCGGACGCCGCGCGGCGCCGGCGGCTTCGATCAGCCGGCTCTGGACCACTGGATCAAGTAGCGCGTGGTGGCCAGCGGCGGCGTGCACGGCACGCGAGATCTCGGCGATGCCGGCGTCCTTGGTCAGGTATCCCCGGGCGCCGGCGCGGAGCGCGTCGAGGATCGAGTCCTCGTCGGCGTGGGTCGTCAGCACCACGATCTCTGTGTCGGGCAGCGCCTCGCGGATCCGGCGCGTAGCCTCCACCCCGTCGAGTCGCGGCATCCGCAGGTCCATGAGCACGACGTCCGGGCGGTGGCGCGCCGAGAGCGCCACGGCCTCCTCCCCGTCGGCGGCGGCGGCGACCGGGTTGATGTCGGGCGCGGCCTCGAGCAGCGTCATCAGCCCCTCGCGCACGAGCGCCTGGTCGTCGACCACAAGCACACGGACGGGGCCACTCATTTCGGATCCTCCCCCGTGACGCTCGAGCCAAGGGGCGCCGGCAGCCGCAACTCCACGCGCCAGCCCTCGCCGTCGGCGCCGGCGTCGAGGGTGCCGCCGAGCAGAGCCGCGCGCTCGCGCATCCCCTGTAGCCCATAACCACCGCCGGTCGCCCCGAGCGCTTCCGCACGCGACACCGGACTCGTCCCGGACAGCCGATCTTCCACGAGCAGTACCACCTGGTCATCCGGATTCTGCCCAGCATGGACGGCGACCGACACGTCCGCGCCCGGCGCGTGCTTGCGCACGTTGGTCAACGCCTCCTGTACCACCCGGAGGACGGCTTGCCCGGTCTGGCCGGTTAGCCGGGCCGGGTCGCCGTCGACCGTCAGCTCGGCGGGGGCATCGGCGGTAGCCCGGTAGTCGGCCACGAGCGCTTCGATCGCCGCCGGCGCCGACACCGGGTCGCCACGCAGCGCCCCGACCGCCTGTCGCGTCTCCGCGAGCCCCTGGCGTGCGAGCGCATGGGCCTGCCGGAGGCGCGTCAGGACCTCCTCGCTGTCGGCACCATGCTCGACCAGTGAGCTCGTCGCCTCGAGCTGGATCGAGAGGCCGGCCAGGGTGTGCGCCAGCACGTCGTGGATCTCCCGGGCGATCCTGGTCGACTCCTCGAGCCGCGCCGACCGGAGCTGCTCCTCGTGCGAGCGTTGAGTTTGGGCGAGCAGGAGCTCCGCCTGTTCGGCCCGCTCCACCGACTGGCGGCTGTTCGAGGCCGCGAACGTGGTGGCGACGAACCCGAGCGAATAGGCGAGCAATCCCAGCGCGCTCCCGTTGTAGGCGAGGAATGCCGCCCCCATCGCCAGCACGCCGATGGCGACGACGATGGAGGCTCGCGCGAGCTCGACGCGCAAAGCGGCCGCTGCCACGGCCACGAACACGAACGCGCTGGCCGCGCTGTCAGGCGCGGCGCCGGCGAGTACGCCGCCGGCGGCCGCGAGCACATACACATCGGGCGTGATACCCCGGTCGCTGTTCGGCCGGATCGTCCACGCCACCCATGCCACCACGCACGCCGCGAACGACACGCTGACCACGAGCCCGCGCCCGCTGCCACCGGGGTGATGGTGAGAGTGCAGCACCGAGTAGCCGATCAGCACGAGCGCGACGACCCGGACCAGCATCGCCAGCCGGGGATTTAGACGGACCAGAAGCATCGTTAGGGAAGGTACGGGCTCCCCGTCACACGAGGAAGCGGGACCCGCATCTCGCGGATCCCGCTCTCGCCTGCATGGTGCGGGTGGCCCGGGGCGCGTTCAGCTCACACCAGCTCCGTGGCGACGCGACCCTCGAGCTGCTCGCGGCGAACCACCTGGATCAGCGTGCGGCCGCACACCTCAAATACCGCCATCGCCAGGAGCGCCACCGTCCACGCCTCGGCGCTCGTGATCGAGTGGGTCGCGCTGAAGTGTCCGATGGTCGAGGAACCGCCGTTGTTGACCCAGATCAGGAACGCGAACCGCGATCCCATCCCGAGAACCCAGAAGAACGCGGATGCCCAACCGCTGCGTGCCAGGACGTCGCCGTCAGGGCCACGCCGCATCAGAATCGTCTGCCCGCTGGCGACGCCGATCATCAGCCCGAGCAGAGCGAGCACAGAGACCAGAACGAGATCGTTGCCGGCGGTGGGGATGCCGTGGAGGTAGCTGGCGACCGCGACGCCGACGATGATCAGCGGACGGACGATCGCCTTGGTGGTGAGCTTGCGCTCCTTGATCTGGAGGAGGACGAGGAGGACGAGCAGTGAGTCAGTGAGGTAATCGGTAAATGTCATGGCCTCATGGTCGTCTCGAGGCGTCGTTGGCACATCGGCGCCAGGGTCGATTCGCGGGTGGAGATCGCGGTCGTTCTCCACCCACGGGTGGAGGCCGTGCGACACTCGTTCCCGTGAGCTCGGGGCGTCCGCTGCATGTGTCCCTATCTGGCGATTTATCGGGCGACTACGTGGTCCTCGAAGAGCGCGCGGACGGCTCGCTCGTGGTCGCGCCAGAGCCGGAGCCGCGACCGCAGCACGTTCAGCGACCACCGGCTCGCCGCTCCGGCGGGGGCCTACTCGGCGCGCTCCTGCCCCAGGCTTCCGCCGAGCCGGCGACGGTGCCCGAGATGCTGAGCGAATGGGGAATCGAGCTGGCCGAGGACGAGGCAGTCGACGACTTTCTCCTGGCCGAGATCGACGGCAAGACCGGGTTCGTGGCGGTCACGAGTCACCGCTTCATCTTCGCCGCGCCCAAGCGCAGGGAGCCCACCGTGGTTGAGGAGCACCTGCTGTCGGCGGCTCGCAACGTCGAGCTCGTCGGCCGCCGCCGCAAGCAGCGGCTCAGCGTCAACTGGCACGGCTCCGAAAGCCTTATCTGGGTCCCGGATGCGGACGCGTTCGCACGCCTCGAGGCCAGGCTGACCGGCTACGACAACACCTAGGGCTTCAACGCGAGACGAGCGCGACAAGCGTCTGTCATCCATAACGGGTGATGCCGCCCGCTCACCGCGCGATCAAAGTCCTCGGTGCGTACAACCGCTAGCCGCGCGTCGGCGCGATCAACGGAGGCAGCAGATGGAAGCGAGCGTAGAAGAGCTGGGCCCGATCGACATGGTCGTGATCGGCTATCCGCCCGGCGCGCCGATGACAGGCGAAGCGATCCCGATCCTCCTCGACCTTGTCGATCGCGGGATCGTTCGCGTGATCGACGCCCTGGTCGTCACGAAGAACGACGACGGGACGTTCTCAGGCTTCGACGTCGCCGATCTCGAGGCGGACACCGCTGGCGACCTGACTGTGTTCGCCGGGGCCGCCACCGGCCTGATCGGCGACGAAGATGTCTCGATGGTGGCTGGGGAGATCGAGCCCGGGACCAGCGCCGTCATGATCGTTTACGAGAACAGCTGGGCGGGACCGTTCGCCGCCGCAGTTCGCCGGAACGGCGGGAGGCTGGTTGCCTTCGAACGGATCGGTACGCAGGACCTGATCGACGCCCTCGACGCCACCGAGGCCACGGCGGCCACCTGAAAGAGAGGGAACAATGCCCGGACTACTTCGTGGAATCGCCCGCACGACCGTGATCGCTGGAACAGCAACGGCCGTATCCAACCGCGTCAGCCGCCGTCAGTACAACCGATGGGCGGACCAGGACCAGCAGCAACAAGCCCCCGCGGCGGCCGCGCCCGCCCCGGCGCCGCCCGCGCCCGCTGCCAGCAGCACCGACGACAAGATCGAGCAGCTAAAGCAACTGGCCGACCTCAAAACGCAAGGAATTCTCACGGACCAGGAGTTCGCCAGCGAGAAGGCCAAGATTCTCGGGGGATGAGCGCAGGTACGAGGGTCGCGGTCATCGACGTCGTGAGGACGTTGGAAACTGCCTGACCGCGACCCGAAGCCTCGCCTGGTCGCGACATGACAACCGGGGACGCACAAGCCGAGCTGTCCTCCGAGCAGGCCGATTCACTCGTCCGGAGCAGACGGTTCATCGTTCTGCTCATAATCGTCGCGGTCGTCGGCGTGGTCGTATCGCTGGCGGCGTGGTGCTTTCTCGAGGCGACCTACCAGGTCACGCGCGAGCTCTACACCCACCTGCCCCACGCCCTTGGCTACCAGAACGGGCCGCCGAAGTGGTGGCCGCTTCCGGTGCTGGCGGTCGGTGCGTTATTCGTGGCCCTGGCGATCCTCCGGCTGCCGGGTAACGGCGGACATATACCGGCCGAGGGCCTCGCCATGGGCGGCGGTCCGGCTGGCCCGCAGGTTCTTCCCGGTGTCATCATCGCGGGCCTCGCAACGATCGGCTTCGGACTCGTTCTCGGTCCCGAAGCTCCGCTGATCGCACTCGGCGCCGGCGTGGCGGCGCTGTTGATACTGCTGGCCCGTAGGGACACGCCACGGCAGACGCTGATGCTGGTCGCCGCGGCCGGCAGCTTCGCCGCGGTGTCGTTCATATTCGACTCTCCATTGATCGCCGCCGTCTTGCTGATCGAAGCGACCGCGATCGGCGGGCCCCGGATGCGGGTGATCCTGGTTCCGGGCCTGCTGGCCGCCGGCATCGGGAGCCTCGTGTCGCTCGGGATGGGGTCGTTCACCGGGCTGAGCAGCAAAGACTTCGCGCTCGGCCCGATCCCACTGACCGTCGCACCTCATATCAAGCCGGGTGAGTTCGCGTGGACGATCGCACTCGCGATCGCGGTCGGGATCGTGGCCAATTTGGTCAAGCACGGCGGCCTGCTGACCTATCACCGCATTCCTCGCGACCGCCTCGTCGTGGTGCTGCCCGCGATTGCGCTGGTGATCGGAGGACTGGCGATCGCGTTCTCGCAGATCACGGGCCACAGCGTCAACGAGGTCCTGTTCTCCGGCGAGAGTCAGCTGCCCGGTCTGGTCGGCCAGGCCGGAGGGTGGTCGGTAGCCGCGCTGGCCTGGCTGCTCGTGTTCAAGGGCATCGCTTACAGCCTGTCGCTCGGCGCGTATCGCGGTGGTCCAACCTTCCCAGCCGTGTTCCTCGGGGCAGCGGCTGGAATCATGGCTTCACACCTCCCGGGATTCCCCTTCCAAGCCGGGATTGCGGTTGGGATAGGCGCCGCCACGGTTGCGATTCTGCGACTCCCGCTCTCCTCCGTCGTGCTCGCGACGCTCCTGTGCTCCCACGCGGGCACGAACGTCGAGCCGCTGACGATCCTCGGCGTCGTTGTGGCCTACATCGTGACGCTCGTGATGTCGAGCCTACTCGCGTCGGCGCCGGCGACGGATCAGCCTGCCCAGTCGCCCGAACCCGCTGCCGCAGCAGCGGCTGCAGCGCCTTCGGCATGACCGAGGTCATAGTGCTGTCGCTGACGGCGTCGTTCAACCCGACGCTGGTGGCGGTTGTCACCGTAATGCTGCTGCTCAACCGCCCCGCGAAGCTGATGGCCGGCTATCTCGCCGGCGCGCTCATGACGAGCATCACGCTCGGGATCATCATCGTGTTCTCGTTCAGCAATTCGGGTGCGACCAACACCACCGAGAACACGGTCAGCCCGTCGGTCGACATCGCGCTGGGAGCGATCGCGCTGATCATCGCCTTCGTTCTCTACACCGGGCGCGTCGAGCGACTCAGAGAGCGCAGGCGCGAACGCAAAGCCGGCAAGCCCGACAAAGGGCCGCCGCGGTGGCAGCGCGAGCTCGACAAGGGATCCCCGCGCATCACCTTCGTCGTCGGCGCGCTCCTGACGCTTCCCGGCGCCTCGTACCTCGCCGGGCTCCACCAGATCCACGAGCTTCACTACTCAAAGACCGCCACCGTGGTGATCGTCATCGCGTTCAACCTCGTGATGCTCTGGCTGATCGAGGTTCCGCTGGCGTCCTTCCTGGTCGCGCCCGAGTGGACGCCAACAGCGATCGCGCGCTCCAAGGCCTGGATAACCCGGCATTCGCACACCTTCGCGATCCGCGGTTTCGCGGGCATCGGAATCCTCCTCATCATCAAAGGAATCATCGGCCTGTTCTAGCGAAAGGAGCCGAACATGGGATTTCTCCACAGACACGACGAGCCGGACGGCACCCGCTACCAGATGCGGGAAAAGCTGTTCGCGATCGGTGACGACTTCTGGGTCGAGACCGACGGCGGCGAGCGCGCGTTCAAGGTCGATGGCAAGGCGCTTCGCGTCCGCGACACGTTCATCCTCGAGAGCCCGTCGGGGGAGGAGCTGTTCAAGATCCAGGAGAAGAAGCTCCGGATCCGCGACACGATGGAGATCGAGCACGACGGGGACACGGTGGCGACGATCAAGAAGGCGCTTGTCACGCCGTTCCGCGATCGGTTCTCGATCGAGCTCGAGAGCGGCGGCGAACTCAGCGCCAAGGGCAACATCGTCGATCACGAATATGAGATCGAACGGGA
>Ga0335073_10003123_pt1 | contig 22921 bp, 24 predicted proteins | sample Lox_Sample_22_FD_207093 | JGI IMG/M metagenome (GOLD analysis project Ga0335073, IMG submission 207093) | Soil microbial communities from Loxahatchee National Wildlife Refuge, Florida, United States - Lox_Sample_2.2 | ecosystem: Environmental > Terrestrial > Soil > Wetlands | place: USA... | reverse complement strand
AAGAGTACCACCGGCTGAGCCTGGCGCGGGAGTACGTCACGCAGGGTGGCGAGAGCTATGCCCGTGCGCTGCTGGTGAAGGCGTTCGGCAATGAAAACGCCAAGGCGCTGCTGGAGCAGGTGAACCGCACACAAATCCTGACTGCCAACCAGATGGACGCTTTGCAAAAGGCCAATCCCCGTGAGCTGGCGCGTTTCCTGGAGGGCGAGCAGCCGCAAACCATCGCGCTCGTCATGGCTTACCTCGACGCCGGCGCCGCCTCAGCGGTGCTGATGCGGCTGCCGGAGGCGTCGCGGGTCGAGGTGGTCAAGCGGCTGGCCCGGCTGCGCAACTTCTCCCCCGAGATGGCGCAGAAGGTCACGCTGGTGCTGCACAAGCGGCTGCAATCGACGGGCGAGCAGAGCCGCCGGGTTTTTCCCGGCTTCAAGAGTGCCGCCGACCTGATGAACCGGCTGGAGCCCGAGGCGATGAAATCGGTGCTGGAATCGATCGAGGCCGACGACGCCAAGCTGGCGCTGAACATCCGCAACCTGATGTTCACCTATGACGATCTGCTGACGCTGCCCGAGTCGAGCATCCGCGAACTGGTGGCCAAGCTGGACAAGAAGGTACTGACCCTGGCGCTGAAAGGCTCCTCCGACGAGATGCGCAACCACCTGATGAAGGCCATCTCCGCCCGTGCCTACGAGATGCTGAAGGAGGACATGGAGGTCATGGGGCCGGTGCGCTCCCGCGAGGTGAACAAGGCCAAGGAGGAGGTGGTCGCGGCCGCCCGGCAACTGGAGGCGGAAGGCAAACTCCTGCTGAAGCCGGAAAACGGGGATGAATACATTGTCTGAGCAATCCTGGCAATCGGGCGTCAAGCGGGTCGAAAATTTTCGCTATCCCACCATCCAGCCGGTGGACGGCGTAGCGCCGGAGCTTCTCGGGATGGTCGGAAGTGACGGCCGCAAGACGCGCGACCTGGCACTGCAGCAGGAAATCGCAGCCGCGGTCGAGGCCGCGCGCAAGCAGGGATTTCAGCAGGGCGTCGCGCAGGCCAACAGCGCTGCGGCTAAAGCGATCAGCCAGGAGCGCCAGGCGGTGCAGCAAGCGCTGCGTGACTTCGCCGCGCAACAGAAGGACTATTTCCGGCGGATCGAGAGCGAAGCGGTGCGGCTGGCGCTGTCGATCGCACGCAAGGTGCTGCATCGCGAGGCGCAGATGGATCCCCTGTTGCTGGCGGGAGTAGTGCGCGTGGCGCTCGACCGCATGCAGGCGGGAACGCGCGTGGCCCTGCGGGTGTCGCCCACATCCGCCAGCAGCTGGAGGGAAAACCTGGCGGGTAGTCTGAGCGTCGAGGTGGTGCCTGACGGCGCTTTTCAGGATAGCCAGTGTGTTCTGGAAACGACGGCCGGCACCACGGAGATCAGCCTGGACGCGCAACTGAGCGAAATTGAGAGCGGCTTCTTCGATCTTTTGCAGGAAAAGGTGGGGGCGGAGAAATGAGCACCCCGGCGCTGCTGCCTTACTTCACCGCCCTGGAGTCCGCTCCGGCGGTTCGCTGGCAGGGGCAGGTGACGCAGATTGTCGGAAACCTGGTGGAGTCGTGCGGCCCACCCTCAAGCCTGGGGGAATGTTGCGAGATTCGGGACAGCTCCGGGCATGTTTATCCCGCCGAAGTGGTGGGCTTTCGCGGAAGCACGGTATTGACCATGCCGCTGGAGAAGCCCAGCGGAGTGCATTACGGCGACCCGGTGGTGGCGCTGGGCTCACGCCCGTGGTTGCCGGTCAGCCCGGAACTGCTGGGGCGCGTCCTTGATGGCCTGGGACTTCCTTTGGATGGTGGCCGCCGTCCGCGATGCGGCGAACGCCGCGCGCTCGATACGCCTGCGCCCGCAGCGCTGGAACGGCTTCCCATTCGCGAGCCGCTGGGCTGCGGGGTGCGCGCGATCGACGGCTTCATCACCTGTGGCCGGGGACAGCGCCTGGGAATCTTCGGCGGCAGCGGCGTCGGCAAAAGCACGCTGATTGGCATGATGGCCCGCGGAACCGCGGCTGACCTCACCGTGCTGGCGCTGATCGGCGAACGCGGCCGCGAGGTGGGCGAATTTCTGGAAGCGCTGGGGGAAAAGGGCCGAAGCAGGTCCATCGTGGTGGTCTCGACCTCCGATCAGCCTCCCCTGCTGCGCATCCGCGCGGCTATGGCGGCGACTACGGTCGCCGAATACTTTTGCCAGGCCGGCAAACACGTTCTGCTGGTCGTCGATTCGCTGACCCGCTTTGCCATGGCGCAGCGCGAGATCGGACTGGCGGCAGGCGAGCCGCCAACCGCCAAGGCATATACCCCGTCGGTGTTCAGCATGCTGGCCCGCCTGGTCGAACGTGCGGGAAGCTTCGCGCGGGGCAGCATTACCGCGTTTTATACCGTCTTGATGGAAGGCGATGACCAGCAGGATCCGCTGGTCGATGCGGTACGTTCGCTGGTCGACGGACATATCGTGCTGGACCGGCGGCTGGCGTCGGAGGGTCATTACCCGCCGATCCAGATCCTCGACAGCCTGAGCCGCCTGATGCCTGCGGTCACCGGGCGCGAGCAACTCACGCGCAGCTATCAATTGCGGTCGCTGCTTTCCGCCTACACGCGCTCGGAGGATCTTATCCGCATCGGGGCCTACAGCAAGGGCAGCGACGCCGAACTGGACCGGGCCGTCGCCATACTGCCCCGGTTAAAGGCATTCCTGCGGCAAACTCCCGACGAGCTGGCGCCTTTTGCCGATACCCTGGCCCGGCTGAACGCGCTGGTTGCCTGACGCGTATGGCGTTTCACTTCTCCCTCGCCGCCGTGCTGCGCTACCGGCAAGGCCTGGAAGAACGGGAGCGAATCCGTTTGCAGAACCTGCACACGCGCCGGGCGGCACTGCTGCGAGAAGCGCAGCAGCTGCGCGAGACTCGGGCCTGCCTGCAAGGTTCGCTGCGGCAGCGTCTGGAGAAGCGCTTGACGGCGGCGGTCGAGGTGCAATTCCTGATTGCGTCGTGCGATGGCTTGCATCGCCGTGAGCAACAACTCCAGGTCTCGCTGTTCCAGGTGCAGGCGGAAATCGCGGCCCAGGCGCAACGTTATCGCGAACAACGCCAGGGGCGCGAGGTGTTGGAATCGCTTCGCCAGGCGCGCTGGAGCGAATACCAGCTGGTGCAGCGCAGGCGCGAGCAAGCGATCGTGGACGAGCTTCTCTTGCTGCGGCGCAACCGCAAACCGGCGTGATTTGCCCAGTTCCCCGGCAAGCTTTGCCCAGCCGAGCGTGACAGGCGTCCGGTCCCCCTTTTGTACTGATCGGCAAAGTGGTAAGCGGGCTTGAGGTTACGGAACGCCCGGGTCTCGCCGCAAACCGCCAACCGGCGCCCTCGCTGTGGCAGGGAAGCTGCTTCTCAAGTACCGCAGTGCCGAGGTCATGTGTTGATCGCTTCGCTTGCGGCCATGGCGGGATGCGAAAACGAGAGGGCGGTCGGTGCCCAGGCAGCGGCGAACCCGGCTGTGGGGTTCGAACAGATGTTATCCATGGCGGCGTTGCTCAAAACACCGGATTGCGCTTCGCCTGTGCCGGCCGCCATCGCGGCAAAGGGAGCGGCGCTCCGCGGCAGCGATTCGGCTTCCGCAGATAAGAGTACCCCGGCAGCACCCCTGTTATGCACGCGCAGCCATGTTTCCCGAGTGTCCGGCGATGGCCGGCTCTCCCACGACGCGGCTGCCAGCCCCGACACACCGGAGATTCGCAGCCAATCAGCGGAAGGCGCAAGCACCAAAGGTGGCCACGACCAGCCTCGTCAGATAGACCCGCCCCGGCGGGCGGAGCGGCTGGAGCAGCGACCGCCCCGGACGACCAGAACAAGAAATGCGCCGCGGCTCGAGCTACCCCGGCCGCTTTCACGAAATATCCGCGGCAGGGTGGACCCAAACACCGCGTCTGTGGCCGGCGCGATGCCGCCCATAGCCACGCCGCACACGCCCCGCGCCACGGCAAGCAGTGCGGAGGTCGGCGCCCTGACAGCAGGCATACCCGAGGGTTGCGAAAAGCAGCCCGAGGATCACGATGTCAGCTGGCCGGGGGCAAGCCATAACGGAGCAGCGAAATCCTCGGAGGATGCAACCGCAGCATCGGACCTTCTCCAGCCAGACCGGCCCGAATTGCCGGCCAACGGTCTCGCTGCGGCTCAACCACTCCCGGCTAGAGACGGGCCGGATTCGTCACAGGCGGTTGAGGAAACCGAGGCGCAGCGCGCTTCCTGGGTGGGGGACGTACCCGTGGCCGGCTGGGGACTTGGTTCGGCAGCGGCACAGCCAGCGGCGGATCCGACAGTGCCGTTAAGAGACCATACTGCCGCGGGGTCCGACACAGCAACGCCAAGGGATCACTTGAGGGCCGCAAGTTTCCCGGAGAGCATCGCGCCATCCGCGCCGGTTGATGTCGACAGCGCGAGCGAGAAAGCGACACCGTCCACAGAACACCTTGCCGCGGGCCATGGTGCCCCTGGCACAGCCGAGCCCGATGACTGGCCCATGGCCAACAGTTTCCTGGAGCTGACGGCGCAGGTCGCACCGGCGGTTGACGGCGAGAGCCGCAAGGCCACGCCGGCGCAAGCGACCTCCCCGATCCCGGCAATCGTCGCCGCGGTTTCGGAAAAAGCCGCACCGGTTGCTGTCCTGGCGGGCAGAATTGCGCCGAGAGCGAGCGGTCCCTCGCCCGCCGCTACCGCCGCACCGGTAACTGCCGCTCCGCCGGAAATTCGCCCCACCTCTGCGCGGGCCGCGCAGTGGAACCCATCCGCTTCGCCCGCAGGCCCTCAAGCCATAGCCGGGAACAAGCGAAGGGAGCAGGATTCCCATCCCTCGAGACCCGCAAGCGACCAGGACGCAGATGACGCTGGCGAACCTCAGGCGCAGAATTCGGCGATCTCCCCGACGCTCGCACCAGCTCCCGGCTTGCAGGCAAGCCTCAATGCCTCCGGACCGGCGGCGGACAGCGCCGGGATCGGCACCAGCGTCGCCCAGCTCGCCGGCAGCCAGGCTCCCAGCCAACCGGATGAGACCGCTCCTGCCGGCAGTGGACATCCTGTGCCCGAGTCGGCCGCGGCGGCCCAGGCGATGCCGGCATTGATGCCCAGCGCACATCACCTCGAGCGCATGGGACAGACTGAACTGCGCGTGGGAGTAACGACCTCGGCTTTCGGCAACGTGGAGGTGCGCACCGCGGTCGCCGACAATCACGTCGCCGCCAGCGTAGTGACGGGCCATAGCGAGCTCCGCGCCGCCATGGTGGCGGAGATGCCATCGCTACAGCAGGCGATGGAGCAGCACCATCTGCGGCTGGACCGCTTCGAACTCAATGCCCAGGCGGGCAACGGCAACGACCGGGGCGCCACGGCAGATCAGCAAGCCAAGCCCCAGGCGGGCCCGCGACCGGATTTGCCGCCCGCGCGAGACGGCGAGCCGGCGGAGCCTCCGCTTCCGGTCGCCACTGCCGGCGCCGCCAGGATCAACGTACATGCCTAAAAGCAAAGAAAGGTTGGCAGAATGTCCACCACCCCAGTAGTCAGCAATCCCGCGACCGCCGCCTCGGGTGCGTCGAGCAGCACCCCGAATACCAGCAGCAGCGACGCCTTCGGCGGCGGCATGGACGGAATGTTCATGCAGTTGCTGGTCACGCAACTGCAAAACCAGGACCCGATGTCCCCCATGGATCCTTCCACCTTCGTCACCCAGTTGGTCGGGGTCACGCAACTGGATCAAGTCACGCAGATCAATCAGTTACTCGAGAACACCCTGGGCAGCTCCGGCAGTTCCGGTAGCTCGGGACAGAGCAACAGCTCAGCCACCAACAATGCAGGAGGTGTTTAATGCCGTTCTTCTCCATCCCTCTTTCCGGCCTCGATGCCAGCACCACGGCCATGGCCACCATCGCCAACAATCTGGCCAACCTCAACACGGTGGGATTCAAGGGTTCGACCACGCAGTTTGCCGACCTGTTTTACCAGACCCTGGGCACGAACGGTTCGGGTGATCCCATACAGGTGGGCGCCGGCACGGGCGTCAACGCCAATTCTCTCGATATGAGCTCCGGAAATCCAGTATCCACGGGCGTGGCCACGGATGTGGCCATCATGGGCAACGGCTTCTTCGTGGTGCAGCAGAATGGGACGAACTACTACACACGCGCGGGAGACTTCCAGGTGGGGGTGGACGGCTCCCTGCAAACCGCCGACGGCGCCAACGTCATGGGGTACGCCGCGGTGAATGGCGCCATCCCAGCCGGCGCTGCGCTGGCGCCGCTGCAGTTGAACCTGGGACAGATCAACGCGCCGCAGGCGACCACCACGGTCTCGCTCACCACCAACCTGAACGCCGGCGCCAATGTCGGCGACCCGGCCTACTCCACTCCGGTCACGGTGTACGACTCTCTGGGCAACGCTCATGTGCTGGACTTCAACTTCACCAAAACCGGGGCGGGAGCGTGGAGCTGCACCATCACGATTCCGAACTCCGACCTCACACCGCCGCCCACCTGGGCGGCATCGACAGGCTACACGGTGGGACAGACGATCTCGCCGCCGGGTGCCAACGGGCACATCTATCAGTGCACGGTGGCGGGCACCTCCGGCGCCACGCCGCCCAGCACCTGGCCGACCAATGGCGGTACGGTGACGGATGGAGGCGTCACCTGGCAGGACATGGGGACCCAGACCACCATCAATACCACGCAATTGACCTTCGACAGCAACGGCAATCTCACCTCTCCGACGGGCAACGTCACCAATATCACGGCCAGCGGCCTGGCCGACGGTGCCAGCAACCTGAACTTCACCTGGAACCTGTACAGCAGCTCGAATGCGCCGCTGCTCACGCAGCTGGCCAGCGCCAGCGCCACCACAGCCAGCTCGGCGAACGGCTACGGCAGCGGCTCGCTGACGGGTTATACCATCGGCAACGATGGCGTGATTACCGGCAGCTTCAGCAATGGTCAGAACTCGTCCTTGGGGCAGATTGCGCTGGCCAACTTCGCCAACGTGCAGGGTCTGGCACAGGTGGGGAACACTCAGTATTCAGCCACCCTGGCATCGGGAACGGCCAACGTGGGAGCGCCGGGCACCGGAGGACTCGGCACGGTCGAGGGCGGTACGCTGGAGACCTCCAACGTGGACATTGCCACCCAGTTCTCGGCGCTCATCGTCGCCCAGCGCGATTACGAAGCCAACGCACGCACCGTCACCACCTTCGACCAGATCATGCAGGACACCATCAACATGAAGGCAACCTAAAGGCCACGCGCCAGCCGCCGATGAGGTAAGCGTGATGCTGGACCGGGGTCCCGCACCTTGAGTTGAAACGGGTGCGGGACACCGGGCCGCGTAAGCATGGCCGGGTTCTAATGGTTGAGAGGTCCGCTTAGAAATCCTTAATGTCGCTGGTTAGCGGCCAGATCTTTTCTTAAGAAATCTTCTTCCTCCGGCTACGGAGTTCACTCTCCCTTCGCCTGCAACGCGAACGGTGATAACACCTTCCGTGTACCACGGCGCATTCGGCGACGACTTCATTCTCATCGCGTTCCGGCGAACCGCTTGCACGTAGCCAGGGTGGCGCCGGCTGAGCCGAGCGGCGAAACGTGACGGGTCCATGAGCGAAAAGCAACTACCAGCAGAAGCCAATGCCGAGGTCCCCTATGTCGAGGGGTGGCGGCGGCTGTGGTGGCTGCCGTGTGAGCTGTCCCTGGAGGTTGCGCTGGCGCGCTTCACCGTGCGGAAGCTGCTGCGCCTCGAGCCCGGCAGCATTGTGGCCAGCGCCTGGAGCCACAGTGCGGAGATCCCGCTTTACGCCGGCGGGCAACGCATCGGCTGGGCTGAATTGGACGCGGTCAACGAGCATATCGGCGCCCGCATTACCGAACTGCTCTGAACGGCGGAGGAAAGGGACTGACAGCTACGAATCACCATTCTTTACTTGCGGCGCGGGGCTCCGATCTTTGGCGACGAATCGCGCAGGCACTCTCGGCAATACGCGTCCGCCAGGCGCCACGCCGGCTGCGGGTCGCGGAAAGTGTTTCCCTGGGTGAGAAGCGAATCGTTGCCGTGATCGAGTATGAAACCCAGAAGTTTCTGGTCGGCGGGGGGCCTGCATCCCTGAACCTGCTGGCGCGTTTGGGCGAGGATGCGGATTTTTCCCGGCTGCTTACCGAATGGTGCGAGCGCCAACGATGAGACTATCCCCCCCCAGGCGATGCTGGCGCGTCCTGGTTTTGGCGATCTGTTGCTTCGATTGCCTGGACTCGGGCGCCAGCATCGCTGCCCCTGCCGCAAAACTGCAGATCCCCGGCGTCAATGCCAGCGGCGTCCCTTGGACCATCGTTCTACTGCTCACGCTCCTGACGCTATTGCCTGCGCTGCTGCTCTCCATGACTCCCCTGGTGCGCCTGCTGGTCGTCTTTCATTTCCTGCGGCAGGCCCTGGGCACGCAAAGCGCACCCACCAACCAGACGCTGATCGGCCTGTCGCTGGTCCTGACCTACTTCCTGATGCAGCCGGTCGCCGGGGCTGTTTACCAGCAGGCGATTGTGCCGCTGGAGCAGAACCAGATCACGCCCTGGGAGGCGCTGGACCGCGGCTCCGAGCCGGTTCGCCATTTCATGTTGAAGTTCGTGCGCGAGAAGGATGCGGCGCTGTTTGTCGACATCGCCAAGCTGCCGCCGCCGCGCTCCCCGGAAGAGCTGCCCATGCGCGTGGTGGCGCCGGCTTACGTGCTGTCGGAGTTGAAGGTCGGCTTCCAGATCGGCGCGGTGCTGTTTCTGCCCTTCCTTGTGATCGACCTGGTCGTGGCGTCCATCACGACTTCTGTCGGCATGCTGCAGTTGCCGCCGGTGATGATTTCGACCCCCATCAAGATCCTGTTATTCGTCATGGTGGATGGCTGGAACCTGCTGGTGGGCTCGTTGATGAAGAGTTTTTCCTGAGGTGGAGAGGAGAAAGCGCAATGTCCCCTGAGATTGTCGTGAGGCTTGGGCAGCAAACTCTGGAAACCGCGGTGATGCTGGCCGGGCCGCTGCTGATTGCGCTGGCCCTGGTCAGCCTGGGAATCAACCTGGTGCAGGTGCTGACTTCGCTGCAGGACAACACCATCTCCAGCGTGCCTCGCCTGCTGGCGGCAGCCGTGGGAGCGATCGTGCTGATGCCCTGGATGCTGCGCAAGCTTTCGCTGTTCACGGTCGAAGTGCTGGGGGATTTTCGTCCGCTGTTGCGATAGGAGGTAGAGCAGGCCTTCCGGCCTGCGTCACCAGTGCAACACCAGTTTCCCCAGGCGCTGAGGTCGGCGGCCTCAGCGCCTGAAACGAGACACATGCGAGCGGGAACGCGAACCTGAAGGTTCGCTCTACCCGAATGTCAATGCAAGCGCCAATCCAATTCGAGCAGGTCGTTCTGGCCGCCAGCTGTGTCGCAACCCGCGTGGCCGGCCTGCTGGTGTTCACGCCCTTCCTGGGCAGCAACGCCATTGCCCCGCGGATCAAAGCCGGCCTGGTCGTGCTGCTGACCGCATTGCTCTATCCGGTGTGCGGGCCGCGGCAGATCGAGTTGACCCTGGGCGGCGTGCTGCGGGTGATGCTCTCCGAGGCCTTGGTGGGAATCCTGATCGGCCTGGCGGTGCAGTTTGTCTTCGAAGCGGCGGAGTTTGCCGGGCAGTTCATGGGCCTGCAGGTCGGCTTCGGGCTGGTCAACATCATCGATCCGACGACGCAAGTGGACACGCCGGTGCTGGCGGTTTTTTCGCAAACCATCGCCATGCTGATCTTTCTTCAACTGGGCGTCCACCGCTGGCTGGTGCGCGCCCTCGCCCGCAGCTTCGCCTACTTGCCCGTGGGCGCGGCGTCGGCGACGGGGGAAATGAGCCGGCAGTTGTTGCACGCCGCAGGCGGCATCTGGCTGGCCGGCGTGCAGATTGCGGCCCCGGCGCTGCTGGCGACATTGATCGTTGACTTCGCGCTGGGCTTTCTGGGCAAGGCCTCGCCGCAGTTGCCCGTTTTGTTTCTTGGGCTGTCGGTGAAGAGCATGGTCGGGATGCTGGTGCTTGGCCTGTCGCTGCGGTATTGGCCGGTGATCTTCGAACGTTACTTCAACTCGGCCGTGGAAGTATCGGAGCGGCTGCTCGAGCTGGCGCACTAAATCATGGCAGACGGCGACAAAACCGAACAGGCAACTCCCCGGCGGCGCGAGAAGGCGCGCGAGCAGGGACGGGTGGCGCGAAGCCGCGAGCTGGGCGGAGCGCTGATTGGATTCACCGGCGTGCTGGTGGTGCTTTGGATCTCGGGCGGGGAGCTCGAACGCTGGCGCGCGAGCTGGCGCGCGTGGAGCGATTTTGCCTGGCAAAGTGATTTCAATCCCGGCACGCCGCTGCTGCTGTGGACCGCCTTGTCGGTCATGCGCTGGATTGTTGCGCCCTTGGGGCTGGTTTGGGTGCTCGCCGTGGCCAGCAGCGTTGCGCAAGGCGGCTTTGTGTTTTCCGCCGAAGCCCTCGCACCCAAACCCGACCGCATGAGCCCGGCCAATCGCCTGGGGCAGATGTTCTCGCTGGCCGGCCTGTCGCCGATCGCCAAGTCCCTGATTCCCTTCGCAGTGCTCCTGTACCTGAGCGCCGGCATCCTGGCACGCGACTGGGAGCTGCTGGTTCGTTCCAGTCAAATGCCCGCGGCACGGCTGGCCCAGGTCGCCTACCAGCGCACGTTCGAAATCTGCTGGAAGTCGACGCTGGTGCTGCTGCTGTGGTCGGGCATCGACTACCTGCTGCAGCGGCAGAAGCTGGAGAGCGACCTGCGCATGACCCGCCAGGAACTGCGCGATGAATTCAAGGAAACGGAAGGCAATCCCGCGGTGAAGTCGCGGCTGCGTCGTCTACAGCGGCAGATGCGCCGGCGACGCATGTTGAAGGAGGCCGAGCGGGCTACCGTCGTTATTACCAATCCCACGCATTTCGCGGTCGCGCTGGAATATCGCCCGGCGATGGCTGCTCCGGTGCTCGTCGCCAAGGGGGTGAATGCCCTGGCGGAGCAGATCAAAGAGGTGGCGCGCTGGCACGACATCCCGATTGCCGAGAACCCGCCGCTGGCCCAGGCGCTGTATCGCACGGTAGAAATCGGCCAGACCATCCCCGCCAAACTGTATGCCGCGGTGGCCGAGATCCTGGCGTTCATCTATCGCGCCCAAATGCGGGCACAACAAGCGGCAGGCAAGGCATAGAACATGGCCGCGACCATCGAGAAACCGAAAGCCACCCTGAGCCGCCGGGCTTCCGAGTGGATTATTCCGGTGGCCGCGGTGGCGCTGGTGTTCGTCATGCTGGTGCCGCTGCCGGCCTTCGTGCTCGATCTGCTGCTGGCCATCAGCATCACCGCGTCCGTCCTGGTGCTGCTTTCCGCCGTGCACATCCTGCGCCCGGTGCAGTTCTCGGTTTTTCCCAGCCTGCTGCTGCTGTTGACCCTCTTTCGCCTGTCGCTGAACCTGGCCAGCAGCCGCCGCATTCTGCTGCACGGCAACGAGGGCGCGAGCGCCGCCGGCCACGTGATTCAGGCCTTCGGGCAGTTCGTAGTCGGCGGCAACTATGTCGTCGGCTTCGTGCTTTTCCTCGCCCTGATCGCCATTCAGTACATGGTGGTCAGCCACGGCGCGGTGCGCACCGCCGAGGTGACGGCGCGCTTCACGCTCGATGCCTTGCCCGGCAAGCAGATGGCGATCGACGCCGACCTGAACGCCGGCATCATCGACGAGAAAGAAGCGCGCACCCGCCGCGAGCAGGTGGCCCGCGAGGCCGAGTTCTACGGCGCCATGGACGGGGCGGCGCGCTTCAACCAGCGCGACTCGCTGGCTACCGTGCTGATCACGGCCATCAACATCATCGCCGGTTTCCTGATCGGCGTCTTCCAGCTCGACATTCCTTTGCGCGACGCGCTCAAGACCTACACCATCCTGACCGTGGGCGACGGGCTGGTCACGCTGATTCCGTCGCTGCTGGTCTCCGTGGCCGGCGGTATCGTGGTGACCCGCTCCTCGTCGGACAACACGCTGGGCTCCGATGTTGGCCGGCAATTGTTCTCGCGCAGCCGCCCGTTGTGGATCGCGGCCGGCGCGATGGTCGCGCTCGCCATGGTTCCCGGTCTGCCCAAGGTTTCGTTTCTGCTGATCGCCGCTTCGGCGGCAGGGCTGGCCCGGCGCGCCAAGAGCGAATTCGAGAAGCCTGCCATCGCCGACAAAACGGCAGGCGGCGCTGCCGCCGGGCAGGGCGGTGGTGCCGCTACGCAGGAGGGACTGGAGGGCCTGCTCAAGCTCGACGATCTCAGCCTGGAAGTGGGTTACGCGCTGGTGCCGCTGGTGGACGTGAAGCAGGGCGGGCAACTGCTGGCCCGCATCAAGGCGTTGCGCCGTCATCTGGCCCAGCAACTGGGCTTCATCGTGCCGCCGGTGCATATTACCGACAACCTGAAGCTGCGCCCGCGCGAGTACGTCATCTTCCTGCGCGGGGTCGAGATTGCCCGCTGGGAACTGCGTGACGATTGCCTGCTGGCGATTAGTTCGGAGAGCGAGCCGCCGGAGCTGCAGGGGTTTGCCACCAGCGAACCGGCGTTCGGCGTGGCGGCACGCTGGATCGTTCCCGGGCTGCGCGAACAGGCGCTGGCCCAGGGCTTTGCGGTAGTCGATCAGACATCGGTGATCGCCACTCATCTGGCCGAGGTCATCAAGCAGCATGCCTACGAACTGCTCAGCCGTCAGGAGACCAAGCGCCTCCTCGACCGGCTCAGCGAGAGCCATCCCAAACTGGGGGAAGAACTGGTGCCGAAGATTCTCAGCCTGGGCGAGGTGCAGAAAGTCTTACAGCAACTGCTGCGCGAGCAGGTATCGATTCGCGACCTCCCCAGCATTCTGGAGAGTCTGCTCGATACCTGCGCAGTAAGCAAGAACCCGGTGCAACTGGTGGAGGGCGCGCGCCAGGCGCTGGGCCGCGCGCTGGTGCATCCGCTGCTGTCCGAGGACGGCGGCCTGCGGGTGGTCACGCTCGACCCCGAGATCGAGGAGCAGTTGACGCGCGCCTTTTCCGGGCAGGCAGTCGCCGGCAACACGGCGCTGGAGCCGTCGTTCGTGCGTCGCGTGCTGGATGGCCTGAAGAAGCTGGTGGGCGAGCAGGTGCGCATGGCCACTCCCGTGGTCTTCTGCAGCACCCCGGCGCGCTTTCACCTGCGGCGTCTGCTGGAGCCGTTTCTCCCCAAGGTCGTGGTCTTATCACCAGGAGAGATTCCGCCCGTAGTGCAGGTGCAGTCGCTGGGAACCATTCGTTAAGGAGGAAGCATGAGTGCCGCGCAAGCTTACGAACAGATGAAGGAACCAGCGGCGGCAGCCGATTCCGAGCAGCTGCTGCTGGAGCAGTTGCCGCAGGTGAAGTACATCGCGCGCCGCATCCATGAGCGGCTGCCGCAGCATGTGCCCTTTGACGACCTGCTGCACGCCGGCATCGTCGGGCTGATCGACGCGATGCACAAGTTCGACGCCGCCAAGAACGTGCGCTTCGCTTCCTACGCCAAGTTTCGTATCCGCGGCGCCATCCTCGACAGCCTGCGCGACATGGACTGGAGCCCGCGCGATCTGCGCCGCAAAGCGCGCCGCCTGGAGGCTGCCATGCAACAGCTTCAGGCCGAGCTGGGACATTCGGCCAGCGAACCCGAACTGGCCAAGGCCATGGGAATGAGCCTGGAGGACTTCCAGCACATGCTGGATGAAATCCGCGGCCTCGAGGTCGGCAGCCTGCAGATCGAATCGCTGGAGGACGGGCGCGAAACGGATCTGGGAGAGACGCTTCCCGGACCTGCTGATCAGGATCCGCTGACCCTTTATCTCAAGCAGGAACGCAAGCAGGTGCTGGCCGATGCCATCCGTCAGCTTCCCGAACGGGAGCAGCAGGTACTGGCGCTCTACTACCAGGAAGAGCTCACCATGAAGGAAGTGGGCGCGGTGCTGGGGGTAGGGGAGTCGCGGGTGTCGCAGATCCATTCCATGGCGGTGGCGCGCCTGCGCTCGCTGCTGTCGAAGGGTTCGACGCTGCGCGCGGGCATGCTTGGTTCGGCGGCGGCCGGGAAAGGACAACCGGATCTATGGAAAAGCTCCTAAGCCAGGGGGAGATTGATGCTCTGTTCCGCGCCGCGCAGGGTGGATCCGGCGGGCCGGAGATCGCTCCCCAGACGGCGCTGGTCGAGCCCTGGGACCTGCACCATTCCAGTCTTCTGGGCAAGGAACAACTGCACAGCCTCAACCAGCTCTACGAGGGATTCGCTCGCAATCTGACCAGCGCGGTGGGCCTACATCTGGGCGACAAGTTCGAGGTGGCGCTGGTTGCCGTCGAGCAACTGGCCTATCGCGACTTCCTGGCGCGCTCCCCGGAGGTGACCTACTATGCGATCTTCCGCCTGGTGCCGGGAGATGCTCGTGGCATTCTGCATGTTGACCTTGGCTTGGCATTCCCCGTCGTGGACTTACTGTTGGGCGGTTCAGGGGTAATGCCGCCGGCCGCGCGCGAGGTCACGGAAATTGAGGAGGCGATACTGGAGGGAGTGGGGCAGGTGATCTGCCAGGAGTTACGGCCCACACTGGAGTCGCTCGAACTGGGGGTCGAGTTCGACAGGCGGCAGTCGGCCGCGCAGATGCTGCGGCTCATGCCACCCGAGGAAAAGACTCTGACCCTGACGTTCGACGTGGCTATGGCGGAATCGAAGGGCACCCTGAACATCGTCCTTCCCTCGGCGGTCTCCAGCGCGCTCTTACGCCGAATGCGGGCTGACTTAGTGTACGAACGTGCCCAGGGACCGGCGGTTCACCAGGAGAGTATCGGGCGGCGTCTGCTCGAAGCGAACACCCGTGTGGAGCTGGCGACCCCGGCAATCCCGGTTGGCATGCAGGATCTGCTAACGCTCCGCGCCGGAATGGTGTTGCCCCTGCCTTGCCGCATCGAGCAGCCCGCGGTGTTAAGCCTCGGCAATCGCGGATGCTGGACAGCGCGGCCAGTCAGCAGTGGCAACTACCGGGCCGCGCAACTGCTGGGTGAGATTAAGCCCGTTCAGGAAGAGAGTGGACGATGAATTCCCAGAGCAACCACCGAGTGGACGCGTTTCTCGGGGCCTGGACCAGCAGCCTGACCTTGCTGCTCTCCCGCCTCGGCTCCGAGGGGTGGGAGGTTCGGGCAACGGCCGCGCCAGAAGTTCTTCCCGCGGCCATCGCTCTCCGTGCCTCCGCGCCGGGATTGCCCGGCCTAACGTGGTTGGTCTTCAGCTTGGCGGAGGCGGGCAAGCTGCTGGAGCTGTTTCTGGGCGAAGCAGTCAGCCTCACGGGCGAGCTCGACGGCACGCTGAGCGAGGCACTGGAAGAGCTGGTTCGACAGTGGTGCGGACTGGCCGCCTCCGCCCTGAAGCCGGATTTTGGCGAGCTTTCCTTCACTGTGGCCAGAGAGGCAGCGCCGCCCGGCAAACCTCCTTCGCCTGTCCGTCTGCTGCAGGCCACGGGCGGGGCACAATCGATCGCGGTCGGGATAAGTCTCGAGCCCGAGCTGGAAGCTTTCTTGCAGAAAAACGACCGGCCACCCGATGCGGCAATGCCCGCCGCCGTTCCCAGCTCCAGAGTTCCTGTTGGGGAACTGCTGCGCCAGGGCAATCTGGATTTGCTGATGGATGTGGAGCTGCCGGTCATGCTGCGCTTTGGCACGCGGCAGGTGACGCTGCGCGAGGTGCTGGACCTGGCGACGGGGGCGGTGCTGGAACTTGATCGCGAGGTCCAGGAGCCGGTCGAGCTGGTGCTCAACGACCGATGGATCGCCCGCGGCGAAGTTGTGGTTGTGGACGGCAACTACGGCCTGCGTGTGACCGAGGTGGCCTCGCCGCGCGAGCGCGTAAACAGTCTTTAATACTCCACCACAGAGACACAGAGGCACAGAGACGAGAATGCGAAAACTCAGAACTGCAGCGATTTTGCTGGCAGGCAGGCGACAGCGGTTTTGACTAGGGCATTCTCTGTGTCTCAGTGTCTCTGTGGTTATTGCGTTATCAGGAGTGGAGCAAATGACGCTTTCCCTGCGTTCGGTCCTGCCCACCAGTTCGCCCATCGCCGCGCTGCAGTCCCTGCCGGTCTGCGCCAGCCCGGGTTGTCCGCGGCCTCCCTCGTTGTGGCAGCGCTGGTGGGCGCGCCATGAAGGCATATGGATCCATGAGGACTGGTATTGTTCCGCCGGCTGCTTCCACGCCGGCCTTTATCGCCGGCTGGAACAGGCGGCCATCAGCGGGCCGGGCGCCACGGCGGCGGCCAACCGTCTGCCCCTGGGACTGGTCCTGCTGTCGCAAGGCGACATTACGCCCGAGCAGCTGCGCCGGGCACTCGACCATCAGCGTGAGGCAGGCACCGGACGGATCGGCGAATGGCTGGTCAGGATGGGCGCGGTCAGCGAGCCGCAGGTAACGGCGGCCCTGGCGGTGCAGCAAGGATGTCCTGTGTTCAACCTGCAGGAGCCACAATGGCTTCCTCTCCGGCTGCACTGGCCGGATGCACTGGCCCGGCAGTACCGCGCTTTGCCCGTCTTTCACAATCGGGCCCAGTCGCTGCTCTATGTGGGATTTCTGGGCCAGGTTGACCGTTCGTTTCTCCTGTGCGTGGAGCAGGTCCTGCGCTGCCGTACCGAGCCGTGCATTGTTTCCGCCGCTACTTATCGCCAACATCGCGAACTGCTGGCGCGCTTCCACGAATCCCGCGATGTCGAGATCATCGAGCGCCAGACGAGTGTCGAGATGATGCGCACCCTCGGCAACTATGCCGAACAGGTGCATGCCGAGCGCTGCTTGCTGGCCCGCTGCCAGGATCGGCTGTGGATCAGGTTCGAATCCGCACGCGAAGCCTTTCTCGACTTGCTGTTTCGCATGCCGGTACCCAGCTAGCGTTCGACCGCCGAACTTGCTGCGCCGGCGGGTTCAACCCGGCATCGCATGGCAACCGGCCGACGTTTGGTTAAAGCGGCTGAGCGCCATGCCGATGAACCCCGTAGCAGGCTGAAATGCTTGGTGCTACGTCATCCCGTGCCGGCGATACGGCGATCGGCCTATGCGTAGAGCCCGCCCTTGAGACGGAGTTTCTGCTGCCGGTGCTGACCCGCTCGGTTGTCCTGCTGAAGCTGTTGCTGCAGAACGAGGCCATCGACCTGGAGCTGGCCAGCTCGATCGTGGCGCTGGATCCTGGTTTGGCATTTGCCGTCTTGCAGCTGGCGAACCTGGAGCGCGACACGCGGGAATCGCCGATCTGGCAAATTCCGTCGGCGCTGGTGGCCGCCGGGCAGGAGGCGCTCGAGACTTTGCTCGATCATGCCCCGCGATTGGAATCGCCCACCGGCCGCCTCAAGGATCGCCTCTCGGCGCTGGCACAAAAATCGGTGATGCGGGCCTGCGTGGCGCACTGGCTGGCCCGCGAGCTGCGCGGGTGCGACGCCAGACAATCGTTTCTGTGCGGCCTGCTGCTCAGCGTGCCCAGGATGGTCGCCCTGGTGCATGCCCGCTGCCCTGACTACCGGGCGGGCCTGATGGCGGCGATGGCCCGCAGCTTGCCGGCGGTTCTGGTGAGAGCTTCCCTGGCAGGAAGGCATGCTGCGGGAGAGGGAAGTAAGCGTCCGCTGGCCACAAGCTTGATTGCCGAGGCGCTGCTGGGAAGGGAACAATCGGCCGGCGGGGCAGCGGCTGCTGCAGTCGAAGCCTGGAATTGCTGGCCTGAAGTCGATGGGAACGGTCGCCATGCGTTGCTGGAGAGCGGCAGCGAGATGGCGTGCTGGGCGCGAGCAAATTGGTTACGGCTGGAACCCTGGGAGCTTATGTCCCGGCTGGAACGCCGCCGGCCGTGGGAGTGACAATGGAACCGCTGCGGACCTTGATCGTGGATGATTCCTCGGTGATGCGCAAGATTGTGGCGCGGGCGCTGCTGCAGGGAGGCGTGTTGCAGGCTGACATTGTGGAAGCCGGCAACGGCTCGGAGGCGCTGGAGATTGTGCGCCGCGAAAAAATCGACCTGATCCTCAGCGATATTAATATGCCGGTCATGGATGGCCTGGAGTTTGTGCGCCAGCTGCGCAACCTGGAAAATGCCAAAGGGGTGCCGGTGGTGATGATCACCACCGAAGGCAGCGAGTCGCATGTGAAGGAGGCGATCTCCTGCGGCGCCCGCGGCTATATCCGCAAGCCGTTCACTCCCGACCAGATGAAGCAGCACGTGCTATCGTTCCTGCAAAAACCGAACCAGACTGTCCCATAGAAGCTTCCATCGTCGTCCTTGGAATGGCATGTCCCGAGATTGGAGATCGTTCTGATGCCGCGCTTACCGGCGCAATACGCGTAAAGCTGCGGCCACGCGCCGCGAACCTGCTTACATGAACCCTCTTTAATCTCCGCCCTCGCTAAACGATTGCATTATCGAAGATGCCTTCGCCCCCCTTTGGCTCTCGTCTTGCATGTTCCTGTTGTGGAGTATTGGCGATGAACAGCGGTCTGTACGCAGCCTGTGCCGGCCTGGTGGCCCAGTCGCAGGCGCTGGATTTGGCGGCCAATAACCTGGCCAACATCAACACCACGGGATACAAAGGGCAGTTTCCCAGCTTTCATTCACTGCTGGCCAGCGCCGACGCGGTATCCAATCCGGTGGCGCAAGCGGTGAACGACTTCGGGGTGCTGGGAGACAGTCGCACCAGCCTGGTGCAGGGCAACCTGGAGCGCACCGCCAACGACCTGGATTTCGCCCTCGAAGGAGACGGCTGGTTTGCGGTGCAGGCCAGCAGCGGGCGCCTTTATACCCGCAACGGCAGCTTTCACGTCGACACCACAGGACGGCTGGTCACGACCGAGGGCAATCCTGTCCTCGGCGCCGAGGGGCCAGTGACAATCCCTACCGGCAAGCTGTCGGTCAGCGCCAATGGAACCATCTCGGTCGATGGTGCCCTGGCTGGTCAGTTGCGAATCGTGGACTTCCCAAGCGGGACGGCGTTGACAGCCGAGGGTGGCAGCTATTTCTCCGCCCCGGCCGGCAGCGAACGCGCGGGCACCGCACAGGTTGTGCAGGGCGCCCTGGAAAACAGCAACGTCAACGGAATCAGCGCAGCCGTGGGGTTGGTTTCCTTGCAGCGTCGGGCCGACATGCTGCAGCAGGCGCTGACTGCCTTTCATTCCAACTTCAATCGCATCGCGGCGCAGGACTTGTCGCGCATCTGAGGACCCACCATGTTTCGTGCACTCTATACCGCGGCTTCCGGCATGTCGGCCCAGCAATCCAACCTGGACAATGTCGCCAACAATCTGTCGAACTCCAGCACGGCGGGGTTCTGGCGCCGGCGGCTGCAGTTTCAGGACCTGATGTACCAGAACATCGTGATGCCCGGTGCGGCCGCCACCCAGAACACGACCGTCGCCTCCGGGCTGCAGGTCGGACTGGGAACCCGCACCGCGGCGTCGGAGCTCATCCCGCAGCAGGGCGACTTCGACAACACCGGCAATCCGCTCGATCTGGCCATCCAAGGTACGGGATTCTTTCAGATCACCATGCCCGACGGGCAAACTGGATACACCCGGGCCGGAATGTTTCATCTCGACAACGAGGGCAACATGGTCACCGCCGACGGCAACCCGCTTAATCCGGGGATCACGATTCCCAGCAACGCTCTCAGCGTAACCGTTGGCACCGATGGCACCGTAAGTGTGACGCAGCCGGGACAGACCCAGGCGCAAACGGTGGGCAACATTCAGTTGGCGCTGTTTCAGAATCCCGGCGGACTGAACAGCGTGGGCCAGAACATCTACCTGGCCACGACCGCCTCGGGACAACCTATCGTGGGCACGCCGGGCAGCTCCGACGGCCTGGGGACGCTGCAGCAGGGTGTGCTGGAGCAATCCAACGTGGACGTGGTGCAGGAGTTCATCCAGATGATCCTGGCGCAGCGCTCCTACGAGGCCAATTCGCGGGTAGTCACCGCAGCCGATGAGATGCTGCAACAGCTCAACAATATGTCGCACTAGGAGGCGATGTGCCGGCGGCCAGAAATCTCGCAATCCAGCTTATGCGGACGCTGGCGATGCTGGCGGTCCTCGGGGCGTGGACGGCGGTCCATGCATCGCCGCCCGCTTCTCCGGTGGAAGAACAGATCGCCACGGTGGTTGGCCGTAATCTTGGTTGCGATCCCGCCGGGCTGCGGGACAAGCTGCACCTACTGGCGTCCCTCGACGCGCTGCCCTCCGGGGCAACGCTGCGCGTGGTATCAGTGAAACGCGAGTTTGCGCCGGACACATGGCTGCTTCGGCTCGATTGCCGTTCCCCGCGCGACTGTCTGCCCTTCGATGTTATGTTGCACGCCTCCGAAGCGAAGGGGTTGGCCTGGGGCCCAGGTCCGGCAGCGAAATCAAGTTCTTCCGGCCCCGTCCTTGCCCACAGTGGCGATCGCGTCGAATTAGTCGCGGAACTCGCCGGAGTGCGGCTGCGCGTGCCGGCGGTATGCCTGCAGTCGGGCGGCTTGGGAGACAGAATCCGGGTCCGCAATCTAGCCACGCATCGTGTGCTTGAGGCCACCGTGGCCGGTCCGAAATTGCTGCGGGTGAGTTGGTAATCATGCGCTGCCGGATGGTTACATTTCTGCTCTTGCTGTGCGCGCTGGCGCTCCCGGCGACAGCCAAACCCAAGAGACAGTCGCCCACAGCGCCTTCCTCGCTGCAGCAATATGTGCAGCGCGTGCAAGGGCAGCCGCTAACGAAGACTATGTCGCCAGGCAGCCTCTGGCCGCTCGAAGGCAGCACGCTCACCGATCTGGCGACGGATTACAAGGCGCGCCGCCTGAATGACATTGTGATTATCAGCATCGCTGAGCAGACGCTGGCCCAGGCGGAAGGCGATGTCACGACCGCACGCGCCTTCAGCACGACGTCAGGCATTACCGGCCTGGCCGGTTCGGTTAATACTGCGCCAGTGAATCCGCTCTTCGCCGCCAACTCTACCAGCAGCCTGAAAGGCAGCGGCACCGCCAACAGCACCTCGCTGGTGCAGGCGAATATATCGGGACGAGTGGTCGCGGTGTTGCCCAACGGCAACCTGGTGGTCGAGGCCGAGCGCCAGGTCAGCTTCAACCAGCAGAGCCAGACGATCATTCTGCGCGGCGTCGTCCGTCCGGGCGATATCAGCTCGACCAACTCTGTGCCTTCGACTTCGCTCAGCGATCTGGAACTGGAGATCAAAGGCAAGGGCGTCATTGCCGATTCGGTCCGCCAGCCCAACGTGGTTGTGCGGCTGCTGATGAGGTTACTGAATTTCTAATGCAGCGGCTTATTGCATTTATCGTGCTGGTGTCGCTTTGCTTGAGCGTGGCCACGCACGCCGCCGCAGCGCAGGAGGCGAAGACGCAACTGGCCATACGCGATCTGGCGACCATCGAGGGAGTGCGCGAAAATCCGCTGATCGGCTATGGCATGGTCGTAGGGCTGGCCGGCACGGGTGACCGGCAGCAGACGGTGTTCAGCGTCCAGACCCTGGCCAACATCTTGCAAAAGATGGGCGTGCAAATCCCTACCGCATCGGTCACTGTGAAGAATGTGGCTGCGGTTTTCGTGACTGCCTCGTTGCCCCCGTTCGCGCGTCCCGGAACCAACATTGATGTAACCGTGTCCTCTGCCGGCGATGCCAAGAGCCTGGAGGGAGGCACGCTTCTGCTGGCCCCGCTCTACGCCGCCGACGGACAGGTCTACGCCGAAGCGCAGGGGGCCGTCACCCTGGGAGGGTACACCGCGGGAAGCAGCGGGACGAACTCCAAGCAGGTGAACCATCCCACCGCCGGGCGCATTCCGAATGGCGGCCTGGTCGAGCGCGACGCCTCCATCGATCTGCGCAAGTTGTCGCGGGTGGCGCTGCTGGTGCGCAATCCCGACTTTCGTATCACGCGCGATATGGCGGCGGCAATCAATCAGGAGGTGGGGCGGCCGCTGGCGACCGCGGTGGACAGCGCACGGGTTGAGTTGCAGGATTTGCCGGCCAAGGGCGTTCCCGAGCTGCTGGCGCGCATCCTGAGCCTGAAGGTCGCCATCCATCCGCGCGCCCGGGTCGTGGTCAGCGAACGCAATGGAACCATCGTCATGGGGAAGGACGTGCGATTGAGCGCGGTCTCGATTCTGCACGGCGACCTCTCCATCGAGATTGCGACCGAGTATCAGGTTTCCCAGCCGGCGCCGTTCAGTAAGGGTCAGACAACGGTGGTGCCGCAGACAGACCTTAATGTGAAGGATGAGAAAGCCCGGCACATCGAACTGAGCGAGGGCGCCAGCGTCGAGCAGTTGGTGAACGGGCTGCAGGCGATCGGGGCCAGCGCCCGCGATGTGGTCGCGATCCTCGAGGCGCTGAAGGCGGCGGGCGCCTTGCAGGCCGACCTGGAGGTGATTTGAGCGATGGCGAATCAGCTAATGCCGGTGGCAAGTGGGCCGCAGCCTGGAAGCGACCGCAACCCGGCAGATGGGCAGACGCTGGCCAAGTCGGCCCGCGAATTTGAGGCCATCCTGCTTCAGAGCTGGCTGGAAAAGATGAACCAGAGCTTCGCCGGACTGGAGCAGAACCAGGACCCGGCGCACGACACGCTGAGCAGCCTGGGAACCCAGGCCATTGCGGGCGCACTGGCGGCGCGGGGAGGAATCGGCATCGCCAACATGATCCTGCGGCACCTTCAGCCGGGCCCGGCCGGCAATGCTCCGGTGTCCGGGGCGGATGGCAATACGGCCCCTCATACTGGCGTGGGAATTGCCGCGAGCCTTCCCGAGGGGAGTAGCCGAAAGCTCGGCGGCGAACATTAAAGTCTTCTCACGAACTGCCGATCAATGAATTGCAA
>Ga0335073_10003122_pt1 | contig 22922 bp, 21 predicted proteins | sample Lox_Sample_22_FD_207093 | JGI IMG/M metagenome (GOLD analysis project Ga0335073, IMG submission 207093) | Soil microbial communities from Loxahatchee National Wildlife Refuge, Florida, United States - Lox_Sample_2.2 | ecosystem: Environmental > Terrestrial > Soil > Wetlands | place: USA... | reverse complement strand
AGCTGCAGAATCAGTAGCTTGTACCTGGATCGCATGAAGATTGAGGGTCTTCGGTCCGAACAGAATCTTGAGGCTAGCCGACCTCAGCGAGCAGAGTCAAATTACCGTGGTTGTGCCGGTGTGTAGTGTGCGGCCATGTCAGCCAGTCCCGATCGGCCCCCCAAGACTCACACCCTCCTCTTCTTTTTTGACTTCGTGCTCTTGCGTGCGCCGGTCCGCGGCGGCTTCGTTCTTGACTTCTTTTTTGGTGCTTTCGCCGCCACCATCTCATAGGACTGTCGAATCAGTTCTTCGAGTTCGTGATCCCTCAAAGCATCCAGCCGGTCGAGCATCACCCATTTGTAGCGCCCGACGTAGGGCGCGGGATGAATATCCTCGCGCTCGATCAATTCGGCAAACGCATCCGGCGTGCACTTGAAACACAGCCGCCGAGTGTCCAGGCCGAGGATGAGGAAGATCTTCCCGCCAATTTTGAAACACAAGTCGTCTCCCCACTGCAGCTTCTCTTTAGCATTGGGAAAGCTCAGCCCGTATGCGCGGACGGAATCTACATTCATGGGTTGAAGAATTCAGTCATTGAAAACCCTGGCTAACCTCCGCGTCAATCCGTCCACGGGAAAGTGCCTTGATTCGCCGGGTTTCCATCACAAATCCCTGATTACGGTGGCCTTGCTATACGCCACGCGGAACCCCAGCCGCTCGCAATTGCGCTGCGAGGTCGTTCCGCCCTGCGTGACCACCACCGCGTACTCGCAACCGGCTTGCGCTGCTGCCGCCATGCGTTCCCGCAGCAGCGCGGTCTGCAGGCCGCGTCCGCGAAACTCGGGCAGAGTGCCGGCCCCAAACAATCCGAAGACACTGCGTTCCTTGATCATCAGTCCCGCGCCGCACGCGACGATCTGGCCTTCGACCTCGGCTACATAGGCGAGAGCGCCTTCCATTTGATACAGCGGAGCGAGCAGGCCGCGGAACGGTTCAGGTGCGCCCTGGGGAAAAAACGCCCGCTCCACAATCGCTCCCGCCTCTTCCGCTTCTTCTGGCCGGCTGCGGCGAATCTCGCATCCCGCAGGCGGCGGTGAAAATGTCTCCCTCGAATCCAGCCGCCGATACAAAACGCTATTCAACTCCGCGATCGCATAGCCGCGCTGCTTGAACATGTCGAGAACTGAAGGTTCATGAAACGGACAAACATCCAGTTGTGCCGGAGCCTTGTGCGCCCGATAAAAATCCTCGACACGATCGAGATCCCCGGCGGTGAACGCCCGCTCGAGACCCACTCCGGTCGCCCGCCCGATAGGCGAGCCCAGTCCTGCGAATACCATGTGCCCGCCGCAGATTTCTTCTTCTTCTGCCCCGATTTCGGGCCGTGCGCGTTTGAAAAAGCGCGCGTACAAAACCTGCGGCATCTCTTCCACGGCTTCAAATCGGCGTGCCAACGCCTTGTCCACAAATTGCATGTCGGAAATCCTCTCTCGATGAGAAAAAGACACGCCACAAGGGATGCGCAATTTCGCCGGAGGCGAGCGCTTGCGCCGAATCTTGCTTGCAGAGTTAGCGGACGGCAGTCATAGGCAGGAGATGAGCTTACCGTCTTGCTCGCGAGCTTTCAAGCCATATTCAGTCAAGGAACAGAAACCTAAGCGCCGCAGGCAGGGAACCAAAATTGTAGTCGTTTTCAATTTCGGGACAACCCATCGTCCCCCAAAATCATTCTCAAATGAAGGTCTTCCCATTCTGACACGACCGTGTCCTGAAGTAAGTCTTGGCATGACAGATATTACGAGACGGATCCCGTCCACTTTTCCGATAATCCACTGTCATCGCGTCCGCTGACCGATGGCAAACGCAATCTGCGCGAGAGGCGCGTGAACATGACGAAATCTGCACGGCAGTTCTGCTACCTGGCCAGTGTGCTGCTGGTGGCCTCCCTGCTGGCGCCGGCGCATGCCAGTGAAAAAAGCGACAAGAGCATGCCCTCCGCCAACTCGCCTGTGGATCTCTCCCAGTATGTTGGTTCGGAGACGTGTAAGACCTGTCACGAAGACATTTACAACAGCTGGGCAAAGACGCCGCACTGGAAAACTACGCTCGATACCAAGGGAGGTCCCTCCAAGCAGGGCTGCGAAAGCTGCCATGGTCCGGGCAAGGCGCACGTGGAGGGCGGGGGCGACAAGACCAAGATCTACGTTTTCGAAGAACATTCCCGGCAGCAGACGAGCGCCCGCTGTCTGGCATGCCACGGCGAGAGCCACGCGCAGTCGCGTTTTTCCGAATCTGCCCATGCCGGCAACGACGTTGGCTGCCTCGATTGCCATTCTCCCCATCACGCTCAGGAGCCGCAGCACCTGCTGGTCAAAAACCAGCCCGAGTTGTGCTTCGGCTGCCACGCCTCGGTCAAGGCGGATTTTGCCAAGCCCTTTCATCACCGGGTGAATGAGGGATTGGTCCAGTGCGGTGATTGTCATAACCCGCATGGCACAGGCCTTTTGCGCCAGGTGCAGAGCCTGCCCAGCGGCGATGCCGTCTGCTTCAAATGCCATGTCGATAAGCAGGGACCTTTCGTCTACGAGCATGTGCCGGTGAAGACCGAAGGCTGCACCAGTTGCCACACGCCCCACGGTTCCACCAATCCGCGGCTCCTCAAAGTGAGCCTGGTGAACATGCTCTGCCTGCAATGCCATACCTTCCCCACGCAGGGGCCGGAAGGGCCGGTTCACAACCAATCGGCGAAATATCAGGCTTGCACCATGTGCCATGAAGCCATTCACGGCTCCAACTTCAGCAGTGTGTTTTTCAAGTGAGTGAGGGACAACCGATGGCATCCCCAAGGAAATTCGCTTTGCAATCATTGCTCATCTGGAACGTGGCATTGCGGTCTTCTGCGCCGGAATCGAAGGCCGATTCCTCCAGCAACAGCCGCGGCTCCGGATTGCTCGGGATTCTCGCTCTGTTGCTTTGCGGCCTGATCAGCCTGTTTTCCGCGAAGCTGTTTGCCCAGACGAGCTCCAGCCAGAACCCGGAGCCGGATGGAGTCATCGGGGCCGGCTACCAGATGCATTCGTCGGTCGAACTCGGCTATCGCACCAACGACGTGACCGGCAGCGGCGACATGTACGACACCCTGGTCAATCTGCACACCGGACCGCGCATCCTCGATGAAACTCTCTCCCTGCAGTCGCTCGACCACCAGGGCATGCTCTTCGACGATCTTTACCTCAACAGCTTCGGCTGGGGAGGCGATCCCGACAATGCCCTGCGGCTTCGCGCCGACAAGCACAAGTGGTACAACCTGCAAGGCAGCTTCCGGCGAGACCAGTACTTCTCCGACTACAACCTGCTGGCCAATCCCCTCAATCCGCCAACCTCAACCCCCTCGATTCCGGCCCTGAATTCGCCGGCCGAATTTGAAACCACCCGCCGCATGACCGACGTCGATCTCACTCTGCTTCCTCAATCGCGGATCAGTTTTCGCCTGGGGTATTCGCACAACAACATGAACGGGCCCACCTACAGCAGCGTGCACGAAGGCACGGAAGGATTGCTGTTGCTGCCCTGGAACACGACCATGAACTCCTATCGCATGGGCGTGGACTGGAGGATCTTGCCGCGCACGGTTGTCAGTTACGACCAATTTCTCAACTATTATCGCGGCGACACCGACGCGCAGCTCACTCCCTTCGCGCCTGCGCTGCTGCCTGGAGGGGCCCCCGTCGAACTGGGGCTGTCCATCGATACGGCCAACAAAGTACCCTGCGCGGTAAAAGCGCCCGCTACCAGCCTGATCGATTCCACGGGAACCCTTACCAACACAACCTGCAGCGCTTACTTCAGTTACCTGCGCGATCAGCGCGTCCGGACCACCACGCCAATTGAGCGCCTCGGATTCCGCAGCAATTACTGGCAGCGGGTGGATGTGGTCGGTTCGTTTTCCTATAGCTGGGCCGATATGACCACGCCGCTTTACGAGTCTTTCAACGGACTGCTCACGCGAACCAATACCCGCGCTTTCCTCGGCACCGGGACGGCCACGGTGAACCAGATCTCCGACGTGCTCGATCTCGAAACCACGGTGCACATCGCCAGTCATCTGCGGGCGATCGAGAAATTCTATTTCTGGGCCTTTCGCATCCCGGAGAGCGGCAATTTCTCCGAGGTCGACAGCGTATGCACGGCAACCTGCAACCTGTTGACCCCACTGAGCGCGACAGCGCCCGCTACCACCGACACTCTGACCGAGTCCTCCTTCAATCAAACCTGGAAGAGAAACCAGTTTGAGCTGGCCTGGGACATTACCCGCAAGCTGGGCGCGCGCATCGGCTACCGCTACGGCGATCAGGTCTTCAACCACTTTCTTACTTTTCAGACCGGCGGCGAAGATACCTTTACAATTCACGAGAACACCGCCCTCGCCGGCATCTGGGCGCGACCGACGAAGACTCTGCGCTTCAATTTCGATGTCGAGCACACCAATTACGACAACGTGATTGTTCGCATGGCTCCGCGCAAGGAATCGCGCTACCGCGTCCAGGGCAGTTACAATCCCCGCCCCTGGGCTATTCTGGGCGGCTCCCTTAATATTCTGGAAGATTCGAACAACAACTCCTTGACGGACTACATCGGCCACAATCGCAACTACGGCCTTACCGCGTCGCTCGCCCCTCAGGATCGTTTCGGGGTGGATCTCGCCTACGACTACAACGACGTGATTCAGAATGCTTTGATCTGTTTCGCCGATACGCCGCCCACTGGCGTGACTCTTCCCTTCGTCACCAACGCCACCGCCTGCCCGGGGCCGATCGTTCCACCGGCCACAACTCCGGTCAATCCGCTGCTGGCCAATTCCTTCTACACCAACCACACTCACTTCGGAATGGTTACCGTGCGCTTTAAGCCTCAAAAGCGGGTGACCGCCAATGTGGGTGGCAACATTACGGACGTGGATGGCACCATTCCGCAGTTCAACATTCTGCAGCCTCTCGGTTCTTCCCAATACCGCTTCTACCAACCCGTGGCCGGACTGAGCGTGGACCTGGGCCATAAGCTGGCGTGGAACACAGGCTGGAATTACTATCAGTACAACGAGGGTTCTTTTGTTGGGCCCACTGCGCCCCGCTACTTCCATGCGAACTCATTGACCGAGTCGCTGCGGGTTGCGTTCTGATACCGAAGTCAGCAACGGCTGCTGCATGGGCAAACGGGGTTGGTGAAACATTTCGCTGAAGCCTGTTATACCTGTTCGTGCGCCTCGCTCAAGGTCACTTTGAACTCCATCTGTTTCTTGCCGCGGTAGACGGTGATTTTCACCGTGTCCTCCGCGCGATGGCTATTCATGATCTGCGCCAGGTCGTCCTGGTCCTCCACCTTCTGGCCATCGATAGCCACAATCAGATCGCCACCCAGCATGATCAGCGTGTTCCCCAGATATGCCCGCTCAGTGCCACCGTGCAGGCCCGCCTGTTCGGCCGCGCCCCCGGGGATGACCTGCACGATCAGCAGACCGTAGTCGGCGGCCAGGCCGATTTCGTCAGCCAGTTCGGGTGTGATCGGAATCGTGCGCACACCCAGCGCCGGGCGCCGCACCCGTCCCAGTGTCACCAGATCATTAAGCACGGCCTTGGCGGTATTGATGGGGATGGCGAAGCCGACTCCCGAATTCTGCCCCACACTGGAGAGAATCATGGTGTTGATGCCAATGACTTCTCCGTGCCAGTTCATGAGCGGTCCGCCCGAGTTTCCGGGATTGATAGCGGCGTCGGTTTGAATGGCTTCGTCGATGGTGGCGCCATTGGGTTCGCGCACCGGGCGGATGGAACTCACGATGCCACGGGTCATCGTTCCCGAAAGGCCGAAGGGGTTGCCGATGGCATAGACTTTCTGGCCCACCTGCAAGCCTCGCGAGTCACCCAGCACAGCCGGAACCAGATCGGTGGCATTGATTTGAATCACCGCCAGATCGTGCGACGGATCGGTGCCCACCACTGTCGCCTTATATTTCTTGCGGTTGTGCATGGTGACCTCCACCTGCCGCGCGTCGGCGATTACGTGGTAGTTGGTGAGGATGTGGCCTGCCTTGTCGATCACGAAGCCCGATCCCTGCCCTTCCTGGGGCACCAGTCCGTAGAAGAAATCGAAGGTTAGCGTGCGCGAAGTGACGTTGACGACTGATGGAATATTCTTCCGATACACCAATATGTTGTTCTGCTCTTCGGGATCGAGCGATTCGCCCGGGGCGGCTTCCGTGATCTCAACCTGCGCTGGGCGATGCACCCAGCTCGAAGGATGCAAAATGGCCAGGTTGCCGTTGGATCGCCAGGTTGTGAAGTAGAAGAATGCTCCAGCAAAAACCAGGGCCAGCAAAACGGGACGTATGAGCTTCATAGAGTTCCAAACCCAGGGCGCCTGCCAACGCGACCTTGCGCGCCCACCATACAGCCGAAAAGGGACTACAAGGATTCTAAACAATCTCAAGCCATGCGTGGGCGACCGCCGATCACAAACGTTTGCGGCAGCACATCGCGCGGAGACTAAACTAACAACATCCGATGCTCTCGAAAAATTATTGGAACCTTTCCTTTCCGTGCCGCGAATACCGGATGACATCGCGGGAGGCCATTCAGGAGTTCTGCCCTACCGGCATGGAAGAGAACGAAGCGAGATCCGATGTCGAACTCCTGCAACATGCTCTGGCGGGAGATGAAGCCAGCTTTCGTTTGCTTTACGGCCGCCTCAAGAATGGCATTTTTCGCTATGCGCTCTACATGACGAACTCGACCACAGCAGCGGAAGAGGTGACGCAGGAAGTCTTCCTTACCTTGTTGAAGCGTGGCAGGCGTTACGATGCCTCCCAGGGGGATCTCGCTGCATTCACCTTCGGGATAGCGCGCAACATTGTTCACCGCGTGGCGCGCCGCGAACGCCCGTATCTTCCGCTGGTCGATCACGATGCCGCGGAGAAAGCAGGTGCCGGCGCACTGGCGGAAGGACCGGCGAACGTCATGCTGCGTGAAGAACTTATCGCTTCGATTCGCTCCGCCATCGCTTCTTTGCCGGAACACTACCGCCAGGCGGTGGTGCTCTGCGATCTGTGCGAACTTTCCTATGCAGAGGCTGCCGCGCGGCTCGATTGCGCGGTGGGCACGGTTCGCTCGCGCCTGCATCGCGGACACGCGCTGCTGGCGCAGAAGCTGAAGTTGCTCCGCAATCCACAGACAGAATTCCCGGACACTGGCGCCGAGGGGTGCCTGATATGACCTGCCAACAAGTGCGCTCACATGTCGAAACGGGCTGCCTGGCAGACACCAGAGAGTTGGCACGGCATCTCGACGGCTGCATCGACTGCCGCCGGCTGGTTGATGCTACCGAAGAAGTCAGCAGGCTGTTGCAACTTGTGCGGCAAGCCGCCCCAGATGCGCCCGCCGCAGTGGATTCCACGGTTCTGGCAGGATACCGGCGGCATGTCGGAGAACATCCTCGGTTCACTGGAGCCGGGCTTATTACCGCGCGCGTGAACCCCGTAGTCCGCTTCGGGCTGGCTGGAGTTTCGCTCGCGCTGCTTGCCGTCACGGTGCTGTTCTTCATCAGTTCGAGGCCGGCAACGCCCTTAAACCTGCGAACCGACCTGTCAACGGCGCCAGGCGCACCCCAACCGGTTTCCCCGGAAAGCATGTTGACGCCGTCTGAGGCTTCAGCCACCGCGTCAGCAAAGAATTCAGGCCCGTCGCCCAGGCATTCCGCCGCGCACAATGACCGTCGGGGCGCCGCACTCGAAAATCCCTTTCCGCTGGGTTTTCAGAGTCTGATGTACTGCGATCCGCTTACCTGTCTCGGCAATATGGAAATGATCCGCCTGCAACTGCCGGCCTCAGCCGTAAATCGGGTGTGGGCCGACCCGCACGCCAACGGAACCGTCGTTGCCGATGTGCTGATCGGCGCAGATGGCGTCGCTCGCGCTATCCGCATCGAGAATTGATCGAACCAAAAACTGTTTGGGAGAAAACACACTTATGTCTTCAAGATCAAATGCCGCCTTCCTCGTCGCCGTAATCGCCTTGTCATTCGCTCCAATGACCAGGGCCCAACTCAGCTCCGAGACCGAGCCTCCCGCTCAAATTGCCGGAGCCATTGGCCCGGGCATGCAAGCCAAGGCCGGCCTGGTCACTATGCGCATGGAGAACATGGACGTCGCGCCCGTAAAGGGCAGCCCTTTCTGCGCCACAGTCAACACCGAGCATACTCAGGTGTTTGCCGACGGCAACCGGATTCATACCAATGAGAACTCCACGGTCTGTCGCGACAGCGAAGGCCGCACCCGCCGCGAAGCCCAACTGAATCTACTGGGCGCGGTGCAACAGAGCACGCCGCAAAAGATCATTACGATCGTCGATCCGGTAGCCGGCTTTCGCTACATTCTGGATACAAACACCAAAACGGCCCACAAAATGCCGCTTCCGCCGGAGGAAGGAGCAGCCTCAAGTGCTGCCAAGTCAGGCAAGAATCTCTTTTTCTACTCCTCGACCATAGGCGCAGGGCCAGCACCCGGCGGTCCAGGAGCGCAGGTTTTCATCAGCAGAGCCGCAGCGAGCGGCAACGAACCCGCTCCGGCCAGTGAGAATCTCGGCGATCAGACGATCGCCGGCGTTCAGGCCACGGGTACGCGCATCACGACCACGATTCCCGCGGGAAAAATGGGTAACGAGCAGCCCATCAACGTCGTGTCGGAAAGTTGGTATTCGCCGGAATTGAAAGCCACGGTGATGAGCAAGCACAGCGACCCCTGGGCCGGACAGTTGACCACTGAGTTCACCAACGTGAGCACGTCCGAGCCCGACCCCTCATTGTTCACCATACCGAGCGATTACAAGATCGTGGATGGCCCGCAACCTCTCATGATGAAAATTCAACCGCCCATGCCGCCGCCCCCTCAATAGCGGTCGCGCGGTTCAAAAGGTTGACAAGAATTGGAGACGCCGGCCTTCGACAAGGAGGCCGGAATTTTTGGCCTGGATTATCCCTGATCTCAGGGCTTGCCGGCATCGGCGCTGAGGCGCCTCCACATTTCCCGCACCTGCGCAATGGTGTGCTCGATCGAACCGGAGTTGTCGATCACAAAGTCGGCAACTTTGACCTTTTCTTCTTCCGGGAGCTGTGCCGCCATGCGCCGCGCCACTTCTTTGCGCGCCGCCTCAAGAGCGATCTTGTGGCGGGCGGCAAAGCGGACCGCGCGTTGCTCCTCATTGCAGGTGACAACGATCAGGCGGTCGAAATGTTCCGCCGCGCCCGCCTCGAGAATGAGGGCCGCTTCGACTATGGCGACCGCCCACGGATCAGCGCGCCCGACTTCCTCCATCCACTCATCTTGCCGGCGAACCACCTCGGGATGCACGATCTCGTTCAACTCCTTCACTCGAGAGGCTCCTCCTACAGCCGTGCCAAACGCCGCTTCTGCGAGTCTGGCGCGATTCACAGTTCCATCGGAATTGAGAATCTCCCGTCCAAATTGAGCGACGACCTTGTCATAGACGACGCAGCCCGGCCGCATGAGTTGGTGGGAAATCTCGTCGGCTCGAATGAGATGCGCTCCCATCGCAACCAGCATCTCGCCCACAACCGATTTGCCGGAAGCGATGCCCCCGGTAAGGCCCACTTTCAGCATGGAGTAATCAGCGGTTTCTCACGATGACAACACGACGACTAAAAATGCGACAAATCGGAAAAGAAGGCCCGACTTTCCTCTCTGACGAGAACCCCTTCATTTTCCGACAAGCTCTGCTGCTTGTTTCCCCCGTCGCATCTTTGCCGCTTTCACCGTGTTGAACATCAGCATGGCAATGGTGAGCGGACCGACCCCGCCGGGCACGGGCGTGAGGGCTCCGGCAACTTCGGCGACCTCCGGATGCACGTCACCGGCGAGAGTCGATCCCTTCGCGCGAAACGCCTCCTCGCGCTTGGCATTGCCCGCAAACAGCCGCGCAAACTCAACCGGATCGGTGACCTTATTCATGCCCACATCGATGACCGTCGCGCCCGGTTTGACGAAATCCCGCGTGATCATTCCGGCCCGGCCGATGGCAGCAATCAGAATATCGGCCCTGCGGCAGACGCTGGGCAGGTCGCGCGTTCTGGAGTGGCACACCGTCAACGTAGCATTGGCATTCAGCAACAGCATGGCTGCAGGCTTGCCCACGATGTCGCTGCGCCCCACCACCACCGCTTCGCGCCCGGCCACCTGAATCTGGCTGCGTCGCAGAATTTCCATGATGCCCGCCGGCGTACACGGAACCAGCCCCGGCCGCTGCGTGGAAAGGAAACCAACATTGACGGGGTGAAATCCATCCACATCCTTGGCCGGGTCGACCGCCATCAGTACAGCCTTCGCATCCACCTGCGAAGGCAACGGCAGCTGCACCAGGATGCCATCCACCTCATTCCGGCGATTCAGGGTCTCAATCAGCGCCACCAACTCGGGAGTCGTAATCGAATCCGGCGGGGTATGCTGCTCGCTGCGGATACCCACCTGCTCGCAGGCCTTCACCTTCCCCCGGACGTAAATCTCCGAAGCCGGATTGTGCCCCACCAGAACCACGGCCAGTCCGGGCCGCGTGCCGTCCGCCGCCAGAGCCTTTACTTCAACTGCGACTTCGGCGCGAATGTCGTTGGCCATCGCGGTCCCGTCGAGAATCGTGCTAGTCATTTTTCGTTCAAGCTCCAGGCTCGGCTTCAACTCTGAAATCTTACACTGCCCGGACGATCGCTGGCCCCCACGGGTCGAGCGTTTTTCGAGTCGGGGCCATATTCGCTCCTGTCCCGCCCCGATGCCATGGCGTGTCTCCAGTCACATTTACGTGTCGTTTCCTGTCGTACAATACTGCCCATATGATCGCCAGAGATCTGCTGGAAATCCTGGTCTGTCCGGCGTGCAAGCAGGCGCTTGAGTACCGCAAGGAACCGGAAAGCTTGAAGTGCACGCAGTGCCATCGCGTGTATCCGGTGAAGGACGACATCCCCATTATGCTGCTGGACGAAGCCACGATGGAGAAGTCGTGACTCAACGAGTCGCCATTTTGCGCTGAACTGTCCGGGTCGGATTCGGTTTCCGGAGAAGGAGGTTCAGACGTGACCACACAGTATTTCTACTGTACACGGTGTCATCAAAAGTCCGTTGTTCATCACAAGTTATTCGATACCCTCAATAATTTCTCGAATGCACTAGCGGAAGAGTGCTCCTCTTGCGGAGAGCTTATGGAAGTTCGTCTGCGGCCCGATTTTCAGCTTGGTGCCGGTGGCGATGAGTATCGGGTCATAAATGCCTTTATTCCCGAAAAACTGGAATCCTGGCTGGGAGAGGATGAAGAAGAAGTGACGTTTTTCCCGTTCCTCGTTGTGTTAGAGCGGGCCGCCGATAGTAAGCGGTTCTACTGGTTGCCCTACTGGCATCTCGTCGGCCGGAACGCCCGCCATGGGCAATACGCTACCTTCCTTGACCAGGCGCAGTTTGACAGTCTTGTAACGCAGGCTCAACAAACCACGTTGGCGCCAGCCTGAATCTGGCGGAACAGATGCAACACCCTCACCTACATCCGAGGGCGGACTCCTTCCCGCCCTCTTGATTTCCACAACTTGAAATTTCATGTAATTTTCACAGCCCTAACACTTTCGTGGGGTACCCTGCATCGCAATCGTGGCCGATTTGCGTCCGGCGAACGACATTTCATGTCAGTTTTGAGACTCGGTGAGTACCAAGGAGTGCCCTGGAGGGGTACCGGCAGCTGGGCAAGGGCCTGCAACTTCCGATATCTACAGGGGTTTATGAATCTAGCGCCGCGAGTCGCACGTATAGGAAATTAGGCGGATGATGCGGCAGTTGAATTGCATGCAACTAACGTGGTTGACGGTGAGTCTAATAAGCCAAGAGTGGTTGGAAGGTCGGAATCGGAGGTGATGACGGCCATGGATGACAAGGAAAGATTCACGATGACCGAATTGACGGCATTGCGGAACGATCTGATGCAGGGTGGAATGATCGATTCCTACGAGGCCGCCGAGTTGCTCCAGGTGTTTCTGATGGGAAGAGGTTATGGGGTTTCGCCGAAGGCGGCACTGGATGCCGTCGGCCGGGTGGAAATGTCCGGCTGCGCACTGCCCGTTCTGCGGTCCGAATTGGAGAACCTGGCGCTGGTGATGTAAGAACCGCTTTTGCAGGTTGGTGAGCCTGCAGAAGCGCGAGAAAAAAATTGACTTGGTGCGGTCGGGTGCGAACATCTCTCTGGCCGCCGATCTTTGAAGATTTTGACATTCTGGTTCGGCCATCGAAACCATGATGGACCGAACCAGTTCCACAAACGAGGAAGCCGGGCCAACCAGCCCGGCTTTGTGGCTTTATGGCGAAACTCGAACCCCGTCTGCCTGAAGTGTTCCGGACTAATCCCGCAAATTTTTCCCAAATCGTTGCGCAAATGGACCTAGGGCTTATGCCCTAGCCCCCGCGGGGCGGCCCTAGTGGCATCTACCCGCCCGGGTCGATGCCCTGCGATTCTCTAGTTCCATTATGGAACTGCTCCCCCAGCCCAGCTCCCGCTTTTTCCCTGCGACTGCCGTTGCGTGGGTCGCGCTCGTTATGCTTCTGGTGGCCCTCCCCCTGCAGTTGCACGCCGCTTCCAGTCAACTGGTATTCTCGCCTTCCAGCTTTAGCTACGGTTCCGTGGACCTCGGCCAGAGCAAGACCTTGCAATCTTTGCTTACCAACAAAGGGACCACCAGCATTACGATCACGGCGTCGAGTTTGAGCAACAACCAATTCACAGCTTCGAACCTGCGCCTTCCCCGGGTACTCGGCCCGGGTATCAGTATCGAAGTCAGCGTCGCTTTTGCACCTTCATCCGCAGGCGTGGCCAGTGGGCAATTGTCGCTGACCGTCAAAGGCAGCAGTGTCTCTTCGACTTTGTGGCTTACCGGCAAGGGCGTTGGCACGGTGACTGCGACTCCCGCCAACATCTCGTTTGGCAAGATCGCCGTCGGGTCCGACGCGACGTCACCGGTTGTGCTCAAGAATACTGGTACCTCGAAGGTGACGCTTACCAGCTTGAAAACCTCAGGCACCGGGTTCTCAGTGGGCGGCGCGAAGTTTCCTCTTACCTTGTCTGGAGGGCGGAGCGTAACCCTGACCGCGACCTTCGCGCCGCAGCAACAAGGCGCAGCTACTGGGGATGCCTATGTGGCTGGCCCGGCACTGAACATCCCGCTTTCGGGCACCGGGACCGCTAGCAGTCTCGAGCTGAGCATTACTCCCGGCACGCTCGGCTTTGGCAACGTAGCCGTCGGCACCACGGAAACCCTGAGTGCCGGCCTGAAAGCCACCGGAGGCAATGTCACAGTCTCTGCGGTTTCCAGCAACAACGCGCAATTTGCCGTGCCAGGTGTTACCTTCCCCCTGACTGTCAAAGCGGGTCAGGAAGTTCTGCTCAACGTCACTTTTGCGCCCAGCAAAGATGGCAATTCCTCCGCCAAGCTCACTTTTCAAAGCAACGCCGCCGACTCGCCCACCTCCGAAACTCTGGCCGGCACCGGAACGGCTCCCTATGTGAGCCTTTCGTGGATGGCGAGTTCGTCGCCAGACGTTTCGGGATACAACGTTTACCGCAGCGCCTCCAAGAGCGGGTCGTACAGCAAGCTCAATTCAAGCCTGAATTCCGACACCAGCTACACGGATACAACCGTAGCTTCCGGCAGCACTTACTACTATGCAACCACAGCGGTCAATTCCAGCGGGCAGGAGAGCACCTACTCCAATCTGGTGAAGGTCGTGGTGCCTTAGGGTCAAGTCCACTTTCGTAGACATCCGATGCCTACGAAAGTATCCATTCGAAGCCTGAGGGAACTGCTGTGCCCTCAATGCGGCTCGATTTTTTCAATGACTTAGGGCGGAGAGTTTTGTGCTGAACTTTACAAAGTGTTCCGTACGGAACACTTCTCATTCGTACCTCAGGCTCTCCACTGGATCGAGCTGCGACGCTCGTGTGGCCGGTACCGTTCCGAAGATGATCCCGACCACCGACGAGACCACAATCGCGATAATCGCCGACAGCCCGGAGATGGGAATGCGATATTCGGTCAGGAAGCGCACCGAATATGGAATCGCCAACCCGATCACGATGCCGATGAAGCCTCCGATGAACGAAATGAGGATGGCCTCGGAGAGAAACTGGTAGCGGATTTCGCGGTTGGTTGCCCCAATCGCCTTACGAATGCCGATTTCGCGAATGCGCGAGGTCACCGTCGCCAGCATGATATTCATGATGCCAATCCCGCTGACCAGAAGTGTCACCATGGAAATCAGCAGCAGCACCCAGGTGAGGCCCGTGGCAATGCGGTCCGCCATGGCCAGCAGTGCGGTGAGATTCGAGACTCCGTAAGCCGATTCGGCATGGTGGCGTGCCTGTAAAACGCGTTTGATTTGCGCGCTGGCCGGGATCACCATCGAAGGGTCCGCCATCGAGAAGTAAAGCAACTTGACCGTCGGCGTTTCCTGGAAGTAGCGGCTGACCGAGTAGGGAATCAACATCGTGTTATCCACGATCTCCGACTGGCCAAACGTTTCCACCCGTTCCTTGAAGGTCCCGATGATGGTGAACGGCAGGCCAGTGAGCTTGATCACTTTGCCCACCGCAGCTTGCGCCGAGCCGTAGATCTCGATCGCCATTTTCTCGGTGATCAGGCCCACCTTGTTGTGCGCCTGCGAGTCCTCCGCATCGAAAAACCTTCCCGAGGGCACCACCAGGTTGCGCACGTACACGTACTCGGGATACACCCCGAGAATAGTGACGTCCTTTTCCTTGCCATTTCCCACCGGAATGCGGTCGGAGAGTTGAACCACGGGCGAGGCGGCAACGATGCCGGGCACTTCCTCGCGAACGGCCTGGAGGTCTTCAATGGTGAGCGGGTCCGGGTTCGAGTTGCTGATGTGCGGCGCGCCGCCCAGGTATTCCGCCCAGATTTCGTTGGTGCCGATGGCCTGAATCTGATTCAGGACATATTGCCGTCCGGTCATGCCGATCGTGACCACCAGAATTAGCGAGGCTGTCCCGATCACCATGCCCAGCGCGGTCAGCATAAACCGCACTTTATTGCTGCAGAAGGTGTCGTAGGAAAAGGCGATAATCTCGCCCAGCGCCATCTTGGGGCGTAAACGCGACCGGAAGCGCGTGATGGCAGTCGCCATGCTTGATTAGATGCTACGTTGACTCGATAAAACAGACAAGGTTCTGGCGCATTGCCCTGCCGGCCGGGAGAGGCAAAAATGAACTCGCTACTTTCTGCCTTGTGGCAAAGTAATAGAGGATTACAAAATCGAGCTGCGCCGATTGGCGAACTGAGCTGAGCGAAAATCCGCTACGAAAAATACAAAACGATCATCATTCTCCTGCTGTTGACTGCCGGCGCTTTTGCTGTCCAAGGCTATCATCCCTTCGCCGAGGATGCCGAAATCTACCTGCCGGGCCTGGAACGCATGCTTCATCCACAACTGTTCCCCATGGGGCGGGAGTTCTTCGAATCCCACGCTGACCTTACCCTTTTTCCTAATCTGATTGCCGTTTCCCTCCGCGCTACGCATTTGCCGATGCGGTGGGGACTGCTGCTGTGGCAACTGGTTGCGATTTTTCTCCTGCTGCTGGCGTGCTGGGAGTTGAGCGGAATTCTATTTGGGAGCGCGCGAGCGCGGTGGTGCGGCGTCTGCCTGGTTGCTGCCCTGCTCACGATCCCGGTGGCTGGGACCGCGCTCTACATCATGGATCAATATTTGAACCCGCGAAATCTGGCGGCATTCGCGGCAATCTTTGCAATTGCGCGCACGCTGGAGAAAAAATACATTCGTGGCTTGCTGTGGCTGGCTTTTGCGGCGAGCGTGCATCCTCTGATGTGGATTTTCCCCTTTTCGTTTTGTGCTTTGCTGGTGATCATGGAGAGAGTCGAAAACCACCCGGAAGGCAAGTCCTTCCTTGGAATTCCTCTCCTCGCGGAGCTCGTCATACCGCTGGCGCCGGTGTCGTCGCCTGCGTATCACCAGGCGGCACAGCTGCACGCAGGTCATTACATCCAGAACTGGCAGTGGTATGAGTGGCTGGGACTGCTCGGGCCGCTGGTGCTGTTCTGGTGCTTCAGCCGGCTCGCATGCAGCAGTCAGCGATCGGTGCTGAGGCGTGTAAGTCGTGCCTTGGTGATCTATGGGCTGATTTTCCTGCTCGTGGCGCTGGCGATTGACCTTCCGAAGCGGTTCGAGACGCTTGCGCGGCTGCAGCCGCTGCGCTGCCTCCACCTGCTGTACATCGTGATGTTCCTGGTGATTGGCGGCTTTCTTGGCGAGTACGTGTTGCAGAAACATGCATGGCGCTGGCTCCTGCTGTTTGTGCCATTGTGCGCCGGGATGTTCCTGGCACAACGCGCTCTTTTTCCTGCCAGCGCGCACGTCGAATGGCCAGGCGCTGCGCCACGAAATCCGTGGGCGCAGGCGTTCCTCTGGATTCAGCGTAACACTCCGGTGGATGCCGTGTTTGCTCTCGATCCGCAATACATGCACATCGAAGGAGAGGATGAGCTGGGGTTTCGCTGCCTAGCCGAACGAAGCCGCCTGGCCGACGCCATCAAAGATAACGGAGTGGTAAGCATGTTTCCGCCACTGGCCGAGGAATGGTGGACGCAGGTGCAGGCGCAAACTCCGTGGAAGCAGTTTCGAGAGCAGGATTTTGAAAGGCTGAGAAGAAAATACGGCGTGAGTTGGGTGGTATTGCAGCAGCCAGGCGTTGCCGGAATGGACTGTCCCTATCAGAATGTAGCCGTGCGTGTGTGTGAGCTGCATTGATGTGAGATTGAGAAGCGAATTGCTCGCGCTGAGACACCGGGCTACGCCAGGCGCGTTTCGTTAGGACGGGCGTAGTAGTCGGGACAGCCCGGATCCAGTTTGCGGCCGTTGTCACTGAACCGGGCCAGGTGAATCATGCCCGCCCGCTGCAGGGCAAACTGCAGGGTTGTCCCCACCACTCCGAGGCCGTATTGCACGCTGCGCCGGAAGTTGATCGACGACGCCTCCTCGAAATACTTCGTCGGGCAGGAAACTTCGCCGATACGAAAGCCGAAGTAGACGCATTGCGCAAGCATCTGGTTGTCGAAGACGAAATCGTCGGAGTTTTCCAGCAGAGGCAATTCCGCGAGCACCTTGCGGCTGAAGGCGCGGTATCCGGTGTGATATTCGGAAAGCTTGACCCGGAGGAAAAGGTTTTCGAACGCGGTGAGCAACCGGTTCGAGATGTACTTATAGAGCGGCATGCCCCCGCGCAGCGCCCGGCCACCGATAATGCGGGATGCGAGCACGACGTCGTACACGTCATATGCAACCATGCTGGCAAGCGCCGTAATGAGAAGCGGCGTGTACTGATAATCGGGGTGCAGCATAATAACCACGTCCGCGCCGGCGGCCAGCGCCTCGCGATAGCAGGTCTGCTGATTGCGGCCGTAGCCGTAATTGCGGTCGTGCAGGAAGACATGCAGCCCCAGCTGAGTGGCCAATTCCACGGTGCGGTCGGAGCTGTGATCATCCACGAGGATACGGATATCGACCAGTTCCGGCACCTCGCGGAGGGTCGCCTCCAGAGTTTTTTCCGCGTTGTACGCGGGCATCACCACCGCGATGTGTTTGCCGTTGACCATGACTGAAATGCTCGTTGGTTGTGCCGGGGTCGACTGCGAAAGGCTGTTTCCATAATACCTGAGCGCGACCACAAGCAGAATGAAAGCGTGACCTTAGCCGATACGCGGGAAAAACCCGGAATCCTCACTCCGTTCAAGAAAACAGAAGCAGCGCGGCCCGCTCAGGGTAAGAGGCTGGTCTATTCATACGTTTCAATAGGGATTTTCGCGTGCTAGAATCCGCCCGAAGGAGTTCCTCCGATGAAACCCGGCAAGTCCGTTCTTGTCTTCATGATTCTCGGTTTCTCTATGTTATCCGCCTCGCGTCTCGCGCAGGCGCAGATGGTTACACCGCCCTCCCAGCTTTCGGTTCACTGGGAGGAACTGACCGCCGCGGACTTCCGCGAAGGTATTCAGCGGTCGCAAGGAACGTGCCTGCTGCCCTTCGGCATTCTGGAGAAGCATGGTCCGCACCTGCCGCTGGGCACCGATTTGCTCGATGTGCGCTATGCGGCTTTGCACGCGGCAGAAAAGGAATATGCGATCGTCTTCCCCGAATATTATTTTGGCCAGATCGCGGAAGCCCGGCATGAACCGGGAACCATCGCCTACAGCCGGGACATCCAACTCGATCTTCTTCAGGAAACCACGGACGAAATGGCGCGCAATGGCTGCAAGAAGGTCATTATCGTCAACGGCCACGGGGGCAACGAGCATCTGCTGCCCTACTTTGCGCAGACCCAACTGAACCAGCCGCACGATTACGTCGTGTATATCTTCGACCGGCGCACGCCGGAGTCGGGTGGTCCGCCCAAGAAGGACTCGCTTGACATGCACGCCGGCGAAAGCGAAACCTCGAAAATGCTGATCGCCCGCCCCGATCTTGTGCATCAGGACCGAGCGGCCAGCGAGTCTGGGGCCGACCTGCACCGCCAGAATCTTCCCGAGGATGTTTACACCGGCATCTGGTGGTATGCGCGTTTTCCCGGCCATTACTCGGGTAACGGCTCGCTGGCGACCCGCGAATTGGGCGAATACCAGATGAACTGGTGGATCGACGCGATCGTCAAGACGATCAAGGCAGTGAAGGCCGACGACGTCAGCCTCAAGCTGCAGAACGAATTCTACGAAAAGAGCAAGCATCCGCTGGATACGCAGCCATAGAACGGACTAAGAGCTTCCAATCAGAACGCCGGTAAGGAAAACCAGCACTCCGCCCAGCCCGACCTGCAGCGCAGCGGAGACCCAGGGCGTATCCATGTAGCGCCGGCGAATCCAGGTGATCACTCCCAGTTCCGCCAGCACGACCGCTCCGGCGGCCCACAGAGCCACGCGAAAATCCTTCAGCAGAAAAGGAAGCGTGTGGCCGATGCCTCCAAGCGAGGTCATGGCGCCGCAAACCAGGCCCCGCACCCAGGGATGGCCGCGGCCGGTCAGGCTGCCATCGTCAGAGAGGGCTTCGGCAAAGCCCATGCTGATGCCTGCGCCCAGCGACGCCGCCAGTCCTACCAGAAAGGCATCGAAGCTTTTCTGCGTGGCCAGGGCGGCCGCGAAAACCGGAGCCAGAGTCGAGACAGAACCGTCCATCAGCCCAGCCAGACCCGGCTGGACAATCTGCAGAACGAAGAGACGCCGTTGCGCCCGTTCCTCATCGGCCTTCACGTTAGCAGGAAGCTTTTCTGCATCGAGTTCCTGGGCCCGTTCTTCGTGCACCCGCTCGGCATTGGCCAGGTCGTCGAGCAACTGGCGGATGCTGGCATCCTGCGAGCGGCGGGCAGCGGTCTCGTAGAAGTGGCGCGTCTCCACCTCGAGGGCGCTGGCCTCCTTGCGGACAGCATCGATGCGAAGCGGGCGCGTCAGCCATAGCGCCGGCCGCTGCACAAATCCGCGGACATCCTGCCGGCGGATCAGGGGAATGTGCTCGCCGAATTTCTTTTGAAACAACTCGATCAGCCGGCGGCGGTGCTCCGATTCCTCCTCGCGCATGCCGTCGAACATGGCCGCCGACGCCGGGTAATCCTGCCGCAAGCCTTCGGCAAAATCGGAGTATACGCGCTCGTCTTCTTCTTCCAGAGAAATAGCGAGAGCCAGAACTTCGCGTTCAGTAAGCTCGTGAAACTTCTTCATGGCGAACCAGCTTAACCGCACGAGACTGCGAGAGACAAATAGGCGCGATTGGTTGATTCTCCTCGAGAGCGTGGTTTGGAGCCAGGGTGAGCCTTGGAACCTCGGTTGGCAATCACGCACTGACGTTCTTCAACCTGCCTCAGCGCCTTCGATGCTACTATCCACAACATGACGCCCCGGAAATCCTCGGGCTCACGAAAACGTGAGAAGGCCGGGCATGGTGCCAAAAGGGCCGCAGTGCGCTCGGTTCAGCATTCTCCGGAACTCGTGATCATCACGGGAATGAGCGGGTCGGGCAAGGCGTCGGTGCTCAAGGCTTTCGAGGATCTGGGCTACTACTGTGTGGATAATCTTCCGGTGGAACTGATTCCCCGCTTTGCCGAACTGGCGGTGCAGTCGGGCGAGATTCGGCGCACTGCATTGGTGGTCGACGTGAGGGAAGGGTCGCAACTGGAAGAACTGCCGGGCATGTTGAAGAGCGTCCGGCGGATGATTCCCACAAAGGTAGTGTTTCTCGAGGCCTCCGATGCTGTGCTTCTGCGCCGTTACAGTGAGACTCGCAGGCCCCATCCCCTGGGAACCGATGAACCGGTCAAAGCCGCCCTCAGTTCCGAACGCCAGCATCTGAAGCCGATTCGGGCCGTGGCGGACTTCGTGATCGACACTTCAAAATTCAACGTACACGAGTTGCGCGCGTTGATCACGGACCGCTTTCGCAAGCAGGCGTCCGACAAAAGCATTCTGGTGTCATGCGTGAGTTTCGGCTTCCGTCACGGCTTGCCCGAGGACGCGGATTTGGTGTTTGACGTGCGCTTTCTGCCGAATCCGCACTTCGTGCCGGAGTTTCGTCCGCTCACCGGACGCAATCCGCGAGTGGCAAAATACATCCGATCGTTTCCCCAGACGCGCGAGTTCGTGCAGCGAATTTCCGATCTGCTGGTGTACCTGCTGCCCCACTACATTCGCGAAGGGAAGAGCTATTTGACCATCAGCTTCGGATGCACCGGCGGGCAGCATCGCTCCGTGATGATTGCGGAGGATGTGGGCAAGCACCTGCACCAGGCAGGATATCGCGTGAAGGTGGTGCACCGCGATATTCCGAAGTAGGCCGCAAGCCGCGGAGCGGGCTGCGGGGCGGGCGACACAGCCTGTGCCTCAAGTAGAATAAGGTCTTGCAACCCATGTTCATGCTGTCGGCAGCGAGCGATCGCAGCTTGATCCATCCGGGAGCCCTATGCGCCAACTGACGCGGCTGGTCCGCTACGCGCTTCCCTACTGGTGGCAGATCGTGTCCTCGGTGGTGCTGATGGCCGCAGTCGGCGCGCTCGATGCCTTCAAGTATCTGCTGATTCGCCCCGTGTTTGACCGCGTTTTGAACCCCTCGACCGGCTCCAAGGACATTCAGTTGTTTGTCATGCCGATTACGCATCATCCCGTTTATTTGCAGCAGCTGGTGCCGGCCCGTTTCACAAACGCGTGGACGATCGTCGCATTCGCCCTGGTCGCTTCCACGATTCTGAAGGGAATCTGCGATTACTCAGGCACGTACCTTGTGAATCATGCTGGTTTTGGCATGATCACCGACCTGCGCGACGATCTCTATAACGCTATACTGCGGCGGTCGGCGGCGTTTTTTTCAAGGCACACTACCGGCACGTTGCTTTCGACCATCGTCAGCGACATCGAGCGAGTGCAGTACGCCATGTCGACGGTGCTGTCGGAGTTGCTGCAGCAGTTTTTTACCTTTGTGTCGGTAGCCGTGGTGGTGATTTTTCTTGGCGGCAACCTGTCGTGGATTCTGCTGCTTTTTGTCCCCGTGATCATTTACTCTTCCCGCAAGATCGGGTCGCGCGTTCGGCACACGACGCGGCAGGGACAGGACAACCTTGCCGAGGTGCAGAACATTCTGCACGAAACCATCACGGGCAACCGCATGGTGAAGGCGTTCAACACGGAAAACTGGGAAATATCCCGGTTCCGGAGCGCGGCGCGGAGACTGTTTCGTGCCAATCTGCGTTCCGTCGCGGCATCGGCCATCAGTTCGCCGCTGATGGATATTTTTGGAGTCATCGGAATTGCCATGCTGCTGCTGCTGGGCCGCGACCGGATCGCTCACGGCCAAATGACTCCAGGAGTCTTCGTGGCGTTTATTACTGCGGTCTTTAGCCTCTACAATCCGGTCCGCAAGTTTGCGGTTTTCAACAACAGCTTCCAGCAGGCATTGGGCGCGTCGTCGGAGATATTCAGGTTCATGGATATCGAAGATGACGTCCGAGAAAAGCCTGCGGCGAAGCGGCTGCCGCGCTTTTCGCAAAGCGTGCGTTTGGATCACGTCAGCTTTGCCTATGCGAGCGAGGGCGAAGAAGCGCGCGACGTGCTACGCGATATCGATTTGGAAGTGCGGCGGGGAGAAGTGCTGGCCATCGTGGGCTCGAGCGGAGCCGGAAAAAGCACTCTGGTGCATCTGATCCCGCGTTTTTTCGATGTTACGGAGGGGAGGCTGCTGATCGATGGCCACGATGTGCGTGACATTACGCTGGCTTCCTTGCGAGCCTCGATCGGCATCGTCACGCAGGAAACCGTGTTGTTTAATGACACAGTCCGCAACAACATCGCCTATGGCCAGCCCAATGTGGCGCAAAAAGAGGTCGAAGCCGCGGCCCGGGCGGCCCTGGCGCACGACTTCATTCGCGCGCTGCCCGCCGGTTACGATACAGTCATCGGGGAGCGGGGCGTGCGGCTTTCCGGAGGCGAGCGTCAGCGCATCGCGATCGCGCGCGCGTTGCTGAAGAATGCGCCCATCCTGATTCTGGACGAGGCCACTTCCGCGCTCGACAGCGAGTCGGAAGCGCTGGTGCAGTCCGCGCTGCACAACCTCATCAAGGGACGAACCGTATTCGTGATCGCTCACCGGCTTTCCACGGTGCGCCGCGCCGACCGCATTGTGGTGATCGAAAATGGCGCTATCGCCGAAATGGGAGCGCACGATGATTTGATGAACCGCCTCGGCATTTATCGGCGCTTGTACGAGCTACAGTTTGCCGAAGCTGATCTCAAACTGGCAGCGCCGGTGCCCCAGAGTTGAAGTCTTGCGGAAAAGTGAATCAGTGAAATCGATG
>Ga0335073_10003121_pt1 | contig 22922 bp, 19 predicted proteins | sample Lox_Sample_22_FD_207093 | JGI IMG/M metagenome (GOLD analysis project Ga0335073, IMG submission 207093) | Soil microbial communities from Loxahatchee National Wildlife Refuge, Florida, United States - Lox_Sample_2.2 | ecosystem: Environmental > Terrestrial > Soil > Wetlands | place: USA... | reverse complement strand
CAGCGGCAATCGAGGCCGGATCCTGAGCGGAGAGAGTTGAGCGGGTGCCGAAGCTCACCAGTTTCTCGATATTCGCCCGAATATGTTCAGAGGAAACCTGCTGTAGAGCCGCGGCGATACTTTGATCCACGGGCATCGGATCGAGCGCAGGCTCCAGCTGGCCAGGTGATTGTGCCGCGCAAGTCCCGGCAGAAAAAGCAGCCAACCCTGCGAATGAAATAAGCAACATCTGTCTGATTTTTGAAAACATCTTGCCGGCTCCAGTTTGGGAAATGCAAAACTCGCGGGGCTGTTCGCTTGCCGCGTGGCCCGAAATCGTTGTCCGTGCCGCCCCCCTTGACCTGCGGGGCGGGAGAATCTAAATATTATCAAGGGCGTCTAATTGGCTCGGAGGAAACCATGGTTCTTTGCCCGGAATGCGATACCGATCTCGACGTCGAGGAAGACGAAGTCGACGAGGGTGAGATCGTCTCGTGCCCGGAGTGTGGCACCGACTTTGAGGTCGTGACCACCAACCCGCTGGAATTGAAAGCGGTGGAAGAGGGCTACGAGGAAGACGAAGAAGAGGAAGAGGAAAACGAAGACGGTGACTACTCCTAGGGCGCGCCAAGCTCTTCGTTGGCTCCTGCCGTGCCTGTTGTGTATCTTTTCTGTTTTTGCTGACGCAGCCTATGCCCCGAGGTTAGCCTCGGCGGCCGTTCCGACGCCGCCCAAGCTAAAGCCACATGATGATTACGCACTGATTTTCGGCACGGTCTGGGGCCCCGATGACCGGCCGGTTTACGGCATCCGGGTGAAGATTCGCCGCGCCAAGGACAAGCACGCCAAGTGGGACCTCATGTCGGACCATCATGGCGAATTCGCTCAGCGTGTTCCCGCCGGCGAGGCAGACTATGTCGTCTGGGCCGATCTGAAGGGGGTGAAAACGGCTGAGGGCAAGCCGGTTCATCTCGTGAAGGACGTGGATGTTCACATCGACTACGATGAGCGGGTCGATATTGGTTTGCATCTAGCCCCATAGAAGAACGATACTCGTAGGCAAATGAACGGAACTGATCTCCTCAGGCTTTCTGCCAAGCATGCGGCGGTTCTGGCTTGCGCCCTTCTGTTGCTGAGCGCCGCTGCCGGCGCAGCCGAAAAGAAGAATAGAGATCAGGGCCGGCTGCTCTTCGGGAAGGTGCTCGACCAGCAGGACAGCATCCTGCCGGGAGCCATCGTGTACCTGACCAACACCCGCACGCGTGCGGTGAAAACCTACATCGTCGGGCCGGATGGAACGTATCGTTTTCCCGGCCTCTCGCAGACGGTAGATTACGAAGTGTACGCCCAGTACAAGGGTCGCAAGAGCGATATCAAGTCGCTCAGCCAGTTCGATGACCGCTCTCAGGTCTACCTGGATCTGAAGATGCGATGAAAGCCTTAGCCGCGCATTTCCAGCTCCTGGCCGCGGCCCGGCATCCCCCCGATACTCGCCGCCTACTTGCGCGTGGATTCAGCTGCCGGGGAGTTGACCAGGCCCTTCAGTCGATTCACGATCGTGTCCATCGCTTGATCGAAGTTTTTGTCACGGTTGCTTAACAGGATCGCTCCCCGCACATACTCGGTAAGATTCCAGAGTGTAATGTGAGTCTTGGGGTCAATGATTTTCAGTCGAAGCTGGCCGAGAACGGGAAGTCTGAGCCCGGTATCGCTCAGGACCCAACTGATTTGGAGAACCAGGTCAGCCGAAGCAGGTGATGGCAAGAGCTGGTAACGGCCCCAATTTTTCATCTCTTCGTAAAATTCGTTGTAAGGCCGATCGGGGCCTCCGTCGAACACCGTCTGATCGACGACGCTCTCGAAGGTCGCTCCGCCCGCATTGGAGATGAACACCCCCTGAGCGCCGGCGACCTGTGCCGGAACCGGAGCCGGAGGCGGTACTTTGGCGTGTTGCGCGTTGATGGTCGAGACCAAGCCCAGAAAAACGGCACATACAGAAAGCGTGCGGAACGCGATCTTGCTCACGAGAAATTGCCTCATGGAAGTCAGATGAACATCAAGCGAGTCCAGCGTGTCAGGATAATCGAGAGTAGGATACACGCTACCCAGGGCCGGGCCGTTTTTATTCTTTCTGCGTCTTGCGCAAACCGAGAATTGTCAGCTCCCTGTTGGATGCCACAAACACCTTCCCGTTGGCTACGACTGGGACAAGATTGGTATTGGTGCCATTTGTCACCCAGGTTCCTGCGGTTCCCGCGAAGATCGGCTTCATAGTCGTTCCTCCGAGCTCGGGTGCGAAGGCATAGAGGGAGATTGTGCTTTGCGTTCCGCTTGGCCGCGAGAGGGCCCAGATGATGGGAGTGGCTGTGCCGTTGGAGGAAACGCTGGTGAAGAAGCCAGTATTGGAGGTGGCGAGCGCGGGCGTGCTGGTGACTTTCACCAGCGAAGGGGACGGCGAGGCTTGCAGTTTCCAGACCGCGATTCTTTGGCCCCCGCTGCTGACGACGCGAGGGACTTTGTCCTTGGGATCGACGAAGTAGGACTCGCCACACCAGCAGGGACCGGCGCCATACGTCCCCAACACGTTATTCTTCTGCGGAGAAAACCCGCCCAGGGCATCCTCATTCATGAGGAACATGGACCCAACCTTGCCCGCAGCCACCGCCAGATGGGGAATCGAGCCGGGCTGATCAGGAAGAACCATCACCCCTCCGGAGCCGAAGTCCAGATCCTTCTGATCCAAGGTCGCGACGTTGCTGGGAGTGAACAGATCCAAGACGGTCGTGAGATCGGACGAAATCTTGGCCACACTCTCCTGAATGTCGGAGATCCCGTCATAGGTGGTACCCGAAGGATCCGAATTGCCGGTAACGAAAAGAATGTTGCCGGAGTCGTCGGCGGCCGGGCCATAACCCGACATCCAGATCGCGGAAAGGAAAAACCTGTGGGGCGACTCAGCCTGGGTGTCGAGGACCTGATTTCCGGGCAAGGGAGTCAACGACCCCGTTTTCCATCCCAGAATCCAGCCGCGGGAAAGACTCGGGGCCCGGTCACAAAAGCTGCCGAAGGCCGCGTAAACGTTGCCGTTGGCCAGTAACAACGCCGGCCGCTGACGCTGATAGGTGGCGTTGAAGCTGAAGGTGCTGCCGTCGATGAGCGTGTGCGATCCGGTCACAAGCTGAGGCGCGACCTTGTCGGTGAGGCTGCCCAGATCGAGGGCGTGGAGGCGATAAGCAGGACCGCCAGTATCCTGCGTGTACATGATCGCGTACAGCGTGTTGCTGCTCAAATCGATGACCGGAGTCGAGTTGATGCCGACGTCGGGGTTGTTCTGGGCGCAGCCAAGCGGCCGCACCACCGGCGGCCCAAAATTCGTTTTCAGAAGGACTTTGCCGTTGCCGGTGTCGATCGCGTAGATGGTGTTGTTGTCGGTGGCAACGTATACCACGTTATGGACGCCCTGAAACTGGCCGGTCGTGATGTTCACTCCGGGCACAACCAGAGGCTGGGCGTCGACCTGATCGTCCAGCGCGATGGTTCCCAGGATGCCGAATGCAGTACTGCGCACGGCGGCAGGGGTCAGCGCGGTTTCATGGGAATTCCAGCCCGTGCGGAAGTTATCGTAGTGGTAGGTGGTTACCGAAACCTGCCCCAACGCAGCAGTGCTGCCGGCCATCGTCAAGGTGAGGCAGGCAAGAACTATGAAAGCTGAAAGGGGTAAGGCTGGGAAGCGCACGAGTACGGCGTCTGCAGGGCAGCGCAGCATTGCGATGCTCTCCTTTTGAAATGCCGACTATCAGAGGATATTTCGGTCGACGAACGGGGGTAACGACGCAAGGAGTTTATGGTGCCTAATGCTGGTTGTAAAGCGCAATTCTGTTCAACCCGGGCGCAAGCCCCGGCAGGAACCGATTTTCGTCGAATCAGTCTCACGGAATGCAACTTTTTGCAGTGGGTGGGGTTCGATTACCATAGAAGTTGTTGTGTTCGGAGGTGACCTTGAGAGTATCGCAATTCCCTGGGAAACAAACCCCGGCTGCCGGGATTTTCTTTGCCGCATTGATCCTAGCCTGCTTGGCGGCGACGCCGGCCCTGGGTCAGAAGGGCGCCATGAGCCCCTATCAGGGCGAGAGTGATGGAGTAAGCGCCGGCGGAAAATGGATGGAGTTCCATTCGGAAGACCCCATGACCGGCGCCAAGAAGGTGCGCTTCGAACTTCTGGCCGATAACTACCTGGCCGAAGATCCGGATTACAAGCCGCGCATCGAGCTGATGTGCACCAACAGCAAGTACACTTACGCGGACTTCAATCCCGGCATCCGGCTGGGACCGCCCAATCGTCCCGGCTTCTGGGGACAACCGCAGATGGAGGTGATGGTCCGCGTCGACGACGCGCACAGCTACCGTGGCTGGAACTGGATTCGCGACCGCTTTCTTTCCATGGATAAAGGCACGACGCGTGCGCTGCTCGGAGCGCAGATCTTCAAGATCCAGATTCGCGGACGCCGGGGCCCGGAAATCGCGGAATTTTCGCCCGCTGGCTTAGACCTGAATCTTGTCAAGCAGGCCTGCGACTTGACTCCACGCAAGCCGAGCAAGGATTAGAACCGTCGATTGAATTTTCGCGGGACGCGGTTCCTGGCTGCGTCCCGAGCGGTTCGGTGATAGCTCTACGGCCGCGACTCAAACCTGGCTGAAAAAATTCCCGAATTCGGCCAGCACTTTTCCCGGTAACTCTTCGCGCTTGGCCTTGCCCTTAAACCCCAGATCGTGACCGGTACCTTCAATTGGCACTAACTTCGTTTTCGCAGGAATCAGTTTGATGGCTTGCTCGATTTCCGGAATAGACCCGAAGGGATCGCGCGTGCCCTGCACAAACAGGGCCGGCGTTTTCAGATTGGGCAGGTGCTGAATGCGCAGCTCAGTTTTGCCTGGCAGGTGCAGAGGATAAGAAGTCAGCAGAAGGCCGGCCGCCGATGTAGGTTCTTCGGCGCAAAGCATGCTCGCCTGACGTCCACCATAAGAGTGGCCGCCCAGAAAGACGCGCTGTGCGTTCTGGTTTTTCAAAGAGACGATGGCATTCTTCAATCCGGCGCGGTCGCGTTTGGCATCGCCTGGCCGCGGCGGACCGTACGGTCGATCCTGGCGAAAAGGCAAATCGCAACGCAGCACGAGAAATCCGGCCGCGGCGAAAGTTTCGGCCAGTGCGATCAGAATTGGAGCATTGCAGTTTCCGCCCGAGCCATGCGTCAGGACCAGGCCGCTGCCATTCGCCTTGTCTGGCCGATGCAAGAATCCGCGCACGAAAGGATCGACCGTGATGTCGGTGAATACTTCGGGAGTCGTGGTAGTGGACATAATCGTTCAAAATCACCCGGTGCCCGCTCCGGAGAGAAACTTCTTCCTCAAACCGAAGGGACACTGAGAAACACAGACAATAAGGACGAGACGCCGTTCAGGTCTTGCACTCCACGCTAACCGCTCCCAGCCTTTCGTACACCTTCAGAATGCGGATTTCGTTTCCCAGCCGCGCCCAGCGGCGAAGCACCTCGGGATCTTCCTGCGCGGCCTGCCGCGTCGCTTCCGACTTCCAGTAGCGAAGCAGAACGTAATGCGCGTCGGGGCTGCGATAAAGCAGGTCGCGGCTGTAGCCCTTTTTCGCCAGAATGGCGATCAGTTCGCGCATGGTAGCAAGAGATGCGGCTTCCATATCGGGCATCGGCTCCCAGATCGCCACCGAGAGGAATTCCTGCGGCATATCCCGCGATTATATCGTCCCCCGCACGCTACGGAGACGGCGGGCGGGCGGGCGGGTTGCTGTCGCGGAAACCACGTGCAGGCGCATCAGATTGGTTGAGCCCGAGGCCTGGCGCGTACCGGCGACGACGCCAAGAACCGCGCCGGGCCTGAGCGCGCCGCGGCGTAGAAGATCGTGCTCGGCCATGATCACCATTTCTTCGGCCGAGCGGGCCTGGTGGCAGCGAATCGGGTGCACTCCCCAGAAAAGATTGGCGCGCTGCACCACCGGCACGATGTGCGTGAAGGCGTAGATGGGAGCCTGGGGGCGGTATTTCGAGATCATGCGCGCGGTGTTGCCGGTTTCCGTGAAGACGGCAATCGCGCCTATGGACAAATCCTCGGCGGCGTGCGCGATCGATTCGCAAATGGTCTCAGCTACGGAAATACCACGATGGTCACGGCGACGGCGGGGCTGCATAAATTCCGCCATATTGCTCTCCGCCTCCACCACAATGCGCGCCATCATGGCCAGGGCTTCGCGAGGATAGCGGCCGCTGGCGGTTTCGGCAGACAACATGACGGCGTCGGTACCGTCGAAAACGGCATTGGCGACGTCGCTGGCCTCGGCGCGCGTGGGCCTGGGGTTTTCGACCATCGATTCCAGCATCTGCGTAGCTGTGATCACCGGCCTGCGCCATGCAGCAGCGCGGCGGATCACGTGTTTCTGGATCACGGGAACTTCCTCTGGAGGCAGTTCTACGCCAAGGTCGCCGCGCGCCACCATCACACCATCGGCTGCTTCGAGAATGTCTTCCAGACGATCGATAGCCTGCGGTTTTTCGAGCTTCGCGATGACCGGAATATCGCTGCCGTGGCGCGCGATGATTTGCTTTGCGGTGCGGACGTCGGCGGCAGTGCGCACGAATGAGAGTGCGACGGCATCGACACCGTGCCGGAGGCCAAATTCCAGATCCTTGCGGTCTTTACCGGTTAACGCCGGGATCGACAAGGCAACACCCGGCAGATTGATCCCCTGATGCTCCCCGAGCGTGCCGCCGTTCAGCACGTCACAGACGACGTCCTTCCCGCGCACCCTGCGGACGCGCAACTCGATCAAACCGTCGGAAAGCAGAATGCGCGTGCTGGCTTTGAGCTCAGCGGCCAGATCGGGGAAGGTGGTGGAAATCAGGGAACCTGTACCGGGAATCTCGCGCGGGGTGATGGTGATACGCGAGCCGCTCCTGAGAACGACAGGTTCGTGCCGCTCCAGGCAGCCGGTGCGGATTTTGGGGCCCTGCAAATCCTGCAGGATGCAAATGGTCCGGCCTTCGCGTGAGGCCGCCCGGCGGAGGCGCTCAATGCTGAGGGCGTGATCTTGGTGTGTACCGTGAGAAAAATTCAGGCGCGCCACATCCATACCCAGACGAAGCAGATCGCGCATGGCGGCTTCGGAGTGACAGGCGGGACCGATGGTGCAGATGATCTTGGCGCGGCGGAGGGCGGCAGACACGCGGGAATCAATATTTGTTTTAGAAGCTTTCAATCGTGCACCGGATCAGGATCATGCCCAGCAGGAGGTACGTAGAACCTGAAGAACTTATCGGCCAGCCGGAACGCACCATCAGTGTCGGTCCGCCTTGGCGGGGCTGATCGCAGTCAACTCTTTTCCCAGCATGGCCCGGGGAAACAGCATGGCATTGAACTCAGCGCCCACCAGAACGATCAGCGAAATCATGTACATCCAGACCAGCAGGGCGATGGCGGCGCCCAACGAGCCGTAAAGGATGCTGTAGTCAGCATAGTGCTGCAGATACCAGCCGAACAGCAGGGTCGCCGAGAACCACATGCCCGTGGCCAGGCTTGCTCCCGGCAGTACGCTATGCCAGGGCTGGGTGCGGGGCACGGCATTGTGGTAGATCAGCGCGATCACCGCGATGCTGGTGAGGGTGGCGATAATCCAGCGGATGGCCGACCACATCAGCAGAATGTATGGGCTGAATTCATGCGCTATGTAAAAGAGAATGCGGGTTTCAATCCGGCTGCCGAACGCGACGAGCAGCGTGGCAAAGGTCATGGGCAGCAACCCGAGGATCACGAGCGCGAAGGCGATGAGCCGCTCCTTCACCAAACCCCAGGTCTTGGGCAGTTCGTAACAGCGGCGGAAACCTTCCATCCACGAAACCATGACGCCAGAGGCTGTCCACAGGGTGATCAGCGAGGCAGTCAGCAACAGGCCAACGGGCCGCTGCGCCGCGCCTCGCAGATAGTTCATGGCGGCGTTGCCGCCAGTAGGAAGAATGCGGGACAGCGCGTAAGAGATCTCCCGCAGGTAGGACTGGCCTCCGCGGAAGGTCGCCAGAACGGAGCCCACCACCAGCAGCGCGGGAAAGAAGGTGAGAATCGAGGAATAGGCCGAGGCTTTCGCGATGGCGAAGGAGTCGTGCTGGAAGGCACGCCAGAAAGCCAGCCGCAACAGTCGGAAGAAGCGCAGCATTGCTGGCCCCAGCTTAGGCTGCGGAGGGGCAACCTGCAAAGAAGGAAGAGGAGGGGGTTCCTCAACCGGCAATCGCTCTACGTTGGCGTGCATAGGTGACAAGGCTGCGCGCGCGCCTCGGGGCGCAATATTACCTCATTCGTCGCCTTGGGCGAAGTTACCATGCGCAGCGAACTGTTGCAGGGATCCTTCCGGCTGCACGAATGCCTCGCTTACGCGAGGCATTCGCTACGCTCAGGATGACATTTTCACCGGCAGTAGTTACTCTGCCGCCAGTTCTTCGGTTTCGCCCTCGTGGCGCATCATTTCGAGAGCGCGCTCGGCTTCTTCATAAGCGGCCGAAACCTCCGCCTGCACCCGCGCCGCGGCCTCCTCCATTTCGGGCGAGAGGCGCACATTGCGGTAATACTCCATCCCGGTACCGGCAGGGATGAGGCGTCCGACGATGACGTTCTCTTTCAGACCGCGCAGGTGATCGACCGCGCCCTGAATCGAGGCTTCGGTGAGCACGCGCGTGGTCTCCTGGAACGACGCCGCCGAGATGAACGAGTCGGTGGAGAGCGATGCTTTCGTGATCCCGAGGAGCAGGGGACGGCCAGTGGCGGGTTTGCCGCCCTCTTTAATCACGCGTTCGTTTTCCTCGCGGAAGCGGAACTTATCGAGCTGCTGCTCCAGCAGGAACGAGGTGTCACCGACATCTTCGACCTTTACCCAGCGCATCATCTGGCGGACGATCACCTCGATGTGCTTATCCGAGATGTTGACGCCCTGCAGCCGGTAGACTTCCTGAATTTCGTTCACCAGGTAAGCCTGTAGCTCTTTTTCGCCGAGTACGGCCAGAATGTCGTGCGGGTTGAGCGGGCCATCCATGAGCGGTTCGCCCGCTTTGACGCGCTCGCCTTCCTGCACGTTGATGTGCACGCCGCGCGGAACGGAGTATTCCTTTTCCGTGCCGTTATCGGCCTGCACGTAGAGTTTGCGCTGGCCTTTCGAAACCTCGCCGAACTTCACCGTGCCATCGATCTCGCTGATGACGGCGGTTTCGTGCGGCTTACGGGCCTCGAACAATTCGACCACTCGAGGCAGACCGCCGGTGATGTCTTTCGTCTTGGTGGTTTCGCGGGGAATCTTGGCCAGGACGTCGCCCGGTGAAACCGTGTCGCCGTCGGCCACCATGAGGTGAGCGCGCGAGGGCATGAGGTAACGCTTGCTGCTCTTGCCCTTGACCACGATGGCAGGCTGGCGCTTCTCGTCGGGCGAATCGCCGACCACATGACGCGACAGGCCGGTAACCTCGTCCACTTCTTCGTGGAGCGTGATACCTTCCTGCAGGTCTTTGAACTGCGCCGTGCCGCCGATTTCGGTGAGGATGGCGAAGGTGTAAGGATCCCACTCGACCAGAACCTGGCCGAGCTGAACCTGATCGCCTTCGTTGACTTTCACCTTCGCGCCGTAGACCACCGAGTAGCGCTCGCGCTCCCGGTTCTTGTCGTCCACGATCGCGATCGAACCCTGGCGGTTCATGACCACCAGATCTCCCGACTTCGCCTTCACGGTTTGCAGACCGATGAATCGAACGGATCCCGCGCTGCGGGCTTCCAGGCGCGACTGCTCGGAAACTCGCGATGCCGTACCACCGATGTGGAAGGTGCGCATGGTGAGCTGCGTTCCCGGCTCGCCGATGGACTGCGCCGCGATCACTCCAGTGGCTTCGCCGAGTTCGACCAGGCGCCCTGAGGCGAGGTTGCGGCCGTAGCACATCACGCAGACGCCGCGCTTGGATTCGCAGGTCAGCACCGAGCGAATCTTTACGCGCTCGATGCCAGCGGCCTGGATTGCTCCGGCGAGTTCTTCGGTGATTTCGTTGTTGATGTCGACGATGACGTTGCCGTCATAGTCTTTGATTTTTTCGAGCGAAACGCGGCCCACAATGCGGTCGCGCAGCGGCTCGATAATTTCGCCGGCTTCGACGATGCCGGAAACGAAGATGCCATCGACCGTGCCGCAATCGTATTCGCTGATGATCACGTCCTGCGCGACGTCGACCAGGCGGCGAGTGAGATAGCCGGAATCGGCCGTTTTGAGCGCCGTGTCGGCCAATCCCTTGCGGGCGCCGTGCGTCGAGACAAAATATTCGAGCACGGTCAAACCCTCGCGGAAGTTGGCGGTGATGGGCGACTCGATGATTTCGCCGGAAGGCTTCGCCATCAGGCCGCGCATGCCGGAGAGCTGCCGAATCTGCTGCTTCGATCCGCGGGCGCCGGAGTCGGCCATGACGTAAATCGGATTGATTTCGCCTTCCTTGTCCCGCTTCTGCATTTCGCCGAACATCTCGTCGGCCACTTTTTCGGTGATCGCCGACCAGATTTCGATGACTTTGTTGTAGCGCTCGCCGTTGGTGATGGCGCCATCGAGATACTGTTGCTGTACGCTGACCACCTGTTTTTCGGCGTCTTTGACCAGCGTTTTCTTGCTGTCGGGAATGACCATGTCGTCGATGCCGATGGAAAGGCCGGCGCGGGTTGCGTATTTGAACCCGAACTCCTTCACTTCGTCGAGCATCTTGACGGTCATTTCGAGCCCGAAGCGCAGATAGCAGTAATTCACCAGCGCTCCGATTCCTTTTTTCTTAAGCAGGCCGTTGATGTACGGCATACCCTGAGAAACGCCGGGAATCGTCTTGGGCAAGTGATCGTTCAGAATTGCGCGCCCCACCGTCGTATTGATGAAGGCACGATCCACGTGCACCGGGTCGGTGTGAATGATGTCCTGATCGTCGTACGCGGTGGTCAGGTCGATGAGCTCACCCGAGTAGCGCAGGCGGATGGGCGTGAGGGTTTCCACTTCGCCCATTTCGAGGGCGAGCAGAACTTCTTCGATGTTGGCAAACGCGCGGCCCTCGCCCTTCGCGCCGGGTTTCGCTTTCGTCAGGTAATAGAGGCCGAGAACCATGTCCTGCGTGGGCACGGTGATCGGCTGACCTGACGCGGGCGAAAGAATGTTGTGCGAGGCCAACATGAGCACGCTCGCTTCCACCTGCGCTTCAGGAGAAAGCGGGATGTGCACAGCCATCTGGTCGCCATCGAAGTCGGCGTTGAACGCCGTGCACACCAGCGGATGAATCTTGATGGCCTTGCCTTCCACCAGTACCGGCTCGAACGCCTGAATGCCGAGGCGGTGAAGAGTGGGAGCGCGATTCAGCAGCACCGGATGGTCTTTGATGACCTCTTCCAGGATGTCCCAAACGATGGGCTCCTGCTGCTCGACCATCTCCTTGGCCTGCTTGATCGTGGTGACGTTGCCGGTCTGCTCCAGCCGGTGATAGATGAACGGCTTGAACAGTTCGAGCGCCATCTTTTTGGGCAGGCCGCACTGGTGCAGCTTGAGTTCGGGACCAACCACGATTACGGAACGCCCTGAGTAGTCGACGCGCTTGCCCAGCAGGTTCTGACGGAAACGCCCCTGCTTGCCTTTCAGCGTATCGGAGAGCGACTTTAGCGGGCGGTTGTTGGCTCCGCGCAACACGCGGCCACGGCGGCCGTTATCGAACAAAGCGTCGACGGCCTCCTGCAGCATGCGCTTTTCGTTGCGCACGATCACTTCCGGCGCGTGCAGATCCATCAGCTTCTTCAGCCGGTTGTTGCGGTTGATGACGCGGCGATAGAGATCGTTCAAGTCCGACGTGGCGAAGCGGCCGCCATCGAGAGGAACCAGCGGACGCAGCTCGGGCGGAATCACCGGAATGACGTCGAGAATCATCCAGTGCGGCTTGTTGCCGCTCTTGCGGAAGGCCTCAACCACTTTCAGCCGCTTGGCGTATTTGAGCCGCTTCTGCAGCGAGTTCTCGTGCTTCATCTTCTCGCGCAGTTCGGTGGAGAGAGCATCGGTATCGACGCGCTTGAGCAGTTCCTTGATGGCTTCGGCGCCCATCATGGCCTTGAAGCCGGCGGGGCGGTACTGCTGATCGAGTTCGCGGAACTTGACCTCGTCCTTAATAACTTCACGCTCTTTCACCGGAGCATCGCCGGGCTCAACCACGACGTAAGCCTCGAAGTAGAGCACGGACTCAAGGTCACGCAGCGAAATATCGAGCAGGTGTCCGATGCGGCTGGGCAGGCCTTTAAAGAACCACACGTGCGAACAGGGCGACGCCAGCTCGATGTGACCGAGGCGTTCGCGGCGAACTTTGGACAGCGTGACTTCCACGCCGCACTTGTCGCAGATCACGCCGCGGTGCTTCATGCGCTTGTACTTGCCGCACAGGCACTCCCAGTCGGTGACCGGACCAAAAATGCGCGCGCAGAACAAGCCGTCGCGCTCCGGCTTGAAGGTGCGGTAGTTGATGGTCTCCGGCTTGGTTACCTCGCCGTGCGACCAGCTGCGGATTTTCTCCGGCGACGCCAGACTGATTCGGATGGCATCGAAATCCGCGATCGTGTTTTGCATTTCGAACGGGCTCGAACGAAACAAGGTGATCCTCCGCTTTCCTCGGCTGTAACGCCGCCGCTTGCGGCCCTCGAAGTCAGTTCTCAGTTCCCGGTTCTCAGTTGCCAATTAAAACCGGGATCGAACTTTCGCCCTTCATGCGGCATTGAGAGCAGATGCCGCAGTGGCGCATATTTTTAAACTCTTTAAACTTCGGGGTTCGACTCGCGCTCAAACCGCCGAACCTCAGGGGCTAAAGCCCATGCATCCTGCGTGCTTCGGGCGGCACGGCTAAGGCCGTGCCCTTCCCAAACCACCTTTAATCCGCCGCTGCGCTGGCCGTGGGCTTCTTCTCCGCTGCCTTGATCAGTTCCACGTCGAGGCAGAGCGACTGCAGCTCGCGGATCAGCACGTTGAACGACTCCGGCACGCCCGGCTCCATGGCGGCTTCGCCCTTCACGATGGCCTCGTAGATCTTGGTGCGGCCGTAAACGTCGTCGGACTTTGCCGTCAGCAATTCCTGCAGGATGAACGCTGCACCGTAGGCTTCGAGCGCCCAGACTTCCATTTCTCCGAAGCGCTGTCCGCCGAACTGCGCTTTGCCGCCCAGCGGCTGCTGGGTAATCAGCGAGTACGGCCCGATGGAGCGCGCGTGAATCTTGTCGTCCACCAGGTGCGACAGCTTCAACATGTAGATGTAGCCCACGGTAACCGGCTGTTCGAATCTGTCGCCGGTCATGCCGTCGTAGAGATACGTCTTGCCCGACGTGGGCAATCCCGCGTGCTCGAGCAGCGCCTTGATCTCACCCTCCTTTGAGCCGTCGAACACGGGCGAACCCATGTAGACGCCCTTGGCAAGGGCGGGCGCGACCGATTCCAGTTCGTCGTCGCTCATGTCGGCGATGATGTCCGCGAGTTGCGAATCCTTGAACAGAGCCTTCAACTCGCGGCGGATCGCTTCCGGCCGCGTGTTCTCTTTAAGCAGGTTGGTGATCTTCTCGCCCAGCGCGAAGCCCGCCCAACCGAGATGGGTTTCAAGGATCTGGCCCACGTTCATACGGCTGGGAACGCCGAGCGGATTGAGGACGATTTCAACCGGCGTGCCATCTTCGAGGTACGGCATATCCTCTTCCGGCAGAATCCGGGCGATGACGCCCTTGTTGCCGTGACGGCCGGCCATTTTGTCGCCCACGCTCAGCTTGCGCTTCATGGCGATGTAAACCTTCACCAGCTTGATCACACCCGGCGGAAGCTCGTCGCCCTTGGTCAGCTTTTCTTTCTTGTCGTTGACGATCTTTTTGAGCACGTCGATCTGGCGCGAGGTCATCTCTTCGATCTCATCGATCTGCTCGTTCACCCGCGGATCCTTGTCCGCATACTTGATGCGCTTCAGGTTGCGGGTCGAGATGCGCTCGATGGTGTCGCGGTCGAGCACGTTGCCCTTGGTCAGCAGGCGCTTGTTGGTGCGCTCGTCATGCAGGTCGGCCTGCACCTCCTTGCCGCCGAGGATGTTCTCCAGGCGCTTCAGCCGCTCGTCGGTGAGAATTCGAATCTCGTCCGAGAGGTTCTTTTCCAGCTTGGCGATCTGCGCCGCTTCGATCGACTTCGCGCGCTCATCCTTTTCCTGGCCCTTGCGCGAGAAGATCTTCACGTCGACGATCACACCTTCGATTCCCGGCGGGCAATAGAGAGAAGCGTCGCGCACATCGCCGGCCTTTTCGCCGAAGATCGCGCGCAGCAGTTTCTCTTCCGGAGTAAGCTGCGTCTCTCCCTTCGGCGTGACCTTGCCCACCAGAATGTCGCCCTGCTTGATATTCGCGCCGATGCGGATCACGCCCGCCTCGTCGAGATTGCGCAGCATCGATTCACTGACGTTGGGAATATCGCGGGTGACTTCTTCCGGTCCCAGTTTCGTGTCGCGCGCCTCGATCTCGAACTCCTCGATGTGCAGCGAAGTGTAGTAATCCTCCTTCACCATTTTTTCGGAGACGAGGATCGCATCCTCAAAGTTGTACCCGCGCCAGGGCATGAACGCGACCAGCACGTTGCGTCCCAGCGCCAGTTCCCCGTGATCGGTGCAAGGACCGTCGGCAATTACCTGACCCTTCAGCACGCGCTGGCCTTTCTTGACCACCGGTTTCTGATTGATGCAGGTGTTCTGGTTGGAGCGCTTGAACTTGGTGAGCTGATAAATGTCGCTGCCCACCTCGCGCGAAAGCTGCGTGGGATGGTGCTCGCCTTCCACGCGCACGATGATGCGCTCGGAGTCGACGGAATCCACGATGCCGTTGCGGCGAGCCAGAACCACAGCGCCCGAGTCGCGCGCCGTGACCCCCTCCATTCCTGTGCCCACGATCGGCGCCTGCGCGCGCAGCAGAGGAACCGATTGCCGCTGCATGTTCGCGCCCATCAGCGCGCGGTTAGCGTCGTCGTGCTCAAGGAACGGAACCAGCGATGCGGCCACAGAAACCAGCTGCTTTGGGCTGACGTCGACATAGTCGACTTCGTCGCGATTCACGAGCACGAAATTGCCGGCCTTGCGGGCGTTGACGAGGTCCGCTGCGATGCGGCCTTTGTCGTCAAGCTCTACGTTGGCTTGCGCGATGGTGTGCCGATCTTCTTCCCACGCCGAGAGATAGAACGAATACGGCTCGATCTCCGCCGGCTTCTTGCGCCGTTCTTTCAGTTCGGCGTTGGCCTTTTCGGCTTCGTGCTTCTCGATGTGGTCGCCGACTTTGTAATCGCTGTCGCCGGTGTTGACCACGCTCACGTAATCCACCACGCGCCCGTTCTTGATCTTGCGATACGGCGACTCGATGAAGCCGTAGTCGTTGATACGGGCATAGCAGCTCAGCGACGAGATCAGTCCGATGTTCGGACCTTCCGGGGTTTCAATCGGGCAGATGCGGCCGTAGTGCGTCGGGTGAACGTCACGCACCTCAAAACCCGCGCGCTCGCGCGACAGACCACCCGGCCCAAGCGCTGAAAGACGTCGTTTGTGCGTGATCTCTGATAGCGGGTTGGTCTGGTCCATGAACTGCGAGAGCTGCGACGATCCAAAGAACTCGCGGATCGCGGCCATCACCGGCTTGGCGTTGACCAGGTCGTGCGGCATGGCCGTGGACATTTCCTGGTACACGGACATTTTTTCTTTGATCGCCCGCTCCATGCGCACCAGGCCGATGCGGAACTGGTTTTCCATCAGCTCGCCCACCGCGCGCACGCGCCGGTTGCCGAGATGATCGATGTCATCGACCGCGCCGATGTTCTTGCGCAACTTGAGCAGGTAGCGGATGGTCGCGTAGAAGTCCTCGGGATCGAGCGTGCGCTGCTCGAGCTTGGTGGCCTCCTGGTTTTCGAACAGCTTGATGTTGAATTTCAGTCGGCCCACGCGCGAAAAGTCGTACTTGCGCGGATCGAAGAACATGCCGTGGAACAGCGCCGTCGCCGTATCCAGGGTCGGCGGATCGCCCGGCCGCAGCTTGCGGTAGATTTCGATCAGCGCTTCCTGCGGGGTCTTCACGGAATCACGCTTCAGGGTCTGGCTGATCACCGTGCCCACATCGTCGCGTTCGGGGAAGAACAGGTTCATCTCCACCACGCCCGAATCGAGGATCTTCGCGATCTTGTCGGCGGTGACCTCGCTGTTGGCCTCAAGCAGAACTTCGCCCGTGGTCGTATCGACGATGTCGGCCGCCGCCCACGCGCCCTCAAGATCGGTGACGTCGACTTCAATCTCGGTGATCTTCGCTTTCTGAATATCCTTGAGAATCTGCGCGTTGATCTTGCGGCCGGAGTGGGCAATCTCATCGCCCGACTTCGACTTGATGCTGTGGGCCAGCTTCATGCCCAGCAGGTTGCTGGGCTTGTCGCCGGCAGGATCGAGCGTCCAGAGCAGCTTCTTGTCTTTGATCGCGACGCGGTCGACCGTGTAGAAGGTGCGCAGAATATCCTCCCCGGCGCGCAAGCCAAGGGCGCGCAGGAAAATCGTGCCCAGGAACTTGCGCTTGCGGTCGATGCGTACATAGAGCACGTTCTTCTGGTCGTACTCGAATTCCACCCACGAACCGCGGTAGGGAATGATCTTGCCCAGAAAATAGGTGCGATTGTTGGCGGTCTCGAAGAACACGCCGGGCGAGCGGTGCAACTGGCTGACGATGACGCGCTCGGTGCCGTTAATGATGAAAGTTCCGTTCTGCGTCATCAGCGGAACATCGCCGAAGAACACTTCCTGCTCCTTGATGTCGCGGATGGAGCGGTTGCCGGTCTCGGCGTCTTTATCGAAAATCGTCAGCCGCATCGTGACCTTCAGCGGCGCGGAATAGGTCATGCCGCGCTCTTCGCACTCAGCCACGTCGTATTTCAGCTGCAAGCCCACCGGATCGCCGCACTTGTTGCAGAAATCGGGGGTGTTGGCGTTATAGGTGCCGCACTTCGAGCAGAGCACGTCGCCGGGATGAAACGGATCGGTAATAACGGTGTTGCCGCAGTTCTTGCAGGTGGTGCGCAGGTGATGCAGGCCTTTGAGGTGGCCGCATTTGCACTCCCAGTTACCGATGGCGTAATCCACAAACTCCAGCTGGGATACGTTGCGGAAGTCGGTGATGGGGAAAACGGACTGAAACACCGCCTGCAGGCCGCCATCTTCGCGCTCGCTGGGCAGCTTGTCCATCTGCAGGAAGCGGTCGTAGGAGCGCTTCTGAACCTCGATCAGGTTCGGGATCTGGATGGTTGCTGGAATCTTGGAAAAATCAAAACGCTTGCGGAAGGCATTATTCTTCATCGTCGAGAAACTCCCAATGTCACGCGCAGCCGAGGGCTGCGTTAAGCCGCGGTTTGCAGAATGCAGGGCGCGCGCAGGGCGCCGCGGTCCTTACCCGTTAGTGGAACCTGAAAAGACAACAGGGCGTCCCCGGGACAGTCATCCCCGCGGACGCCAATCAAGGCGTATCGCCAATCTCTTGTTTGTAATCTTTCGCGCCAGTTTCCTTCGGCCGTTTCCGTTCCGCCTGCCCGCGAAACAGTGCCAAGCTTCCCCCGCGGGCCTTACCGCGATCTGTGAGGCCAGAGGAAGCGGTGTTAGTTAGATGCTAACACCATTGCCCAGGGTTCACAACAGAGAACGTAAAATATTTCCCATTCCTGCACCAAGTTAGGGCGGTTTTGCACTATCCCTGATGCAAAACGGGTGAAAAATTGCTGGTAAGGCGGCGGGAAGCGCGCTCCGAGCGCTGCCTCCCCCGCCTACCCGAAGCTATTTTACTTCTACAGTCGCGCCCGCTTCGGTGAACTTCTTCTTGATGGTCTCGGCTTCTTCCTTGGAAATGCCCTCTTTCACGTTCTTGGGCGCTCCATCCACCAGTTCCTTGGCTTCCTTTAAGCCCAGGCTGGTGACTTCGCGGACAGCCTTGATGACGTTGATCTTGTTCGCGCCCACTTCCTTGAGCACGACCGTAAACTCCGTCTTTTCTTCCGCCGGAGCCGCCCCTGCGCCGGCCGCTGCGCCACCGCCGCCGGCAACCATGACCGGGGCCGCAGCCGCCGCCGAGACGCCAAGACGCGATTCCAGTTTCTTGACCAGTTCGGCTGCTTCCAGCAGCGACAGGCCTACGATTGATTCTTCCAGTTGAGCTAAATCCGCCATGTTATTTCTCCAAGATTAGTGTGCGCGGGCACTCCTGCCCGCGTTTCGTTCTTTCGCCATCCGCCAGCCAGGTTTCCAGTGCGACCAGGTCCAGTTCGAACCCGCGCCAGACAACGCCTTCGAACCAACCGCGCAACCCCTGATTTGCGAACGACCAAACTTGAGGCGCTTGCGCGGCGTCTGAGCCGCGCACCGAAATCCCGAGCGAAGTCGAGGGATCTCGGTCAATCGCCATTAAATTCAAAATCGAGCTTCGCTCGACCGGACAGCCGACGGCGGCTGTCCCACATGAGCTATGCCTCTTTGAACTTCTTCTCTTTCACGCCCTGATCCATTACCACTGCCAGGTTGCGGCCGACGGCGTTCATCGCGGTCACCAACCGTTGCGCCGGAGCGTTGATCAGGAATAAGAGCTTCGACATCAGCTCTTCCTTCGATGGCATGGTGGCCAGCGCTTCGATCTCTTTGATCGTGATGACACGACCTTCGACCACGCCGGTCTTGAAGGTGAACTCGGGATTATCCTTGGCGTATTTGGTCAGCGCCTTAGCCATGGCTACGGGATCGCCCGTGGTGTAGGCGATCGACGTCACCCCGGTAAGATCTTTTAGCGCACCTTCGACTTTCGAGCCCTTGGAGGCGCGCTCGGCCAGCGTGTTCTTTACGACTTGATATTTCGCACCTGTCGCGCGCAGAGCCTTGCGCAGCTCGTAGGTTTGGCTGGAGTTCAACTTGGTGTAGGTCGCGACCACGGCGCTCGAAACATTCTTCAGATCGGCGCTCAGCTTCTCGACTTGTTGTTTCTTCCTGGCTTTGCTGACTGGCATGGTTCAATCCTTCAAGAATCGAAATGTTTGTCATCCTGAGGCGACATGGCTTTCGTCGCCGAAGGACCTGGGCGGCTCGCGATGCGCGCCCGCTTGCGAAGCAACCGGAGTCAGCGCGACCATCGCGCTCGAGCCGCTTCCTTACTACGCTTTCGCCGCTGCCTCAATCGGAGCCACATCCAGCTGAATTCCCGGCCCCATGGTCGAGCTAAGCGTGCAGCCTTTGATGTACTTGCCCTTCGCGACCGACGGTTTCGCTTTGATCACGCTGGTTATCAGCACGGTCGCGTTCTCGATCAGCTTGTCGGGCGTAAACGAAATCTTGCCGACGGGACAATGTACAAGCGCCGTCTTGTCGGTGCGAAATTCAACTTTGCCGGCCTTCACTTCCTGCACCGCTTTGCCCACATCGAAAGTGACCGTGCCGGTCTTTGGATTCGGCATGAGGCCCTTGGGGCCGAGGATTTTACCGAGACGGCCAACCGACTTCATGACATCGGGAGTAGCGATCAAAGCGTCAAAGTCGGTCCAGTTTTCTTTGGTGATCTTCTCGACCATCTCCTCGCCACCGGCAAAATCGGCGCCCGCGGCTTCGGCTTCTTTCACCTTGTCGCCGGTGGCGATGACCAGAACCTTTTTTGACTTGCCCAGCCCGTGCGGCAGAACGACTGTACCGCGGACCATTTGATCAGCATGCTTGGGGTCGACGCCGAGACGCATTGTGACTTCCACGGTCTCGTCGAACTTTGCGAACTTGACTTTCTGCAGAAGCGGAACCGCGTCCTGCAGAACGTATGGGCGATGCTCGACGGCCGCATGCGCCTTGGCGATATTTTTTCCTTCTTTTTTCATTTCGCTTTCCTTGTCTCCCACCGCTGATCGATGCTTCGATCAGCCGTGGTGATTTCGACGCAACCTCAGGGGCTAAAGCCCCACTAAAAGAATCGCCTCAGCGGCACGGCTGAAGCCGTGCCCTTTCAAAAAACCGCCCTACCCTAAACCTTGTCATTCCGAGCGGAGCGAGGAACCTGGGTTTTGCCCGAGACTCACGGCTCACAGCTCGAAACTACCCAACCACTTCAATTCCCATCGATCGCGCCGTGCCACGAATGCTTTTGACCGCGGTCTCGATTGTCGCGGCATTCAGGTCGGGCATTTTCTGCTTGGCGATGTCTTCGACTTGCTTCGCCGTAACCTTGCCGACTTTGTCTTTATTCGGCGTCCCCGATCCCTTGGCGATGCCCGCGGCGCGCTTCAGCAGAATCGACGCCGGCGGCGTCTTGGTGATGAAGGTAAACGAGCGGTCGTTATAGACCGACACCACCACGGGGATGATCAGCCCCTCCAGTTCTTTCTGGCTGGTTTTGGCGTTGAACTGCTTGCAGAACTCCATGATGTTGATCTGCGCCTGGCCGAGCGCGGGGCCGACCGGAGGCGCGGGCGTCGCCTTGCCCGCCGCGATCTGGAGTTTCACGTAACCTGTAACTTTCTTCGCCATTTCTCCCCTTCAAAATACGTATCGTTTAAATCTCTTCGGGAGCACTAAGCGCCATCCCGATCGCCGGAACTAACTTCTTGGCGACGGGATCGACCGTGATGCCGAGACTTTCAACAGTGTGAGCGCCCATGACTTCCATGTCGCCTGGCTCGGCCATCACTACACTATCTCCCCCGGTAAAGCCGTCGGTCGCCACGAATACCGGGGCTAGCTCGCGCTCAAGCATGTGACCTTCAATGGTCTTAGACTGCATTTTTCGCACGGCACGAACGCCCAGTCGCTCCAGCCGACTACGTAACACCCAGCCATACGACGCTCCGGTGTCGACCATCACTTCAATCTCTTCGGCTTGCGACGAGATCGCCGGATTCCAAACACGCAATTTTGCCGTCAAGATATCCATACACGCTAATTCAATGCAGCCTCTACGCCACCTTCTCCACCTGGTTGAACTCCAGCTCCACCGGGGTCGAGCGGCCGAAAATTGTGACCATGACCTTCAAGGTTTCGCGGTCTTCGTTGACCTCGTCCACTATTCCCTGGAAGGTGGCGAACGGGCCCTCGGAAATTCGCACGGTCTCGTTCTTCTCGAACTTAACCTTTAGTTTCGGCTTCTCGCGGCTGTCGGCAACTTTATAGACAATGTGCTGGACTTCCTCATCCGAGAGCGGCGTCGGCTGCTGCCCGGTGCCCACGAATCCCGTCACCCGCGGAGTGGACTTCACCACGTGCCAGACGTGATCGTCCATGTCCATCTCCACCAGCACGTAACCCGGGTAGAACATGCGCTCGGAGGTGTACTTCTTTCCCCCGCGCACTTCGGTGACCGACTCGGTGGGAATCAGCACTTTGCCGATCTTGTCCTGTAACCCGAATGCGGCCACGCGCGACTCGAGCGACTCCTTCACCTTGCGCTCAAAGCCGGAGTAGGAGTGGATGATGTACCACTTCATGTTCGGGTTGCGCGGGGCTTCGGTGCCAGGGACTACACCGGCTCCGTCCCCACTTGTCGGCTGCTGCTCGCCGCCTTCGCCAGCTTCGTTTTTCTCTTCGTCCTGCATGATCAAGTTGAACTCCAGCGCCGCCCGCCCGGCGGTCAATGCGTGAAATAGCTGTACAAGGCCCCGATCGCTTTGGTCAGAACTCCGTCGATGATGTAGAAATAAATACCGAAAATGGCCACGGTAATCACCACGACGATGGTGGTGGCCTGCACTTCCTTCCAGCCGGGCGCGGTCACCTTGCGCATCTCAGTGCGCACGTCGTTGTAAAACGACTTGATGCGCTCCGGCCACGACTTGATCTGCTCACCGAAATTGCCTGCTGCTGACATCTTTTTCGTCTCGACCGCCATGGCCGCTCCTGAATCCTTTTTGCGAACTCTGGCAGGGGCGGAGGGATTCGAACCCCCAAGTCCGGTTTTGGAGACCGGCAGTTTAACCGTTGAGCTTACGCCCCTGTACTTGTCACGAGTCCATAGTCCCGAGTCGCGAGCAAAAGCCCATTTTCTCGGTACTCCGTACTATTTCACTTCCTTATGCGGGGTGTGCTTGCGGCAGCGGCGGCAGAATTTCTTGAACTCCAGCCGATCCGTTGTCGTCTTCTTATTTTTCGTGGTCGAGTAATTCCGCTCTTTGCAATCACCGCACTGCAATGTAACTATTTCTCGGGGCATCGCTCACTCCCTACAAGTTTAATCCGACATTCCGTCGTACCTCACCGGTGGGAAAGTCAACGGACAAAACATATTCCCAACGGATCAACAGAACGTGCTCTCCGTCTTCCCGCAGTGTTCTTACCCACAAACCAACGTCATCCGTATCTTGGATTCTGACTGCAACGGCCCCAGCCTCTGGCAAATTGACAGCCGAGAGCCGCATCACATCTTTACCTTCATCGCTCAGAATTAGAGCAACATCTCGCTCGTTAAGTCTCATTGTGTTCGAAACTGCTGCTGAGCGACGGTCTCCAGAATTCTCGTCATCCGCTGCTTTGCCTCCGCTGAACCATTTTCAAAAAGGTCGTCCACGAGTGACTCGGCAACCCTGAGAGGCACTACGCTCCTTCCGGATTTCAGCAGAATGTCAAACTTCTCATCGAACGTGCGCAGGGTGACGCTCTCTATGCTGGCGGGGATATTCGCTTGTCTAAGCATACCGGCCAACAGGCGCGCGAATCTTTCCGTCTTCGCGAGAAGCGTTTCCTGAGACCGCTTGCCGGCGAATGCACTTCGTGCGTAGTCAGCCTCGGGTATGCCCAACTTCCCAGCGACCTCTCGCTGCTCCTTGCTTAAAGAGGGCAGCTGCTCGGAAGGAA
>Ga0335073_10003120_pt1 | contig 22922 bp, 16 predicted proteins | sample Lox_Sample_22_FD_207093 | JGI IMG/M metagenome (GOLD analysis project Ga0335073, IMG submission 207093) | Soil microbial communities from Loxahatchee National Wildlife Refuge, Florida, United States - Lox_Sample_2.2 | ecosystem: Environmental > Terrestrial > Soil > Wetlands | place: USA... | reverse complement strand
TGGGAATGACGGAATCTCAGTTGTTATTTCAAGTGGAACTGCCGTTGGCTTCCAGCGTGATTCTCTCCGGAATACGAACCGCTGTCGTAATTTCGGTCGGTCTTGCGACTATTGCTGCGGCCATCGGAGCCGGTGGTCTCGGCGAATTTATCTTTCGCGGCCTCGCCATGGTCGACAATTCAGTGATCCTGGCCGGCGCTGTGCCCGCTGCGATTCTGGCTCTGCTCGCGGATTTCGGCATTGGCCTGCTCGAAAGGCGCTTGCAACCGCGATGACCGCTCGGCGCACGACCCGTGTCGCATCCTTTGTCATGCTTGTGCTCTTGCTCTGTTTCTACACGTCCTGCTCGCGATCACATCGCAACCGCATTGTCATTGGCTCGAAAAATTTCACGGAGTCTCTCATCCTTGCCGAGATTCTGGCGCAGCAGATCGAGTCGCATACGTCTTTGCACGTTGAGCGCCGCTTCTATCTGCAAGGGACTTTCATTTGCCAACAGGCGATCCTTGCCGGACGCATCGACATGTACCCTGAATACACCGGCACGGCGATAACCGCGATCCTGAAGCAAAAGCCAGTCGGGGACGAGAAAGCGGCGTATCAGAACCTCAAAAGCGAATATCAGCGGCGGTTCCATCTGACGCTGGGTCCGCCGTTCGGATTCAACGACACGTTTGCCATCGAAATTCGGCGCGAAGATGCCAGGCGACTGCATCTCGAAACGGTTTCAGATGCCGTCCCCTACGCCCCGCACTGGCGTGCCGGATTTGGGTACGAATTCATGGAACGTCCCGATGGATATCGCGGACTCGTGGCCGCATACGGTTTGCGCTTCGATGGTTCCCCGCGTGTGATGGACCTCGGCCTGCTTGCCCGCGCCCTGCGCGATCATGAGATCGACCTCGCGGCAGGGAACACCACTGACGGACTGATTCCCGTGCTGAATCTTTTCGTCCTGAAAGATAACCGTCATTATTTTCCCCGCTATGACGCCGTGCCCGTGATTCGTCAGCAAACTCTTCGAGAACATCCCGAAATCACTGCTGCGATCGATTTATTGCACGATCAGATCAGCGACGAAGAAATGCGTCGGCTCAATTACGCGGTCGACGGTGAGCATCAAGATGTCAGCAGAGTAGTCCACGATTTTCTTAGTGGAAGACGCCAAACCCCAGCCAACAGCCCGCTTCCGCACGGCAACTAATCGCGAGAGTTGAACATCTATTTCTGCGCTCCCTAAAAGGAGTGCCACTTGTTGCATGAGCGCCGCTGCGTCAAAACCGTGCCGCCGCATTCTTGTGTTGATCTGTGCCCTGCCTCTTGTGGGATGCGTTGGCGTGCCGAAGTCAACCTCTTCTGGTTCGACACAGTCGAATGCTGTCACCGTCCGATTAAATGAAACCAGCGTCACTTTACAGCCAAACGGCCAACAGCAGTTCGTCGCTACGGTCTCAGGCACGACCAACACCGCCGTCAACTGGACGGTCGATTCGATGCCTGGCGGCAACAGCACTGTAGGAAAAGTTTCCAGCACCGGTCTTTACATTGCACCCTCCAGTTCAGGAACGCATACGGTCACTGCCACCAGCGCGGCAAATCCACAGAAGAGCGCCAGCGCGACTGTCACTGTAAAAGTATCTATTTCTGTCGCACCTGCCACGGTGGGGCTCATAACCGGAACCGCGCAGCAATTCACCGCCTCCGTTCAGGGACAAACAAATGCTTCCGTGACGTGGTCCGTGGATGGAGTTGCCGGCGGGAATGCTACTGTCGGCACGATCAACTCCAACGGTGTCTATACAGCGCCGTCGTCGGTCGGAAATCATACAATCGCGGCGAATGTGGCAAGTCTGAATGAGTCTGCAGACGCTACGGTGACTGTGTTCTCGCTTTCAGTTGCTCCAGCAGTCAGCCTGCTTGACCCGGGAGCAACCCAACAATTCACGGCATCGATCGCGGGATTGTCGAACACAAATGTCACCTGGTCAGTGGACGGCAATGCAGGCGGGAACAGTAACGTTGGAACGATCACCCACAACGGGCTGTATACTGCGCCCGGCGCGACTGGCCCCCACACCATTGGGGCCACAAGTCAGGAATTTACCTCGGCAGTTGCCACGAGTCAGGTGACGATTGTGAATGTTAGTCAGTCCGCCGTGTTGACTTACCACAACGATGACCGACGTGATGGCGCTTACACCCAGGAAGTCACACTTACTCCGTCGAATGTAAATTCGAATCACTTCGGCAAACTGCTCTCGTATCCCGTAGATGGACAGATCTATGCCCAGCCGCTTTACCTGCCGCAAGTGAGCATCAATGGCTCTACTCATGACGTTGTCTTCGTCGAGACCCAGAACAACAGCGTATACGCCTTTGACGCGGACGCCACCGCCTCAAGTCCTACTACCTTCTGGCATGTGAATCTGGGCCCTCCGATTCCGGTCTATGATAATTACGGTCCTTGGCCGAATGTAGGGATACTTTCGACTCCGGTCATCGACGCGACCACGAACACCATGTATGTTGTCGCGCATGTGAGCAACGCGAGTACATGGTATCAGTTGCATGCCCTCGACATTACAACGGGCATAGATAAGATCAACCCCGTATCCATGACTGCCGCTTACTCGGGAGATAGCCTTGGAAACGGTTGCTACCAGCGCATGGGGCTGGCGTTGAATCCTGTTACAAACTGGATCTATGCGGCTATCGGCAGCTGTCCCAATGGGTGGATCATGGCTTACGACAAGTCATCTCTAGCACAGGAAGCCGTATTCGAGTCGACGAATGGTGCACAAGGAGGCGGATTCTGGGCCAGCGGCGGTGCTCCTGCCATCGACGACGCCACCGGAAATGTCTATCTGATGAGCGGAACGGACTATGACGACCAGTGGATATCTCCTCCGCCGGCCTATACCCAAACTGGTTACAACGACTCTTTCCTTTATCTGAATCCCGCCACGCTGGCGGTCGAGAGTTACTTCTCGCCCGACAACAACTATGTACTGTCGGAAAACGATGCCGATCTCGGCAGCGGCTCGAATATATTGCTGCCGGGCAATTCCCAGTATCCTCTGGAAACCATCGGCGGCGGCAAGGACGGAAACGTCTTCGTGATCAACCCATTGGATATGGGTGGTTTCAACAGCACGAACAATGTCATCCAGACCATTCACACGGGCGCAAACCAATACAACAACATCTTCTCCACTCCTGTGTACTGGAATGGATCGATCTACTTCCATCCCAACGGCGACGTGTTGCGCGCCTTCAGCTGGAACGCCGGCGCGGATGCTGGCCAACAGCTTTCCTCAAGCCCGACCTCGATAAGCAGTACCGCGTTTGGCATGCATGGCGCAACCGCTTCGTTGTCGGCAAATGGGAATAACAATGGCATCATTTGGGAAATTGATAACTCAAGTTACTCCTCAACCAATCCCGTGGCCAGTGGGCCCGCAGTCTTGCACGCGTATGACGCGACGAATGTCGCAAATGAACTCTATAACAGCACGCAGGCAGGCGACCGCGATCAAGCTGGGCAAGCGTTAAAGTTTACCGTTCCCACCATCGCCAACGGCAGAGTGTTCGTCCCAACCGCCAACGAGTTGGATATTTACGGCCTGCTCCCGCAGTGATCAATCCCCGGCGTTTTGAAGTATCCTAGCAAGCCTTTTCCCGTCGCTGGAAGTGCCAAGGCCATTGTCAAATGCCTTTCTGGGCATTTCTCTGGCGAATCCCGTCCACCGTCTTCACTACCACGCGTTATCCACACGGCCGGGCGGCAGGCTATCGCCGTTGCCTTTCAAACTTTGTCTACTAGAGTCGCTGGACATCGAGGCTTCGGATGCAGTCACTTCCCCACAGGTACTTCCGTAACCTTACCCCACTGGTGATCCTCCACTATCTTTTTTGGGGGTTTCTATCGCGGCAAAAACCCGCCACGGAAGCCTGAATTCAGAGATTTCGAGACCTTTGTTGAGAACTAAAATTCTTGCACTCAAATCCGTGTGCTTTAGTTGCCTCGTTGCCACCGCAGCAGCTACTTCCTTCAATTCTCGTCCCGTAGACAGCACTCAAATTGTGGCCTGGCTCACCGGAGGAGTCTCCTGCAGCCGCTTGACTCGGCTGGTCAAAGAACGGGGTTTAGCCACGCTCCCAACGCAAAGAGAGCTTCGCGAGCTTAAGAGTGCCGGGGCCGACAGGGACCTCATCGAGATTTTGAGTTCTGGAAAGGTCTCGTCCGCTCAGATTGGCGCTCCCATTCCAGAAAAACTACTCGAAGCAGCCACGGACACTCGCGATCAACGCTTCCATGATGCGGAACTGCATCTGCGAGAGGTGATCGCGGCTGACGAATCGAATTCTGCCCTGCACTTCGCTCTCGGAATCACACTTCGCCGCGAGGGCCAGTGGGATGACGCTCTGGACGAGCTGACCCTCGGGACGAAGCTCATGCCCGACTTGCCCGAGAACCACAACGCCCTGGCGTACGTCTTCTATCACTTTGACGACGGTGAGTATGCAGTTGACGAGGCTCGCACGGCGCTAAGCCTCGATCCCAACAACGCGGAGGGATACCAATTTCTCGGCCTCGGTTTGTATGCCAATGGCCAATTCTCTGCTGCGGCACACGCCTATGCCGAGTCGCTCGCTCGCGACCCTGACAATCCTGATACGTATTACGACATGGGAATCGCGCTCCACTCTGACGGCAACTTGCCGGCCGCGACGAAAGCCTACGAACAGGCGATCCATTTGCGGCCGCTTTTCTGGGAGGCTCACGCCAACCTTGGACTCGTACTGCACGAGGAAGACAAGCTCGACGGGGCGATCGCGGAATATCAGGAAGCCAAGCGCATCGCGCCAGATGACGCTTCTGTGCGCAATAATCTCGGAAGCACCTATTGCGATGCCGGCAATTACGATGCGGCCTTGGTCGAAATGCTGGAACTCTACCGCGAGCATCCCGAGTGGCAACACGGCCACGGCTGTCTGGCGAGCGCCTACATGGCCAAGAAGAACTACGATGCGGCCATAAAAGAGTTGGAACTGGCGATGGAACAGAATCCCACTGGGGCAGCTGAGCACCGCGCCCTGGGGCAGGCTTTGTTGCTCGACAACAAGCCGCAAGAGGCTTTGCATGAACTTCGCACAGCGGTTTCCCTCAATCCGGACTCAGACACAGCCCATCATCTCCTCGGGACAGCACTTTTCCAGCAACAACAAGTACACGCGGCGGAGAAGGAATTCCGAGAAGCCGTTCGTCTGAATCCTTCCGCCGACAACCACTACTCGTTGGCGGCCTGTCTCACCAGCATGGACCGTTACGACGAAGCCTTGTCGGAATTGCAAATAGCCGCGCAACTTGATCCCGAGCAGAAGCTGTATCGCGCTCGGCGCGACGAGATTCTCAAGCGGATGAAGGAATCGCCCAAAGGGCAATAAGCGCAGCGTCCAGCCTTAAAGGATTGGCGTCAGCGCAGATCACCGGCGCCACCCGCTCAGAACCGCCGCTCTGTTATGAGGAGGAACTTTCGGTTGTTTCTGCAGTCGCCACGTTTTCCGTTTCGATCTTGACTTCCACTTCTTCGCCTTCCTTCAACTTGACCGGATCGCCGTTTTCATCCGTTAGCCTATTGGGAACGCGCAGCTCGCGATATAAATGGTCCGCTCCCTTGACGGCGATTTGCGCCTTCTCCGGCTCCTTGGAACTGGGATGCGGCTTGATGACTTTTTCGACTGTACCTGGAAGCTTGGTGCTGGCTTTTTTTCTTCTACCGTTGGTTGACACGACAGTCCCCATTTCTATTCGGCCCTAAAGCCGGATTCTTACCTACGCAACTCGAGTTCTGTATGGAAAGCGAGTTCATGCTTTCATCTCGGGTACCTGAGCGGAATACGGCAAACCCCGTAGAGACACGGCTGGGTCACATCGCACCTCAGTCAGACTTGCAAACAGAGCGATGCCGCCCAGCCGCCCTTCGTCTTCCGTCTTGCTAACTTGCGTGACATAAGTTTAGGAATGCGGGTCAAAGGAAGTGCGCCAAAATCCGCCAAAATGTTTGCGACTGCAAAGAAATCATAGATCTAGATAGCACGCTGCGTCGTGCGCTTGGTGGTGCTTCGGGACATGCCAACCCATCCAACGCGCGAAATAACAATTCCTGATGGACACGATAAATAGTTTCAATTTCCGGCCAGCGCGCCAGAACGGTACATTGGCCCTCGTTGATTTGCGTGTTGGAACCGTTTCATCGTCCCGCGCCAGAGGAAAGATCGAGGGAGCATATCGAAATTGTCGATTCGTAAAGCGTTTTTCCTTGGAATGCTGGGCGCGTTCATGTTGATCGCCATGGCGCATTCCGTTTGCGCTCAGACGGAAACGCAGGCTGATGTGGGTACACGTCTGGCCAAGCTGGAGCAACAGACCGCTGACGCAAAGAGCTCCGCCGACAATGCCTGGATGTTGACCAGTGCCGCTCTAGTCCTGTTGATGACTGGTCCGGGATTGGCCTTATTTTATGGCGGTCTCGTCCGCAAGAAGAACGTTCTTGGAACCATGATGCAGAGCTTCGCGCTCATGGCGGTGATCACCGTGCTCTGGGCCTTGTTCAGCTATAGCTTTTCGTTCGGGTCGGGAACCAGTTTCATCGGCGGCTTTGAGCACGTTTTTCTCAGGGGTGTCGGAGCCGCGCCCGATGCCGACTACTCGGCCACCATTCCCGCTCAGACCTACATGGTCTTTCAGCTTATGTTCGCCATCATCACGCCGGCTCTGATCGCGGGAGCTTTTGCCGAGCGCATGAAGTTCAGCGCCATGCTGCTGTTCACAGTCCTATGGTCGATCTTTGTGTATGACCCAATGGCGCACATGGTGTGGGGTAAGGGCGGATTCCTGAATGCCTCGTTCGGCGGACGTTTCCCAACACTCGACTTTGCCGGTGGAACCGTCGTTCATATCACGTCAGGCGTCTCAGCGTTAGTCTGCGCGGTGTACCTGGGTAGGCGGCTGGGCTACCCCAAAGAGTCGATGCCCCCGCACAGCGTCGTGCTTAGCTTCATCGGCGCTTGTCTGTTGTGGGTAGGCTGGTTTGGATTCAACGCCGGCAGCGCTCTGGCTTCTGGAAGTCTCGCGACGAGCGCCTTCGTAGCCACTCACTTCGCGGCTGCAACGGCCGCGTTGGGATGGGCGAGTGCGGAATGGATTCGCAACGGCAAACCAAGCGTGCTCGGGGCAATTTCGGGAGCGGTAGCCGGGCTGGTCGCAATTACTCCAGCCGCGGGCTTCGTTAGCCCGATGGCCGCTTTGCTCATCGGCTTGATTGCCGGAGTTTTCTGTCATTGGATGGTCGCGAAGGTCAAAGCGGAATTCGGTTACGACGACTCCCTGGACGCATTCGGCGTGCATGGGGCGGGAGGAACTATCGGAGCGCTGCTGACCGGTGTCTTCGCGACGAGTCTGGTGAACCCAATCTTCAAAGACGCGCAGGGCAAAACGCTGGCATCAGGTCTGATCGAGGGCAACGTTCACCAGATGCTGAATCAGTTCGTCGGTGTCGTGATCGCGTGGGCGTTGGCGATTACCGGAACTCTGATCATTCTGAAAATCGTCGATGTAACCGTCGGATTGCGAGTTCCAAAAGAGGAGGAGATCGAAGGGCTCGATCTCTCGCAGCACGGTGAAGAGGGATATTATTGGGAGGCGTCCGCGTAAAAACGCGAATTGCTGGGGCGTTTGAGAATTCGCGATGCCTCGGCTCCGTGCGCCAAGGCGGATCGCTCTTTGAGTTGGATTTACGCCGCAAAAACGCCAGGGATGCGGAACAGGATCTAAGAAATGACCAAGATTGAAGCTGTGATTCAGAATTCCAAATTGGAGGCGGTCAAGACCGCCCTGCAGGAAATCGGTGTCGAAGGCATGACGGTTCTCGAAGTCCGCGGCCATGGCCGTCAAAAGGGACACACCGAGGTCTACCGCGGCCGCGAGTATAGCGTTGATCTCATTCCGAAAACGAAACTCGAAATGGTTCTGGCCGACGCTCTTGTCGACAAGGCGGTCAGCGCGATCTTGCAATCTGCGCGAACCGGCAAGATTGGCGATGGGAAGATTTTTCTTTCGCGCATCGATGAAGCCATTCGCATCCGCAACGACGAGCGCGGCGAGGGCGCCCTGTAACGGCAAGGGGTGCCGCACTTCTGGCCGATTTTGCCAGAAGTGGGAAATTCAGAGTGGCGGGATCTTGCTACTTTTGTCATCGCGAACGGAGTGAGGGATCCAGCTTCTACCAGGATGGACCCGGATTCCTCGTTCTGCTCAGAATGACAAAGGTAGAACCAATGCAACTGAGGACGTCTCGGCTCGATACGTGGGCTTGCCGGAATCGCGGTGTGATCTTATTTCCATGACAGCGGCGTCCTCCATCATCAGCGAACTGCGGGATTCCCTTAACCAGCAATCCACCCGCATCCGTCAAGAGTTCGAACTCACCGGAGATGGCCGTTTAGCCGTCACTCAGCGTACGCAGCTGATTGAAGGAATCCTGCACAAGCTGTGGCGTGAGTTTATCTCTGTCGAACCCTCTACCCCAGCAGCGCTGGATCGCCCGTCGAATTTCGCGCTTGTCGCAACCGGCGGTTTCGGACGCACCTGGCTTTTCCCCTATTCCGATATCGACCTGCTTTTTCTGTTTGCCGATCGAGATGCGGAGCAGACGTTCAAAGATCCAGTACGTCGATTTTCGCAGGAATTGTGGGACCTCCGGCTCAAGCTGAGCCCCGCTTCCCGCACGCTTTCCGAATGCGAGCGTTACGATCCTAACAACACGGAATTCACGATTTCCCTGCTCGACTGCCGCTATCTTGCCGGTGATCGCGATTTGTTTCGCCGTCTGCGGGATAAGGTCATTCCCAAGCTCGTGATGCGCGAATCGAAAGCTCTCGTCCAGGGACTTGCCGAGGTCACACGCGAGCGTCACGCCAAACACGGTCTCACTCTTTACCATCTCGAGCCGAATTTGAAGGAAGCTCCCGGGGGGCTGCGCGATTACAACGTTGCCTGCTGGCTGGCTTTGATTTCCGCCATCGACAAACTGCGCGACTGGCCTGAAGGCAGCCCGCTTCGTGCTCCTTTGCGCAAGCAGTTGGAATCTGCGTTGGAGTTCCTCATGTCGGCCCGCTGCTTTTTGCATTTTCGGCACGGGCGCGACGAAAACACCCTTAGCTGGGAAGCCCAAGACGAAGCCGCTGCGCGAAGAATCGGCGCCGCCGACGCCGAACAACTCTCCGCCGCCGACTGGATGCGCATTTACTTCAGTCACGCGCGAAACGTGCAGAGGGCGGTCACTCAGCTCCTGGAAGAGATCCCGGAAGCATGGTCGGCGTTATATCGGCAAGTCCAGAGCTGGCGTTCGCGACTTTCCACCAGCGACTTCTCGGTCGTCGATGGCCTGATTTTCCTGCAGCAGCCGTCTTCGCTGCAGGATCCCGAAGTCCTACTGCGTCTGTTCCATTTCATGGCCCATCACGGACTGAAGCTGAGTGCGACCACAGAGATGCGCATTGAGCAGGCGCTCCCGTCGCTGGCTGCGACCCCTCCCCGCGGAGCCGAGCTATGGCTCTATCTGCAAGAAACTCTCCTGCAGCCGTATGCTGCCGATGCTTTGCGTGCCATGCACTCCCTCCGCTTGCTTACGCTCCTCTTGCCCGAACTGAAACTGATCGACTCCCTCGTCGTCCGCGATTTCTACCATCGCTTCACCGTCGATGAGCATTCGTTTCTGGCGATTGAAAGCCTGCATCGACTGAAGCAGTCGCAGTCGGAATGGGACAAACGCTACGCTGAATTGCTGAGCGAACTCGAAAATCCCGAGCTACTCTATTTGGCGCTCTTGCTGCACGATACCGGTAAAGGTGAACCCAACGGTAATCATGTGGAATCCAGCATCGATATCGCGAACCGGGCAATGGATCGCCTTGATATTGATCCTAAAGAACGCGCCGAGGTTTTATTCCTGATCGCGAATCACCTGGAGTTGTCGGCGGCACTGCGTCGCGACATTTTCGATCCCGCAACGGTCGCCGCTTTTGCAGAAAAGATGGGCACTCCGGAGCGATTGAAAACGCTCTGCCTGCTCACCTATGCCGACATCAAGGCCGTAAATCCCGAGGCGCTCACACCGTGGAAAGCAGAAAACGTCTGGCAGCTCTACATCGCGGCTGAGAATTATCTGAACCGCAGCGCCGATCAGCGCGTGCACGCCGACGTCAACGACGAAAAACTCGCCCGCCTGCGTTCGCTCGCGCCGGTCGCGAAAACCAGATTCAAGGATTTTCTCGAAGGCTTCCCCCATCGTTATCTGCTTGTGCACACCGCCGAGGACATCATGCGGCACATGCATATGGCGGAGGAGTTGGCGCGCAATCCTGTAGAGGTTGAACTCAAGCGCGGCCGCCACTGGTATGAGCTGACGCTGGTGACCAAAGATCGTCCATTCCTGTTTGCCACGCTCGCTGGCGTGCTCGCAGCGTGGGGCATGAATATCGTCAAGGCCAATGCCTTTTCCAATCAGGCCGGAACGGTCGTCGACACACTACATTTCACCGACCGCTTTCGCACATTGGAATTGAATCTTTCCGAGTGGGCGCGCTTCCGTAACAGCGTGACCAGCGTGCTGCTCGGGGAAGCCGACCTCGAAAAAATGTTGCGCGACCGCCAGCGGGCCGACAAAGGCGCGATCGCGAAAGTAAAGGTCGAAACCAAAATCGAATTTGATCACGCCTGTTCGGAGACAACGACGCTCGTGCAGGTCATCACACAGGATCGCCCGCGATTGTTGCATCGCGTCGCTTCCTGCTTCTCGCACGAGAAGTGCAACATCGAAATCGCATTGATCGATACCGAGGGTCAGATGGCGATTGACACGTTTTATTTGACCTCGGGCGGAAAGAAACTGACGACGGAGCACGCGCACCAGGTTGACAAGGCGCTCCGCGAAGAATTGAAAACGGACTGACGAAACTTACTCAGCGATACGTTCGAGCGCCGCTATGATCAGTTCGTCTTGCTCCGGGAATACGGTTCGCAAATCCAGCAGAACGCGCGCCTCCTCAACCCGCGAAATGACCGGCGGATCCGATCGCCGCAAACGCGCGGCAAACTCATCGGCGCTGCTTCGTTCATGGGTAAGGGCTAGCAATCGTGTGGGCAGCACCGAAGACGGTGCTGCTCCGCCACCGACAACCGATTCGCCGTCAATAATCTCGATTTTCAATCTTGGCGAGCGTATTTGCTTTTCGATTTTCTGCGCGCGTTGCTCGATCTCTTCTACCGTGAGCCGCATCATTTTCAGTGCGGGAATCGCATCGTGCTCGCGTTTGATGTAAGCGAGAAGTGTTGCCTCGAGCGCCGCGTAGGTGAGCTTGTCGACTCTTAACGCGCGAAACAGCGAATTCGATCGCATGCGCGAAACCAGTTCGGCGTGGCCGCTGATCAATCCCGCCTGTGGGCCGCCCAACAATTTGTCTCCACTGTACGTGACGATGTCAACTCCGGCACGCAAGCTGTCGAGAACGTTTGGTTCGCCGCGGATTCCAAAATTTTCGAGATTCACCAGCGCGCCGCTTCCCAGATCTTCCATGAGCGGCAGACCGCGTCGTCGCGCCAGATCATTCAACTCTGCGATCGAAGGCTGCTCGGTAAATCCGCTGATCTCGAAATTGGAACGATGCACGCGCAGCAGCAGACGTGTTCGTGCGTTGATGGCATTCTCATAGTCAGCGACGCGCGTGCGATTCGTGGTCCCAACTTCGCGCAGAATCGCTCCCGATTTCGACATCACGTCGGGTATGCGAAACGATCCGCCGATTTCCACCAGCTCGCCGCGCGAGACGATCACCTCGCCGCCATCGGCCAGCGTGTTCAACGTAAGCAAAACCGCAGCCGCATTATTGTTGACGACGATCGTCGAGATTTCGTGTTGCTTCGCAGATTCGTTCAACAGTTTCCGCAATAACCGCTCCACGTGGACGTCGCGCTTTCCGCGCGCACCGCCCTCGATCTGAAACTCCAGATTCGAGTATCCTCCGGCGATCTGTGCGATATGTGAGAAAGCGGAATGGGTGAGCGGAGCACGCCCAAGATTCGTATGCAAGATGACGCCGGTGGCGTTGATGACTGGACACAGCGAATACTGCGTGTCGCGGCGAAGCTGCTCTTCAATTGCCGCGGGCATGCCTGCCAAGGCAACCTGCAGTGAATCTGGATCGAGCAAGCCGGAGCCGATCTCGCGGCGCACCCTCGCGAGCACGGCCCGCGCTGCATCGGTAACAACCGTCGCCCCGTGCTCGTTGATGAGCGCGGCGAGTTCCGGTTTCCGCAGGAATTCATCCACGGAGGGTAATTCGCGAAACAATTCCGACCTGGCTGTGCTTTTCATCTCTGTAAGTCGTCCGAAGCTGCGTATTTCACAGCGTGTGCAAATATGCCAGCAGATCCTCAATCTGCTGCTGATTCAGGGTCTGGCTAAATGCCGGCATTTCATTGCGGCCCAATCGAATGATATCGGTCACGCGCTCGTCATTTGCGGGCAGCCCACTGAGACGCAAATACTTGTGTTGGAACATCCCCTTCAGGCCGGGCCCTTTCTTGCCCCGGGTCGAGTAGGGTTCATGGCAACGGTCGCAATATTGGTCGTAGATCTTGCGTCCGGTTGCCTGTTGTGGATTCAATCCTAGCTCCGCATCGGATTTGCGCCTCTCGACGTTACAGCCCGAGATAGTCGCCAGGGCAAGCGCGCAAATCGCGATCACGAGCAAACGGACCACGCGGCTATCGCCGCCCTTACAATCGATCAAACTTTGCCCTCCTTCATGCATCGCCTGGCCGAACTCGAGTGCCGTGGGACCTGCAGCTGCGCTGCGCCGGGGTCTCGCACGCGGCAGTACAATAATAGAAGAAAGCCCGTCAAAATGACGGTAGCCGTCAAACGCGTCTACGATCCGCCGTCTCCAACTGATGGTACGCGCGTGCTGGTGGACCGTTTGTGGCCGCGCGGACTCACTAAGACGCGGGCGGCCGTAGACGAGTGGCTCCGCGATGCGGCTCCGTCGGACGATTTGCGCCGCTGGTATCACGCCCGGCCGGCACGGTGGACGGCTTTCCGCTCAAAATATCTGAAAGAGCTCTCAGCGCTGCAGGCCCAACCTGCACTGGAGAGAATCTATCAGCTTGCACACAAGCGTAAACGCCTGACACTTTTGTTTGCTTCCAAGAATGAAGATCAGAATAATGCGACCGTTTTGAAGGAGCTGCTTGAGGGTGTTCGCAAACCCCCGAGCGGTACCGGACCAGCAGCGGCCCACAGCGCTCGTTTACGTAAAGCCGCGGCTCACCGGCGGTAGCCTTGCGTGAAATCGGTGCCCAGTCACACTCCGGCCGATTTATCTCGCAATTCAGACGCTTCGCACCCTCAGCAACATCGAGAACGAAGATTAGATTTGATAAGCCACGGGATTCCAGGCGCGATGCACTTGGCTCTGCGCCAATGCTCATTTAGTGACTTACTTCAGTGATCGCAGATACAACACACAGAACGATCGAAATCCGTTTTCTCTGATAATGTAACGCTAGCCCTGTTGTGTTTGGCTAAATCGGGAGAGTCCCGCCCACAGACCGAGAGTGTACCGCCATGGCGAAGCCTGCTCATCAGCACGATGTGTCGGTGCTGTCGGCGTCCAAGCACGGACTGGTGTTTCTCACCGCGAATGATTGGACGTTGATCGCCGACAAAGCCAGACGAGTTGAGTTCAAGGCGGGCGACACGATCATTCACCGGGGCAACCGCAATGATGGCGTGTTCCTGATTATCAATGGTACAGCTTGGGTGCAGATTCCGGGGCAGGCGACGGCGCCGATCATTGGTCCGGGCGAGGTCTGCGGGGAAATTTCCTTTCTGGACGAACAACCGGCCACGCTCAACGTAATGGCCAAGGACGCGGTCGAAGCCTACTACCTGGATCGCGCGACGCTGCAATCGTTATTCGAGCTGTTCCCACACCTGGGATCGCGCTTCTATCACTCGCTCGCGTCAAGCCTCTCGCGCCGCCTGCGCGAACTGATCGGGAGGGCCGCGGGATCGAAGAGTTCGGCATAGGGCTGCCTGCGCTGGAGGCATCGCTCCTGATTCCGCGAGGACCGGTGTAGTTGGGCGGTTCTGGGTGCAATGCGGATTTTGCGACAGTCTAAAACTCGACTACGTTAGCCACTGATTGATCTCCTGCGTTGCTTCTTTCGTTCCGGCTCTCGCCAAGTCTGGACGGTAGGATCCATATCCCTGCCACTCCCATCCGCATTGGCAACGCACCGAATCGCATAATCGGAGCTTTCTCAGGAGAGCCTTGCAGACGGCGCATGATCGCATCCACATGATTTGTCTCCCTCCTCATAATCGTGATGATTTGAGCGAGACCGTTTCACAGACTACTGAGAGCCTAGACCTGTAGAGGGGAGGCGAAAATGGCCCTTGTGTGGTACAGTTCGGCACCAAAGGGACGGAGGCGAGAAACGCGTCGGTCAATGAGTGTAAAAGGCGTGGGAGCTGCTTTAGATTTCTCAGATCCTAAGCCTTGCCCGCAGTCCCAGACCGCGTTCACCCACTCGCCCTATTGTGCCTTCGGAATGACGATGGCGGTCACTCCGTATCGCGGAACTTCCACAGTGAACGTGGGACCAAGGTTATCTATGGGCGCTTCGATAATCGTCTTTCCGGCTTCCACCGTCAGCTTCCCATAATCGTAACGTGTTGCCTTGGTAGCGTAGTTGTAACCACTAACGGAAATCGTGGCCGAGGCTGAGCGGGAAAGATCTTTATTGATCAATAACAACCCGAGCCCGCCGTCACGCCTTTTGACTGCATGAACGGCGAGAGTGTCGAGGTCTGAGGTCGTGCCGACAAAAGTGTCACCAGGCGATGCGATTTGATGAATGAGCTTGATGCCATAGTACGCCGGCTGCGGCTGATTCTTTTCATCGAGAAAACTGGGGCTTGGAGCGTGAATGGGTGACCAAACGACCGTGTAGGCGCCGAACTCCAGCAGCGTGGCGACGGCGTCGGCTGAAAACAACGCGGCTACGCTGGGATTTTTGGCGGGCGTCCATTGCGCGATACCCAGACTCGTAATCGCCAGGGGCGGTTGATGATTGGCTGGGCAAAATTTCTTATATTTCTCGATCAGATCGTGCACCAGCTGAGACAGGTCGTAGTGGAGTCCGTTTCCGCCGGGAAAGTACCGGTGCACGTCCATGGGATCTCTTGCCAGCATGATGAGGTCTTGCTCGTCCAGAGTGTCCGCCGTGTTCGCGATCACCTTGCCTTCCCAGAAGCTGGCCGCGCTGAAGTCCATGCTGGCACAGGCTGCTTTCAGCACGCTGGCGTTCCAATTCTTTCCGAGCTGGTTCGCGTCGCTGGCATAAGGCGGCTGAATCAAAAAGGCGCCGACCAGAATCTTTGGGTCGACGGCCTTCATGGCTTTCGCGTATTCCACGACGGCGGCACCATACGCGGCCGGCCCGACTTTAGGATTGCTTTGATGACGGGCCCAGTCGTGTGAATTGGGTACCTTTCCGGCGTGCAAGTCAGCTTCCGGTGAAGGACTCTCGTTATACTTTCCGCTATTGTCCGCATCAGACCCTAGAGTGCGTGCCTGGTTATAAAACCCGTTGTTCCACGGCTCGTTGCCGACGGTCCAAAGCATGATGCCCAACGGCTCTGGATGTCCGATCCGCAAGTGGTTATATCCATCGTCGGTGGCCAGAGGTTTGCCGGCTCGCAGCGTTGCCCAGAAACCCACAGTCTTCCAATCATTCCCCGCGGAGTCTTTGCCGATCGGCTGCGCATTCGAGGGGCTGCCATTCGCATACGCAACCCAAGCCGCCGCCTCTGCTGGTTCACCGCCTCCGGTGCCCTCCAGATTGGTCCCGTAGTTGACAGAGACGATCGCCGTCCCCAGTTGATCAATCACAGGGACGATCGCCGGGAACATCTTCTCCCGCGGGAACGCCGGCGCCCGGTCGTCGGTGTATGGATTCGTGACCGTTCCCGTCGACCAGTGATACAGCGAATCGATGCCGTTATTGCCGGGAACGCGGAGTTCGGTGATTCCCGCGTCCTGCAGCGCCTGAATCGCGGCGGCATCGTAGGCGTGAGTGTCCCAGCGATCGGCCGCGGCTCCGAGGGAAGTTGTGTAGAGCACCGCTTTTGCCTGAGACGTATCGACTGTGACTTTGGCCTTTACCTGAGCCTCAAGCGGAAGCGCGGCAAGCAGAAGGATGGCGAGCATGCATGCGTGCGTGCGAACCGCTGCCCCAACATGCGTCCGCGGTATAACTTGTTGTGCCGCGAAAAGCCAGGAAGACATAATTGAGCGGGAATAGTTCATAAGTTAAAGACTCCATTTCTCCGGAGCAGGCATGGCAAAACGCGGAATTATACCGCGACTCAGGCACTAAGTTGGGTCAAGAGTGCGCAGCCTTCGAAGGATTCCCAAAATAAGCATGATCCATCCGGGCTGCGTGACAGGGCTTGGCGGGGTGTAGGGATTTTCCCGGCCCCATATCGCTGTCCAGCAGGGTTTGACCCTCCCAAACCTCTCCAATAAACTGAAGGATTCTGTGATCCCGCAGGGCTGAAATTATGGCAGAGAACATTCATGTGAAGCTTCCGGATGGAAGCGACAAGGAATATCCGAAGGGCACGACCGCGCTGGAGGTCGCGAAATCAATCAGTCCGCGGCTGGCGGACGCGGCGTTGGTGGCCAAGATATCTTCTAACGGCGATCAGGCGGCGGGCGAAGCCGTGTTGATCGATCTCACCCGGCCGCTCGAAAAAGACACGAAGCTCCGCATTCTGACCGAGAAAGACCCGGAGGCACTGCAGGTATATCGGCATTCTTCGGCGCATCTGCTGGCTGCGGCCGTGCTCGAACTTTTTCCCGAGACCAAGCTCGGCCACGGGCCCGCAACCGAGAGCGGATTTTTCTACGACTTCTATCGCCCGACGCCGTTCACGCCTGAGGACCTGGAAAAAATCGAAAAGAAGATGCAGGAACTGGTGCAGCAGAACATTCCTTACGCGCGCGAATTTCTGCCACGCGATCAAGGATTGGCCGAGTTCAAAAAAGAAGGCGACTTCATGAAGTGCCACTTCATCGAGCAATTCACCAAGCCCGATGAAAAGATTTCCATCTACCGTACTGGCAAGTTCACTGATTTCTGCCGAGGCCCGCACATTCCTTCGACCGGAAAAATCAAGGCGTTCAAGCTGCTCAATATCGCCGGTGCGTACTGGCTGGGGGATGAGAAGAATCCGCAGCTGCAAAGGATTTATGGGACTTCGTTTTTCTCGAAGAAGGAGCTCGATGCCCATCTCAATCAGGTCGAGGAGGCGAAAAAGCGCGATCATCGTGTGCTGGGCAAGCAGCTTGATCTGTTCTCGATTCAGGAACTGGCCGGGCCGGGGCTGATCTTCTGGCATCCGAAGGGCGGAATCATCCGCAAAGAAATGGAAGACTGGATGCGCGATCAGTATCTCAGACGCGGCTATTCGCTCGTCTACACGCCGCACGTGATGCGCCGGCAGTTGTGGCAGACCTCGGGGCACGAGGGCTATTACTCGCAGAACATGTTCGACGCGATGGAGCTCGATGATGCTGAGTATCGTCTGAAGCCGATGAATTGCCCGGGGCACATTTTGATCTATCAGGATTCGCTGAAGTCGTATCGCGATCTGCCGGCTCGGCTCGGTGAGCTCGGCACGGTTTATCGCTATGAGCGATCAGGCGTGATGCATGGGTTGCTGCGCGTCCGCGGATTTACGCAGGACGACGCGCACATCTTCTGCACGCCGGAGCAGATCGAAGGCGAGATCGCTGCTTGCCTGGAGTTTGCTTTCGATACGCTGAAGGATTTCGGGTTCGATCAATTCCAGACCGAGCTTTCGACCTGGAATCCCGAGGACCGGAAGAATTTCGTCGGCAGCGAAGGGCAATGGAACCATGCCACGCAATCGCTCGAGAAAGTGCTGAAGGAGCGGGGAGTCGAATATAAGACGATCCCCGGCGAAGCGGCGTTTTATGGGCCGAAGATCGATATCAAGCTGGTCGACGCGATCGGCCGGCTATGGCAGCTCTCCACCGTCCAGTTCGACTTTAACCTACCGGCGCGGTTTGGATTGGAATACGTGGCCGAAGATGGATCGCGCAAGCAGCCGGTCATGGTGCATCGCGCGTTGTATGGGTCGGTTGAGCGATTTTTCGGCGTGCTAATCGAGCATTATGCGGGAGCGTTTCCCGTATGGCTGTCGCCGGTGCAGGCAGTGATGATTCCGATCGCGGAGCGTCACGCCGGCTACGCGAACAAAGTTGCGGAGCAGTTGAAAGCAGTCGGCGTGCGCGTCGAGGTCGATGCGCGCAACGAAAAGATGAATGCAAAGATTCGCGAGCACGCGCTGCAGAAAGTGCCGTTCCTGCTCGTCGTCGGAGATAAGGAGGCGGAGGCGGGAAAGGTGAACGTTCGCACGCGGGGAAAAGAGAAGACGGAAGATATGCTCACGGCGGAGTTCGTGGAGAGGATCAAGAAGCTGATCGCGGAGAACAAGGCGACCTTAGATTAGGGTGTCGTCGGCAACGCTCGTGTAGGGACGGTCGCCCTCGGCCCTCCGTGCGAGCCCAGTTCGCCAGACTTCCTTCATGCAAATAGGGGTGAATCTCGCCAAAGACAGCCGAGGCGGCTGTCCCTACATGGTCCTCGGTTGTACGATGTTTTGGTGCATTCCCTCGCGCAGCGACTGCTTATCCACATTCGTCGCGATGAATTGTTCACCCCCGGGGATCGCGTCGGCGTGGCTGTTTCCGGCGGGATCGATTCAGTCGCGCTCCTGCGCCTGCTACTGGAACTACGTTTTGAACTCGGGATTGTCCTATCGGTCGTTCATTTCAATCACAAGCTGCGCGGGGCAGAATCGGATGCGGACGAGGAATTCGTCCGCAATCTCGCGCGGGAGCACGACCTCGAGTTCTATGTCGATAGCGGGGATGTCGCGGCGCACGCGCGCGAAATGGGTGTCAGCATCGAGACTGCCGCGAGGGAGCCGCGGTATCAGTTCTTTCGGTCGCTGATTCGGAATGCTCCACAGGAAGTCAAAGTCCCCACCCTCTCGCAAAATGCGCGAGAAGGGTGGGCCAACCCAGCACCGCCCGGACTCGGCAAGATCGCTACAGGGCACACGCTTGATGATCAGGCCGAGACCGTGCTCATGCGGATCATTCGCGGGGCGGGAATGCGCGGTCTGGCAGCGATTTATCCGCGGATCGACGTTGAAGATGACGATGGCGACCATTGCGGCGAGATTGTGCGTCCTTTGCTCGAAACCCGTCACTGCGAGCTGGAGGGGTATCTCAAAGACATTGACCAGAGCTGGCGCGAGGATTCCACCAACGCCGATCACCACTTCACGCGCAATCGCGTCCGCAAGCTCCTGGTGCCGCTTCTTGAGAAGGAATTCAATCCCAAGATCGCCGAAGGCCTGGCGGAATTGGCCGAAATTGCGCGCGAGGAAGAAGACTACTGGGACAACGAAGTCGCCGGATGGATGGGCACGGCGGTCCGCTGGTCGGGGCCAGAGTGGTCGAAAGACGAAACTCCCCACCTCTGGCAAAATCAGCCAGAAGTGGGGCACCCGCAGTTCGTTCAGATTCAGCCCGCAGACGAGGGAAGCGAGCCAAACGCGCGATTGTCGGACCCTACAGGACACGGCCCTTCGCGCGGCTCGCCCGGATCCCTTGCACCGCGGACGACGCTCGCTCGGGATGACAAAAGCCTGCCGCCGGCAATGAATGCCACGGTGGATCGTCTGTGGTTTCTGGGCGAGCCTGTTGCCGTCCAGCGGCGGCTGATCAAAGCGATCGCCGAAGAGGCCAGCATTCCACTGGAATTTAAACATGTGGATGAGATTGCTCGTTTCGCCGCCGAGAACGGACCCTCAGGGAAAAAACTTCCGCTGCCCTTGGGATGGAAGCTGCTTCGCGAATCGGCGGAGCTTATCTTTCTGCCGCCGAACCTACGCCCGCGAGGCCATTCCGAAGATTACGAATATCCGCTCCCAGTTCCGGGACATGTCGCCGTGCGCACTCTTAACTCTGAATTCTCGGCGCAGGTTTTTGCTCGCGCAGACATCTCGGGACTCGAGCTCGATTTTTTGCTGCACGCGGAATCGTTACAGGGCCCGCTCACAATTCGCAACTGGCGAGCAGGCGATCGATTCCAGCCCGCGCACACGAAATCGCCAAAGAAAATCAAAGAGCTTTTGACGGACCTCCACATCGCGCATTCGATTCGCGCGACTTGGCCCGTCATCGCGCGCGGAGATGAGATCGTGTGGGTTCGTGGATTCCCGGTCTCGTCGAAATACCGGGCCAAGCTGGGTCAGCCGGTACTGTTGATCCGAGAAACGACTGTTGCGGTCAGCCCGCCGGCGTGAGCCACTCCGATGAACTTATAGATCGGCATTCGCACTCGCAACTCGGGACGGGACTACTCTTCCTCTTCCTTCACTTCTCCCCGTTCCGACTTGGCCTTCTCGATGATCTTCTCCTGCAGCTGCCCGGGCACGATGTCGTAGTGATGCATTTCCATGTTGAAGCTGCCGCGGCCCTGGGTCATCGAGGTCAGATCTGCGCCGTAGGTCAGCATTTCGGCCATGGGCACTTCCGCTTTCACGATGGTGTTGCCGGCCTTGTTGTCCATGCCCTGGATGCGTCCGCGGCGGCTGTTGAGATCGCCCATGATCGAACCGGCGAAATCGTCCGGCACGGTGATCTCGACATTCATGACCGGCTCAAGCAGCGTCGGCTTAGCTATTTCCATGGCTTTCTTGAACGCGATACGCCCAGCTAATTGGAACGACAGGTCGTTCGAGTCGACATCGTGATACGAGCCGTCGTAGAGCACGACTTTGAAGTCGACTACGGGATACCCGGCGAGATATCCGCGTGCGGCGGCGTCTTTGATCCCTTTTTCGACGGCCGGAATGAAGTTCCTCGGAATCGCGCCGCCGAAAATGTCGTTGACGAACTCGAAATCTCCGCCGCGCGGCAGCGGCTCCATCTTGATTTTGCAATCGCCGAACTGGCCGTGGCCGCCGGTTTGCTTCTTGTGGCGTCCCTGCACGTCGGCCTTGCCACGAATCGTCTCGCGATACGGCACCTTTGGCGCTTTCAAATTCACTTCCGTGTGATAGCGCTTCTTGAGCTTGGAAACTGTGACTTCGATATGCTGCTGGCCCGTGCCCGCAATCAGAAACTCCTTCGTCTGGGGATCGCGGAAGAAGCGCAGCATGGCATCTTCCTCCATGAGCTTGTGCAGGCCGGGTCCGAGCTTATCTTCGTCGGCGCGGGACTTCGGCTCAATGGCGAAGGTGATCGCCGGCTCTGGCAACTTCACCCGCGGATACTGAATCGGCGCTGACTTATCTCCGAGGGTGTCGCCGGTCAGCGTGTCCTTCAATTTCGCGACGGCACCGATATCGCCGGCATGCAATTCGTTGATCGGAATCGAGGTCTTTCCCTGCATGATCGAGATATGAGATAGCTTTTCGGGAGAATTGCTCCGGAAATTCTGCACGCTGGCTTCGTTTTTCACCACGCCGGAGAAAACTTTGAAGTAGGAAATACGGCCGGCAAACGGATCCTGCACCGTTCTGAACGCATAAAGCGAAACCGCTTCGGCATCAGTCTCATGCCGCCGCGGAGAATCGCCGTTGCCGCTGGCGTCTCCTGCAACCCACTCATGCTCGGAAGGAGCCGGAGTGTAATCCACAATGAAATCCAGAATGCGATCCGCGCCGATATTTCCGAGCCCGGAGCTGAAGATCACGGGAAAAATCTTGTCCTCGCGAATGGCGTTGTGCAGCGCCGGAACCAGATCTTCTTCTGCCAGAGTCCCCGCCTCGAAGAATTTCTCCATCAGAGCGTCGTCGCCCTCGGCAACGAGCTCGACCAGGCGCTCATGGGCCGCCTGCGCCTGCTCTTTCAAATTCGCGGGAATCTCGGCTTCTTTCCCTTTGCCGTTCCCGCCCAGTTCGTAGGTGTACGCTTTCATGCGCACGAGATCGATCACGCCTGACAGATTTTTTTCCGCTCCGATCGGCAGCTCAATGGGGATCACATTCCGGCCAAACGCTTTCTCTACCGACTCGAGCACGCGCGCGGCATCGGCGCGGTCACGGTCCATACGGTTTACTACGATCAGCCGTGGCGTCTTGTATTCGTCGCAATAATTCCAAACCCGCTGGGTGACGACCTCCACGCCGGCGACGCCATCTACGACCACAATGGCGGCATCCACGACGGGCAACACCATCTTGGCCTCGTGGACGAACATGTTGAATCCTGGCGTGTCGAGGATGTTAATCTTCGTCTTGCCCCACTCCGCAAACGCTATGCCGGTCGAGATCGACATTTGGCGCGCGATTTCTTCATCGTCGTAATCGGTGATGGCGGAGCCGTCGTCGACGTGCCCCATCTTGGGCGTCGCGCCGGATGTGTACAGCATGGCCGAGACGAGCTGCGTTTTGCCCGCATGCCCGTGCCCGACCAGCGCTACATTACGGATGTTTTCTCCAGAATAGACTTTCAATTTGGGCTCCTCCGGCAGGACGCGGCGGAAGATGTCGCCCATCGAAGACACGGCCCATCAAGGAAGATTAGGACTAGATCGGGGTGAGCCGGACTGATCCGCCGAAAACAAACCCGCCAAAACTTAGGATGCTACCACGCGGGAAGCGGGAGCCTCAACTCAACCCTCTCAACCGTCACAGGGGCGCTTTTTCTGGCAGTCTTGCGCTCTGCAATTCACAGCTCTTAAGAAA
>Ga0335073_10003119_pt1 | contig 22926 bp, 14 predicted proteins | sample Lox_Sample_22_FD_207093 | JGI IMG/M metagenome (GOLD analysis project Ga0335073, IMG submission 207093) | Soil microbial communities from Loxahatchee National Wildlife Refuge, Florida, United States - Lox_Sample_2.2 | ecosystem: Environmental > Terrestrial > Soil > Wetlands | place: USA... | reverse complement strand
AACGGCCGCCAGCCCCTGCTCCTGAGTTCCACCATTCGGGACGACAATGCCTTCCTCTCCGTGGATCTCACCAATGTCGACAGTCCTTCGAACGGCCAGCCTTCACTTACCAGCGGCACGTTGCACATTTTCCGTTTGCAGTTCCTGCGCAAGGGCGGATGCCACACACAAGTTCGCCTGCTTAACTACGGAACAGCTCCCGCCGTGGTCAAAGTTCTCGTCCGGTATGAGGCGGACTTCGCGGATATCTTCGAAGTGCGCGGCACCAAGCGTACGCAGAAGGGCCAGCGCCTGCCCGATGACGTCAAGAACGCTACGGTCACTCTGGCCTACTGCGGCCTGGACGGCGTGAAGCGCCGCACGAAACTGGAATTCTCGCCGACCCCCGTTTCCGTCACCGCGGAGGAAGCGCGGTTTGAGCTGCATCTTCAGCCCAGCGAAGAACAGTCGATCTTCGCCATGGTGGCCTGCGAAAACGATACCGACACCTATAGCCACGCTTCTTTTTCCGAAGCGTTTTCCGCGATGGGCGAAGATTTTGACATCACCCATTTGCAGGATTGTCGGATCACCACTTCTAGCGAAGGTTTCAACGCCTGGCTAACACGTTCCTGCGCCGATCTGCGCATGCTGGTCGAAGGCAACCCGGAAGGCCCCTATCCCTACGCCGGGGTTCCGTGGTTCAACACCGTGTTCGGGCGGGATGGCATCATTACCGCTCTGGAATGCCTCTGGATGGCTCCGTCATTTGCCGAAGGCGTCTTGAAATATCTCGCTGAAACGCAAGCTAAAACCGAAATCCCCGAACAAGACGCCGAGCCGGGGAAGATCCTCCATGAAATGCGGCGCGGCGAAATGGCCGCTACGAAAGAAGTTCCCTTCGCGAAATATTATGGCAGCATCGATTCAACCCCGCTTTTCGTGATGCTCGCGGGAGCTTATCTGCAGCGAACCGGCAATCTGACCTTCATAAAAGCCATTTGGCCCAACGTAGCGCTGGCTCTGAACTGGATGGACCAGTACGGCGATCGCGATAAAGACGGTTTCGTCGAATACGAGAAGCGTTCCCAGCACGGATTGATTCAACAGGGCTGGAAGGACTCGCACGACTCGGTGTTCTACGCCAACGGCGAGATCGCCGAACCGCCTATAGCGCTTTGCGAAGTGCAAGGCTACTGCTACGCCGCCAAGCTCGCCGGAGCCCAATTGGCCAGAGCCATGAACGAACCCGACTTGGCCAACAGGCTGGAGGACAGCGCCAAGGACCTTCGCGCGCATTTTGAGGAAGCCTTCTGGAACGAGGAACTCGCCACCTACGTTTTGGCCCTGGACGGAAAGAAGAAGCAATGTGCGGTGCGCGCGTCGAATGCGGGTCACGCGCTGTTCTGCAGGATCGCCGACGCTGAGCATGCCCGGCGCGTGGCTGCCTCCCTCATGAGCAATCAGCTCTTTTCTGGCTGGGGCATCCGCACCATCGGTTCTTCGGAAGCCCGCTACAACCCTATGTCGTACCACAACGGCTCCGTCTGGCCGCACGACAACGCCATCTTGGCCATGGGTTTCTCCCACTACAACTTCCAGCACGAAGCTGCGGAAATCCTGCAAGGGATGTATTTCGCCAGCCGGCACGTCCAGTTGCATCGCTTGCCCGAATTATTCTGCGGATTCCATAAGCGCCCAGACGGCAGTGGGCCCACACTCTATCCCGTCGCATGCGCTCCGCAGGCTTGGGCTGCCGCGGCAGTCTTTCTGATATTGCAAGCATGTTTGGGAATTCAAGTATCGATCGAAAAACCGGAGATTCGCCTCTCTCATCCGTATCTTCCACCGATTCTCGGCGAAGTCCGCATCCAAAAACTGGGCACCGGCGAAGCGAGCGCGGACTTGACCATCCGGCGCTCTGGAGAACGGGTCGAACTGGAAGTGTTGCGGACACAAGGCGCGGTGCAGGTACAACAATCGGTTTAGTCAGAATTCCTTCCGGGCCGCTGCGGCATTGCATGGAGATCCGTAATTCGACGTTCCAAGTACCCTGGCCCGGAGATACGGGTTTTCTCTGCGCCAATCCAACTCATATCCCGCGAACAGCGGCTTGCGCAAGCGGTGCGCTCCATCTCGACAGTTTGTACAGGAAATCCCTGAGGCTGCTCTACGCCCCTACGCGATGGTGCTCTCCAAAACTTCCCGCAATAACTCTTCTTTTGCCGCGCTCAGCTTCTTTCCGCGCTCCGTTAGGTAAAATACGTCAATCGCTTTTTGTCCCTCGGTGTCAATTAACGCCACCTCAATGTTGCATCCCAACCGAGCAAGAGCAGCCCCGACGTCGTATAACAACCCAGGCCGGTCCTGCGCCATGATTTCCAGCAACGTGCTGTGAACCGACGAAGCATCGTCATAGGTGATCCTCGTCTCCACGGCAACTTTTGGCGGTTTGGCCCGACTCGCGCTCTCCCGTCCCTTCAGCAACGGTCCCAGCTGGGCCTTCCCGTTGAGCACATCCGTCAGGCTCTGTTGGAATCGCTCAATCTCGCTCGGATTGAGTTCCAGCGTGTGGTGTAGGTCGACGAAATGAAATGTGTCCAACACGATTCCCGCGGCATTCGCGAAAGCGTCTGCCTTCACGATATTCATTCCCCATCCTGCCAAGACTCCGGAAATCGTGGCAAACAATGCCGGCCGGTCGGCCGTCAGCACTGTGAGTGAAAAGGAGTGGTGCCGCGCTTTTAACTCGGTCTGCACCGGCTCGCCCCCGAGCCTTTCATATAGATGGAAGTGTGCCGCGATCTCGCTGGCCGAATGTACCGCCCGATATCGCCGCGGAAAGCCTTCCAGGAATTGCTCGATCTCGGCGGGATTTGCTCGCTGGGCGTGACCGCCGATTTGCTGGAGCAACGGCACTTCATCGGAAGCATGCAGCCGGTCCCGGTCCAGCGTGCGGCTGAAGTGGTTCGAGGTGGCCACAAACAGCTGCCACAGCATTTCCGCTTTCCAGGGCGTTAACGCCTCTGGATTCACGGCATGAATATCCGCGTAGGTCATCAGACAAAGCCGCTGTAACCGTTCCTGCGTGGCCACCGTATCCGCAAACCCGGAAACGACTCCGGGATCAAAAATGTCGCGGCGCTGCATCGTCGCCGACATATCCAGGTGGTGTTCAATCAGGAAGTGCACCTCGTCCGTTTCGTAGTCCGAGAGCTTCAGCCGCGCTGCGGCCGTTTTCAGCGCCACCAGGCTGCCCGCGACGTGATTGTCGACGACCGTTCCTTTGCCGATGTCATGGAGCAGCAGCGCCAGGATCAACAAATCGCGTCGCTCAACCGAACTCCACAGCTGGCGAAAGTGGCGTGCGCGCTCGTCGGGCGGGTCAGCTAAGTCCTGCAAATGTTCGATGGTCCGCAGCGAATGCTCGTCCACCGTATAGCGATGATAAAAATCGCGCACGACCAGCGAATCGATGGCCCGGAACTCTGGAAGCACGTCCATCAACATGGCGAGCCTTTGCATCGGCCGTAACGCCATGCTGGGATAGCCGGCCGCCAGCATTTCCCGTAGCACGGGCCAGGTCATCTCGATATTTTGTTGCGGCAACTCGGGGTGTTTCAGGATGTAAAAAATCGCACGCTCGGCATCCCGGCTCAGGGGGACTCCGGTTCGCGCGGCTTCCGTGAACAACGCGTACGTCACAGCACGATTGGAGAGGGCTTGTTCATCAACCACCTCAAGCAGGCCGTCGCGCATCAAAAATGGCCGCGCTTTGGCTGGCTCCGTCCGCGTCGCGCGCGCCGCGTTGAACAGCCGCTCGCGCAGTGACGGTTGCGCGACGGTTTTCTGTTCCATGTTTCGCAGCAGCAGCCGGTTCAAAATTCGCGCATGACGAAAATACAGCCGCATCCACTCTTCCGGACTGCGTCGTTCCTCCGGCGACTCCGCCGGTACTCCCAGCGAATGTTCTGCTGCGGAGCTCTGCAGTTCATAGGTCAACGTATTGTCATTTCGACCGTTGCAATAGTGCAGAAAACACCGGATGGCGCTCAGAAATTCCACGGCGCCCGCGGAAAGCTCTTCTTCCGCGGAGTTATTCCGCCAGCCGGCCCGTTGCTCCGCGCCGATTTGCCTCAGCCAGACAGCCGCCTGGTAATCGCGCAATCCGCCGGGAGCGTCCTTAACATTCGGCTCCAGGTGATAAATCGTGTTGCCGTAGCGCGTGTGCCGTTCCTTGGTGAGTTTCGTCAGCTCCGCAAGCAGAAACGGCCGCGCCTGCTTTTCCGATCCCGCCAGTACTTTCTTCGCGAGGCGTTCGAACAGTGCGTCGTCACCGCCGAGCAGTCGCCGGTCCAGCAGCGCCAGGTGAAACTCTGCATTGTCTTCTTCAATCCGTTTGCATTCGTCAAGCGTTCTTCCGGCCGAGCTTACCCGGAATCCCAGATCCCAAAGGGTTCTTGAGAAATCCGCAATCAGCGGCCGGAATTCTGCTTCGGCCCGCTCGTGCCCAAACAAAAACAAAATGTCGAGATCGGAGTAAGGAAAAAGCAGCTGCCGGCCGTAGCCGCCGAGGGCAATCAGGCTCAAGCCGTCGGTAGCCGCATTGTGCACCCGCAACACTTCCCCGAAGATCTGCTGCACGCTGCGGTCCGCCAGATCGCAGAGCGCGCTCAGCGTCTCCCGCGCACCCGCACCCGCTTCAAATCTTTCGCGAATTCGTCGCCGTTCGTCCTCGACCTGGGGTCCGAGAACGGACAAAGGAGTTAAAGAGCCTTGCATCGTTTTGGCGGGCTGGTTGGCCGGAGCGAGCCCTGGACGTGCCGCAGCTTTCACTTTCTCAGAGCGCGTTTTCGCCGCGCTCCTCGTTCCGAATCCGGATGGCTTCGTCAACCCGTGATAGGAATATTTTACCGTCGCCAATCTTTCCTGTCTTGGCCGTTTTCAGGATTGTGTCCACCGCGCGCTGCACCAACGGGTCCGGCAAAACCATCTCCAGTTTCATTTTCGGCAGCAAGTCCACGGTATATTCGCGGCCCCGGTAAACTTCCGTATGCCCTTTCTGCCGGCCGTGCCCGCGCACTTCCGTCACCGTCATTCCCTCGATGCCAATCTCGCGCAAGGCGTCTTTCACGGAATCAAACCGCGAAGGTTGGATGATGGCCTCAATTTTCATCATGAACGTATCTGCTCCGCGTACTGCCTGACAGCAACTGCGTCCTTCGTCATGCGCAAGCTCAACCGATCAGGACTCCAGATTGTAAGCTTCTTCGCCGTGCTGCGTGATGTCCAGGCCCTCGATTTCGTCGGGCTCGCTGACGCGCACGCCGGTAATCCAGTCGGTGACCTTCAGCAGTAGCAGGGTCCCTACCAGAGCGAAGCCCCAGGCGATTAACACGCCGACCAACTGGTTTCCGATTTGTCCCCAATGGCCGTCCAGTCCACCCACCGGTTTCCCCGCTCCAAAGATGGGGTTGATCACTGCCTGCGCAAACACGCCGGTGAGCAGGGCCCCGATCGTGCCACCTGCGCCGTGCACGCCGAAAGCGTCGAGAGCGTCATCGTATCCGAAAATCATTTTCACTTTCGTGACCATCCCGTAGCACACCAAGCCAGCGATGAATCCGATGGCCAAGGCCGGCATGGGGCCAACAAATCCAGCCGCCGGAGTAATCGCTACCAACCCGGCCACCGCTCCGGAAATCGCGCCCAAGGCGCTGGGCCGTCCGTTTTTCACCCACTCCGCCAGGCTCCAGCTTATGGCCGCTGCCGCCGTCGCAAAATGGGTGGCGATGAACGCGCTGGTCGCCAGAGCAGTCGCCGCCAGGGCGCTTCCCGCATTAAACCCGAACCATCCGACCCACAATAAGCACGCGCCAATGAAACTGAGCACCAGCGAATGCGGCGGCATTGGCTGCTTCGGGAAGCCGGTTCGTTTGCCCAGGTACAGCGCGCACACCAGCGCGGACACGCCGGAGCTGATATGCACCACGGTTCCACCGGCAAAATCCAATGTCGGAAACCTTCCCCCCAGCGCTGCGTTCAGCAGACCGCCCTTACCCCACACCATATGCGCCAGCGGCGCATATACCACGAAAAACCACAGCGTCAAGAATAGTACCGTGCCGCTGAACTTCATCCGCTCGGCCGTCGCGCCGGTAATCAGCGCCGGCGTGATAATTGCGAACATGAGCTGGTAAATCATGAAAGTGGCCTGGGGAATTGTTCCCGCGTAATCGGGGTTTGGGTCAGCACCCACCCCGCGCAGGAACGCGTGCTCGAAATTCCCGATCACCGACCCGCCCCCGCCAAAACACAGGCTGTACCCGACCACGGCCCACAGCACGCTGATCAGGGCCATCAACAAGAAACTTTGCATCATGATCGCCAGCGTATTCTTCCGGCGGACGAGCCCTCCGTAAAACAGCGCCAGTCCCGGTCCGGTCATCATCAACACCAGAGCTGCGCTCACCAGCATCCACGCGTTGTCGCCGGAGCTCTGCGCCGCGGCCACCTTCTGGTCCAATTGCGCCAGTTTTTCATTTACCGCTCGTGGGATTTCATTGCCAGTGGAGCTGGACATGGCGGGCGTTGCAGGAGGTGCAGCGGGATTTTGTTGCGCGAAGGAGGGCGCGACAACCAGCACCATGGTCAACAGCAAGCAACACTTCCATCCCACGTGCTTCATGTCTATATCCACTCCGCTGCGATTGGGTTGCTCCGGCTCAGCCGGGCCGTGCGTTGCATCGGAACTGTAGGGGACACCGCTTTTCGCAGGGATTATACGCGGACACACCGTTTTGTTCGTTCAGAAATTTTGATTCGACCGATTAGCTTCTCGAATCTCGACCGGTTTCTCGCTCCGCCGTTTTTCCTCATCGCATTGGCTTGGCTGCCCTGCCAGCCTGCACGCAAGCCTTGTCTCCAGGCCTTGCCGTCGTATAATGCCTTGCTGCCCCGCGAGGGGAGATTCCCGCCGCCGATCCCATGCCATGCGGCGACCCGAAGGACTGCCACCGGCTCCTATGATCGAGCATGCTCCCATGCAGATTAAAGTCCGCCAATCCGGGGCCATTCCTATTCTGGATGTCAGCGGCCGGCTAACCATCGGTGAGCCGAGCGAACACCTGCATCAGGCTCTCGAATCCGTGGTTAAGGGCGGCTCCCGCAACGTGATCGTCGACCTGAACGGCGTGCCGCAGATCGACAGTTCCGGCATCTCCGCGCTCGTTCGCATTTCTATCAAGCTGACTCGCGAAGGCGGCGGTCTGCGCCTGGTCTGCAAGCCGGGCCGTGTTCGCGATGCTCTCACGGTCACTCGTCTCGTCGAGGCGATTCCGACCTTCGACACGGAAGCGTCCGCCTTGGACAGCTTTCCCCAAGTGTCTGGCAGCGCCGCTTCCTAGTCTCTTTCCTGAGCTAACTCCGAGTGAAGACTTGAGGTCTTACGATCGCCAGTGCAACGTCACTGGTCCGTCCATCGGATGTCGCATCGGCTCGCCGCTTCGCCGTGACTCCAACAGATTCGCTTTCAATCCGAAGTACCACTTGGCCGGGCGGTCCGCGTCGTCGATCAACATCAGTCGCGGGTTGTGCTTCAGCCCTTCCGCCTGCTGAATCATGGTTTCCTGGTCTTGCCGCAAAAACTTCTCCGCAAACGTACGGAAAATCCACACCGGCAGCAATATATTCCAGGCCGCCACAAAATCTATCCGGCAGAGGTCGCGCCGTACCGGCGTCACCGTCGCCCGGCTGGAAAACCACAGCTTCCCGCTGCGAATCTCTTCCGTCCGCATGTTCGGCAGCACAAAATCAATCGTCGTGGTAACCGGCTCGCCTGTATATTTCTGCAGCATGCGGTACGGCGCGCTGTTCGAACTTGGCGTATGCGGGCTCATGCGAAAGCCATTCGGAATCGGTTCGAACTGCTTCTCCTTCTCATGAATGCTCGCGCGCTTCCGCCAGAACCACGACGCGTGCACAAACGGTCCATGCGCCGGATCCATTAACCCGATAATCCCGTGGTCGATGTGCGACGGCAGTTCGCACTCGAGGTGGGTGCTCTTGTACTTCTGGCTGAACACCGCCAGGTGGGGCGCATCCGGCACGGCCTCGGGCAAGCGTGTTCCCGGCGCATTCATCCACACCCAGAAGTACCCGTCGCACTCCTCGCACGGATAGTGCCCCGCAAAAACGCGGTCCACCTTCAGCTTGTCCTGGTTCGTCAGCGACGGAATCTCCACGCACTGCCCGCTGCACGCATCGAATCGCCAGCCGTGATAGCTGCACTCGACCGTCGTTCCGTCGAATCGCCCGTGCGACAGAGGAATCCCTCGATGCGGGCACGCATCGCGCATGGCAAACGCCTGTCCGTCGCGCGTGCGCCCCAACACCAGCGGTACCTCCAGCAACATCGCCGTCACCAGCGCATTGCCGCGCACCGCATTGCTGCGCAGCGCCGGATACCAGAAATCCCACAAAAATCCCGCATCGTCGCCCGCGGAAGCTTCGCGATCCGCCTGCAGGCTGGCGCGCATCAATGTTCGTACTGCTTCGCTCATCGTTCTGGCATCGTAGTACATCGTTCTGCATCGCGGCAACGTCATCGCGCAGCGCGTTGCCCGAATCCAGTTTTTCGGCTATTCTTTGTTTAGACCAATGTACGCCTCCTTCTATTAGCTGCTCCCGCCAAGCTCGCTTTTAGAGCTGTGTCTTTTCTCTACTCACTATTCATTGTTCGCTACTCACTTTTCTTAGAGGAACCGCTATGCCAGTCGTCACGCTAACTGAAAAATTGGACCAACTCGGCGCTCGCTACGACGATCTCACCCAACAGCTCTCTACCGCTGAAATCGCTGCCGACTCGTCCCGCTTCCAGAAAATCGCCAAACAGCACGCTGAACTCGAGGAAATCGTCAACAAGCACCGCGAATTCAAGCAAATTGAGAAGGACCTGGCCGGCGCCCACCAGCTCGTCCTGGAAGCCGACGACGCCGAAATGAAGCAAATGGCCCAGGAAGAAGAAAAGCAACTCACCGCTCGTCGCGAAGCCGTCGAGCGCGAACTCAAAGTGCTCCTGTTGCCCAAGGATCCCAACGACGAAAAAAGCGTCATCGTCGAAATTCGCGCCGGTACCGGCGGCGACGAAGCCGCGCTCTTTGCCGCCGAGCTTTTCCGCATGTACTCGCGCTACGCCGAAACGCAAGGCTGGAAAGTCGAAGTTCTCGAGAGCTCGCCGTCATCTCTCGGCGGTCTCAAGGAAATTGTCGCTGCCATTCAAGGGCACAAGGTCTATTCCAAGCTGAAATACGAGAGCGGCGTCCACCGTGTGCAGCGCGTTCCCGCTACGGAAACCCAGGGCCGCATTCATACTTCCGCCGCCACCGTCGCCGTGCTCCCCGAAGCCGACGAAATCGACATCAAAATCGAAGCCAAAGATCTCCGTATCGACACTTTCTGCTCTTCCGGTCCCGGCGGGCAGTCCGTCAACACCACGTATTCGGCCGTCCGCATTACGCACATCCCCAGCGGTCTCGTGGTCTCACAGCAGGACGAAAAGTCGCAAATCAAGAATCGCGCCAAGGCCATGCGCGTGCTGCGGGCTCGGCTCTACGAACTCGAACAGGAAAAACAGCAAGCCGCCATCGTTGCCGAACGCCGTGGCCAGATTAAAACCGGCGATCGCAGCGAAAAAATCCGCACCTATAACTTCCCGCAGAACCGCGTCACCGATCACCGCATCGGCCTGACCCTGCACCAGCTCACGGACGTGATGGATGGCAAGCTGGCTGGCCTGGTCGACGCTCTCGTCTCCCACTACGAAGCCGAGCGCCTCGAGCAGGAACTGGCGCAGGCGTGACCCTTAACCTTGCTCTGCACGGCGCTGCGCCCCTGTCTTTAACCGATAGGTTAAATAAGGCCAGCGCGGTGTATTTAACCTGCAAGTTAAATAGCGTTGGCGCCTCCGTATTTAACCGGAACGTTAAATACAGGACCGACTCGTCTTTTCCATTGAGGTTTCAGACCCTAAGTCGTTTGTTTTGAGTCTCGCGTGCTTTTCTCGGTCTGGCGCACGCCGGTTGACTTCACCCCGGCGTGACCACTCTGAGTTTTCTTGGCGCTGTCATTCCGAATTGTGTAGTGATTGGAATTCCTTAGTGATGTCATTCTGAGCGGAGCGAAGAATCTCTCTTTATGGACGTTCGAACTGCTCTGAAACAAGGCATCGCGCAACTGCGCGACGCCAACGTTCCTTCCTTCACTCTCGCCGCCGAACTGCTCCTTATTCACGTTCTCGGCCGTGATCGCACCTGGCTTTACGCGCATCCTGAGGAACCGGTCGCCATATCCGACGTCGAGAAATTTTTTGTGCTGCTGCGCCGCCGTGCTGCAGGCGAACCCACGCAACATCTCACCGGCACTCAGGAATTCTGGGGTCTCGCTTTCGAGATTACGCCTGACGTTCTCATTCCTCGCCCCGAAACGGAGCATCTTATCGAAGTCGCTCTCGACCGCCTTGCGCTTCGCGAGATTCACGCCGGCCGCAAACAAACGCTCGCCGGAGAAGGCCTCCTCATCGCCGACATCGGCACCGGCTCCGGCTGCATCGCCATCGTCCTCGCCAAAGAACTCCCCGGCGCCCGCATTATCGCTACCGATATCTCCGCTGCAGCTCTGGCGGTCGCTCAGCGCAACGCCATGAAGCATGCCGTCGCCGGGCGCATTCATTTCATCGAGTCAAATTTATTCGCAAACCTGGAAAGCGCCCCCGCAATGGCGGAACTTGCTGCGCCGGTGCCGCGCAACCAAGCTCCTGTTGATACGAATCTCGCCGCAAACATTGCTCCGGGTCTCTTCGACCTCATCGTCAGCAATCCTCCCTACGTCGGACGTCGGGAGAAAGATACGCTTATGCGTGAAGTTCGCGACCACGAGCCCGAACTTGCTCTCTACGGCGGCGACGAGGGCTACGAGCTCTATGCCCCGTTCATCGCCCAGGCCGCAGACTCTCTCAAACCCGGCGGCCTCCTCGTTCTTGAACTCGGCCACAACTCGCTTCCCGCGGTACAACCGCTCCTCGATCCGCCATGCTGGACCAACGTCGGCGTTACCAACGACCTCGCCGGAATCCCCCGCGTCATCGCCGCGGAACGCGCCTGAAGCGAAGCTCGCTGCAATGGCGAATGCCTGGCGAAAAGAGTAGCCTAACTCCATGCCGGACCTCGCCAGCTTTCGCGCCAAACATGGCCCGCTGGAAGAGCGTTCAACCGCATCCGCCTCTGCCATCCTCCACGTCGATATGGACGCCTTCTTCGTCTCCGTCGAGCTCCTCGAGCGCCCCGAACTCCGGGGCAAGCCCGTCATCGTCGGCGGGGGCCCCAATCAACGTGGCGTTGTCACTTCCGCCAGCTACGAAGCCCGTAAATTCGGCGTTCATTCCGCGATGCCCCTCCGCACGGCCGGCAAACTCTGTCCGCACGGCATTTTTCTTGACGGCCACCACGCCAAATACATCGAGTGGAGCGACCGCGTCGCCACCCTACTCGGCAAATTCTCGCCCGTCGTCGAAATGGTCTCCATCGATGAAGCTTATCTTGACCTTGCCGGCACCGAACGTCTCCACGGCTCGCCATTTACCGCCGCTGACAAACTTCTTTGCGCCATTACTTCCAGCACCGGCTTGCCTTGCTCCGGCGGACTCGCGGGCACGCGCCTCGTCGCTAAAGTGGCCAGCGATCAAGCCAAGCCTCGCGGTTTGCTCTGGGTCGCGCCAGGCCAGGAAGAGCGCTTCCTTGCTCCGCTGCCCGTCCGCAAAATTCCCGGTATCGGCGAAGTCACCGAACGCGCCCTGCGCGCCCTCGGCATCGAAACCGTAGCCCAAATTGCTGCTCTGCCTAAGGAAAAACTCGAGAAGATCTTCGGCCAATGGGGTGACGCGCTCTACCGCAAAGCCCGCGGTGGCGACTCCTACGAGTTCGTCATCGACGCCGAACCCAAATCCATCTCCCACAATCACACTTTCGGTGAAGACACTGCGGACGCCGAAGTCCTCACTTCCATGCTCAGCCATCTCGCGCAAAAAGCTTGCAAACGCCTCCGCGAAGCCGGCCTATCCACTCGCACCATCACGCTAACTATCCGCTACACGGGCTTCGACACCTACACCCGTGCCAAAACTCTTGCCGAACCCACCCAACTCGACACCGACATTTTCCGTATTACGCAAAAACTCTTCGCCGAACACCGCAACCCGAAACGCAAAGTCCGCCTTCTCGGCGTCGCGCTCAGCAGCTTCACCCACGGCGATGAACAACTCAATCTCCTCGACGCCCAACGCCGCGAGCGCCTCGAAAAACTCACGCAAGCTGCCGACAAACTTCGCGATCGTTTCGGCTTCACCAAGCTTCAATTCGGCGGGTCGCTTTCGGCCGGTGGCGCCTCCAACCAGCGCGACGACGCTCGCTGGGATACTCTCGGCCGCGCTAATCTAAAAAAATCCGGCGACTCGTAACCGCCGTCACCACCTTTTCCGCCGGATACCCTATACTTCTTCCATGAGCCCCGCCACGTCGCCCAATTCCGGCACGCGCGCCCGCACCGGCGGGTTGCCCGGTTTCTGGCAGCGCATCAGCGAAGGCCGCCAGCTCGACGAACTCTGGTCGCAATTCACCGCCGACGCTCGCGCCAGTTATGGCTTTTACATGCGCGAGTCCGGCGCCGCCGAAGAAGAAATGGTCAACCAGCGCGGACGTCCGCGCTTCGGCCACATCGTCAAAACGCTTTTCTGGTCGCTGGTAATGAAGTTGACGCCCGCGCGCCGCGTCCTGCTCATCATCGCCTGCGCCTTGCTGCTCGTTTCCAGCGTGCAATTCAAATTTGGCAAGAATGCGGAGCTCGACCTCAACTTCACTATCTTCTCCGTGCTCGTGCTCCTTCTGCTCCTCGCTCTCGAACTCGCCGACAAAGTCACCATGAAGCGCGACCTCGAAATCGCCCGCGAAATTCAAAGCTGGCTTATTCCCTCGAATCCCCCCGTCGTGCCCGACGCCGATATCGCTTTCGCCACGCGCCCGCAAAACTCCGTCGCGGGCGACTATTACGACGCTTTCTTTCCTACTACCGACGCTGCTGGCGGCGGCAAATTGCTCCTGGTGATTGCCGATGTCGCGGGGAAGAGCGTTCCCGCCGCACTGCTGATGGCCACGCTACAGGCCAGCCTTCGCACGATCGCCGGTGAAGGCACCTCGCTTCACGATCTCGTCGTCCGCCTCAATCGCTACGCTTCCGCCTACAGTCTCGATGGCCGGCGCTTCACCACCGCCGTTATCGGTGAATACGATCCTGCCACGCACAAACTTTCCTACGTCAATGCCGGCCACAATCCGCCCATCATCCGCCGCCTCGGCGGCACGACCGAGACGCTCGACATCGGCGGTCTCCCGCTTGGCATTGATAACACGGCAACCTACGAAACTGGCGAAATCACGCTGCAGCGCGGCGACGCGCTGATCCTCTACACCGACGGCGTCGTCGAAGCCTTCAACGAACGCGGCGAAGAATTCGGCAATCCTCGCTGGCTCGAAGCTATTCGCGCCCTTCCCGATTGGTCCGCCGCCGAATCTTTAAACTTCCTGATGCGCCGCGTCGACGAATTCGTCCTCGCCACCCGCCAGTCCGACGACATCACCTGCCTCGTCTTCCGCTGCAAGTAAAGCTAGGAAGGGTCATCCCAATGAGCCAAAACTGCTGCGATCGAATGGATTATGATTTGTCGCGAAAGTGTGATCAACACGCGAACCGCGAAGATTGCCCAGACACATTTTTCAATGTTGTTAGAGGCGGGTACGGTCTGATCGTCCACGACGGCGGTTCGTCTGTTATCGAAGTAAGTTTCTGTCCCTGGTGTGGAGCAAAGCTTCCAAAGATAGGGACTCCTTCGAACGCGTCTGCCTGATTTCATTCAGACCAATACAACGGTTCTCGGCCTGCCCCTCGGAACGCGTGTATCGCATAATAGTGCTGTGACTCCTCGCGAAGTCGCCAACTCGATCTGCGACACGCTCCATCACCACGGCTACCAAGCCTTCCTCGTAGGCGGCTGCGTCCGGGATCTCCTACTAAAGCGCGATCCGGCCGACTATGACGTCACCACCGACGCCACGCCCGATCAGGTCATGCGACTCTTTCCGGAGAGCCTCACCGTCGGCGCCCAATTCGGAGTCGTCCTGCTTCCCATCGACGGCCACAAAGTCGAAATCGCCACGTTCCGCTCCGACATCGGCTATTCCGACGGCCGCCATCCTGACCGCGTGGTCTATTCCAAGACTCCCGAAGAAGACGTCCAACGCCGCGACTTCACCATCAACGGCCTGCTCATGCGCCATGACACCGGCGAAATCCTCGATTTCGTCGGTGGCGAGGTTGATCTCCAAGCCGGCGTCATCCGCGCCATCGGCGACGCCGACCACCGCTTCACCGAAGACAAACTGCGCATGCTCCGCGCCGTTCGCTTCGCCGCGCGCTTCGGATTCGATATCGACCACGAGACTTTCGTCTCCATTCGCAAACACGCCGGCGCCATCACCGACGTTTCCGCCGAACGCATCCGCGAAGAGCTCACCAAGCTCCTCACCGAAGGTGCCGCCCGCTTGGGGTTCGAACTACTCGAAAAATCCTGGCTCCTAAGCACCGTGCTGCCCGAAATTGCCGCTATGAAAGGCGTTCCCCAGCCTCCCGAATTTCACCCGGAAGGCGACGTTTGGACTCACACGCTTCTGATGATCGAAGGCCTTCCTGCGGGCTGCTCGCCCACTCTCGCTTGGGGCGTTCTTCTCCATGATGTTGGCAAGCCTCCGACGTTCAAACCGGCCTCCCAAACCGGCGACCGCATTCGCTTCGATCGTCACGTCGACGTTGGTGTCAAAATGGCGCAAGCCATCTGCCGCCGCTACCGGTTCTCCAACGAAGAAACCGAGCAAATCGCGGCGCTCGTCGACAATCACATGCGTTTCAAGGATGTCGCGCGGATGAAGAAATCCACGCTCAAACGGTTTGCTCGTCTTCCGCATTTCGAAGAACACCTGGCGCTCCACCGCCTGGACTGCCTTTCCAGCCGCCGCCACCTCGATGCCTACGACTTCATGCAGCGCTTCCTCTCGGAAACGCCTCCCGCTGAGGTGCATCCACAGCGTGTCCTAACCGGCAATGACCTCTCGGAAATGGGCTATATACCTGGGCCCCGCTTTAGCGAAATACTAAGGGCCGTCGAAGACGCCCAGCTGGACGGGCACGTCGGCACCAAGCAGGAAGCGGAAGCATTCGTCCGTTTGCGATTTCCGCGAGATCGGGCCCGGTCTACGGGTTAAAGCTGGGGAATTGGGGGCGGTAACTCTTTTCACCATCTTGGCTTTATCTCTCGATTAAACAATTCTTTATCAACGTTTTACGGAACAAATTGCGGGCGGACAGATTCCATGCTAGAATATGAGTGTAATTGACTAATATTGCTTGCTCTGGTTGTTCGTATCTTTACCGCACCCTTTTGTTCTAGTTCGCATCTAAGTCCGTTGAGCGTTCTTCCCCTTCGGAAGACGCTCAGGTTTAGGGGACAATACAATGGCTGAAAAGCGATATGTCGTGCCAGAGCTCCTCTCCATCCTGCCGGTCCGGGACACGGTTCTTTTTCCGGGCGCGGTTCTTCCGCTGACGGTAGGTCGCGAAAGCTCCCTGGCGCTGGTGAATTCACTCGAAGGTGAAGAAAAGCTGCTCGGCGTGGTGGCGCAGCTGGATCCGCGCATCGAAGATCCCGCGGCGGCCGATCTTCACAAGGTCGGCACGCTCGCCAAAGTGCACAAGACCGTGAAGATGCCCAACGGCAACGTGGTCGTCTTTCTCGAAGGTTTACAGCGCGTCAACGTCATCGAACTCATTTCGCTCCGGCCTTTCCTCCGCGCTCGCGTCGAAGCCCAACCCGAGATCGTCGGCGAGGTCGATGCCGAACTCGAAGCGCTACAGCGCAACGCGCAGGATCTCTTCCGTGATGTCGTGGGTCACTCTCCGCAACTCTCCGACGACCTGCAGTCCGTGGCCTTGAACATTGACGACCCGGGTCGCCTGGCCGACTTTATCGCCGGCACTTTACCTTCTCTCTCGACCTTGCTTCGTCAGGAGCTTATCGAGACTCCCAGCGTTCGGAAGCGCCTGGAAATGCTGATTCGCGAACTCTCCAAAGAGCTCGAAGTTCTCGAACTGCGCTCCAAGATTCACGAACAAGTCCAAGAGCAGGTCGGTCAGAACCAGCGCGAGTACCTGCTGCGCGAACAGATGAAAGCGATTCAGAAGGAACTTGGTGAATCCGACGATTCCACAGCGGAAATCGACGAGCTTCGGAAAAAAGTCGAAGACGCAGGAATGCCCGCCGAAGCCAAGAAAGAATGCGAGCGCGAGCTCAAGCGCCTGGCCAAAATGACTCCGGCGTCCGCGGAATACATGGTCTCGCGCACGTATCTCGAGTGGATGACTTCGGTGCCGTGGTCCAAGTCTTCCGGCGTCACGGAAATTGACATCGCGAAGGGCAAGCAGATCCTCGACGAGGATCACTATGATCTGCAAAAAGTAAAGGAACGCATCCTCGACTACCTGGCGGTCAAAAAGCTACAGCCTGGTATGAAAGGGCCGATCCTGTGCTTCGTCGGACCTCCAGGCGTCGGCAAAACTTCGCTGGGTAAATCCATCGCCCGGTCGCTCGGCCGCAAATTCGTGCGCATCGCTCTGGGCGGCATGCACGACGAAGCGGAAATCCGCGGCCATCGCCGCACGTACATCGGCGCTCTGCCTGGCCAGATCATTCAAGGCCTGAAGCGCGCTGAAACCAACGATCCGGTGATGATGCTCGACGAAGTTGACAAGCTGGGGCGCGATTTCCGCGGGGATCCGTCTTCCGCGCTGATGGAAGTTCTCGACCCGGAACAAAACAACGCGTTTCGCGATCACTATCTCGATGTGCCCTTTGATCTCTCCAAAGTGTTGTTCATCGCCACGGCCAACTGGATGGATCCCATCCCCGAGCCGCTGCGCGACCGGATGGAGATCATCGAACTCCCCGGCTATTCGGGCGAGGAAAAGATCCATATCGCGCACAAATATCTGATCGCGAAGCAAGCCCAGGAGCACGGTTTAAAAGTCGGCGAGCAAATCGAATTCACGGATGCCGCTTTGCAGGAAATCATCCACAGCTTCACTCGCGAAGCCGGCGTCCGCAATCTCGAACGCGAGATCGCTACGATCATCCGCAAACAGGCGCGCAAAATCGCCGAAGGCCAAGCGGAAAAAATGGTCGTCACTCCGGAAATCGTTCGCGAATTTCTCGGCGTGCCCAAGTTCCGCGCGGAAAAAGAAGTCGAGGAGCGCGTCAAGAAGCCCGGCGTGGCGGTCGGCCTGGTCTGGACTCCCGTCGGCGGCGACATAGTCTTCATCGAAGCCAGCCGCATGCGGGGTGGCAAACAGTTCACGATGACCGGCCACCTCGGCGAAGTCATGCAGGAGTCCATGACGGCAGCTCTTACCTGGACGCGCGCCAACGCCGAACGCTACGGTATCGACCCAGACTTCTTCCGCAAGCAGGACATTCACATTCACGTCCCGTCCGGCGCGGTTCCTAAAGACGGCCCTTCGGCGGGTGCGGCAATGGTTACTTCACTGGTGAGCTTGCTGACAGGCCGCCCCGTGAAGGATCGCCTGGCCATGACGGGCGAGATGACCCTCTCCGGGGTGGTACTGCCGATTGGTGGCGTGAAGGAAAAAGTCCTCGGCGCGAAGCGCGCGGGCATCAAGGAAGTACTCCTGCCAGCGGACAACGAGCCCAACGCCGTGGCCGATCTGACACCCGAAATTCTAGGCGACATCAAGATCACGTACGTCCGTAATCTGGACGAGGTCCTGGAGCACGCGCTCAGTACGGAAGTAGTCGTTCCGCCGCCCGTGCCCCAGGCTGAGCCAAAAGCAAAACCCGTCACGCCCGAAATACCCCGCGGCGTCCACTAAACTAACGGCCGCGGCGGCCGGCATCGGGGCATCAGTCGGCAGAACTTGACGGCGTGGTTGCGGCGTTTCGGTCGTCGCGATCTCGCAGCTGTTGGAAAAACTCTCGCCAGAGCCCGGCCACCGACTTGGGCAACTCCGGGGACTGCGTTGACTTCGCCAGCTTGGCAAAACTAAGATGCCCCGCTGTGCGAACTCCCGCCAAGCCTCGGCGCACCTTCCGTTTGCCACATCCTCGACCGCTGGATGCCCTCAGTTACGCGCGCTTTACGGGCGTAGCGACATTCCTGCGTTTGCCGCAGATCACGGACCCGGACGAACTCGAGGTCGCATTGATCGGCGTACCTTTCGATGGCGGCACGACCTATCGACCTGGCCCGCGTTTCGGTCCGCGGCATGTTCGCGCCCAGTCAGCCATCATTCGTCCCTGGAATCCGGTGTTAGGTGTAAATCCGTTTGAGAGATACCGCATCGCGGATTTTGGCGACTTGGCGGTAAATCCACTTTCGATCGAGGATACGTTTCGCAGAATAGAGAGCGGCGTGGCGCCGCTGCTCGAAGCCGGCACACGGTGCGTCTGTGTAGGCGGCGATCACTCGATCAGCCTGCCCCTGTTGCGCGCGGTGGCAAAAAAGCACGGCCCGGTTTCGCTCATTCAATTCGATGCGCACAACGATTTGTGGGACGAATATTTTGGGAGCAAATATTCACATGGCACGCCGTTCCGCCGGGCATTTGAGGAAGGCTTGCTGAAAGACGGAGGAGTTTTGCAGGTCGGCTTGCGCGGCCAGGTTTACGGTGAGGATGATTTCGATTTTGCCCGCGCGCATAAGGTCAGAATGGTCACCGCGGAGGAGTTCCATGCGAGAGGAATGCGGGCTGTAAGGCCGCAGCTGCGCGCGTTTCGCGGTAAGCCTGTGTACGTCACCCTGGATATTGATTGTGTCGATCCGGCATTTGCCCCAGGCACCGGCACACCTCAGGTGGGTGGGTTCAGCAGCATTCAGATTCTCGAATTGGTCCGGGCCCTCCGCGGCTTGCAGATTGTAGGCTGCGACCTGGTGGAGGTTTCTCCTCCGTACGACAACGGCGAAATCACCTCCTTACTCGCCGCCAATCTGCTCTACGAATTGCTCTGCGTTCTCTAGATGCCGCTCGCGCGAAAACTTCGTCTGCACGACTATTTCGCGCTGGCCTTTGGCACCATGATCGGCACCGGTTGGCTGGTACTGATGGACGACTGGCTCGGTCGCGGCGGGCCGCTTGGCGCAGCGTTGGCTTTTGCAATCGGTGGGTTGGTCCTGCTGCCGGTTGGCTATGTATACGGCCAATGGGTGCAGCGCCTTCCGGACGCCGCCGGCGAAGCCGCTTACACCGCGCAAGTCTTCCCACCGCTGGTCAGTTACTTCACGGGCTGGATGATGCTTCTCGCGTATTTTATTGTCTGTCCGTGGGAAGCGGTTGCTTTGGGAAAAATCGCGGCGTACATTTTTCCTCAGCTGGATGCGTTCGAACTGTATCGTGTTGCAGGCCAGCCGGTTTTTCTTCCGCGCCTGATTCTCGGCATCGCGCTCACGCTTCTGTTGGCGTTCATCAATTATCGCGGCATTCGGCTGAGCGCAAATTTTCAAAAATTGATGAGCAGCATGGTCCTGCTCATTTTTGTGGCGCTGGTGGCGATGAGCGCGGCCCGCGGCCACGCAACGAATGTTCACCCGATGTTTCACGCGGCTCCGCTGGCTTCGATTCTTCTCACCTTGCAAATCGTGCCTTATTTCCTCACCGGCTTCGAATCGGTTCCCAAGTACGCCGAGGAAGCCAATCCGGAGTTTCGCGAAAAGAGCTACATGCAGGCCATCGCCCTGGCTCTGGGTGTTGGCGCGGTGTTTTACGCGCTGTGCATTCTCGCGGTCGCATACATTACTTCGTGGCCGGCGCTTCTCGGCCACCGCTTCGCCACAGCAGTGGCGTTCGAACAGGGCATCGGGCGTCACTGGATTGTGCAGCTGATTTTGGTCATGGCCTTGTTCGGCCTCTTTCAGTGTTTTAATGGAAACTTCGCCGCTTCGACGCGGCTGCTTTTCGCCTATGCGCGCCGCCGGACTCTTGCGCCGCAGTTCGCCTTCATTCATCCGAGGTTCGCAACGCCATCGGCAGCTGTCCTCGGAGTCACCGCGGGCACTCTTATTTGTCTTCTTTTGGGAGACGCCATCCTTGTGCCGGTCACGGAAGTCGGTTCCATGGCGTCGGCGCTGGGCTGGCTTGCGGCGTGCGTTTCGTTTTGGCTGGTAGCTTCGCGGCTGCGGTTGCGCCTGGTCACGGCCGTGGCTATTTGTGTCTCCTTGCTTCTCTTGCTGATGAAGCTGCTGCCATTTTTTCCGGGCCATTTCACTCCCGCCGAGTGGGTGGCTCTTGCCATTTGGTTGATCCTTGGGGCGGTGCTGCGACGTTCGGTTTCCTCCGCTTCGTTGCACGCGCCGTGAGTCCACTTTCGCAAAATCCGGCTGCGACGATCGCTGGCGGGCGCCAAGTGTTCAAGCGGTCTCATGTATACTTTCGTGTGTACTTTCGCGCCCCATCCGCATGATTCCGTTCCTGCACGTTGGCCCGCTTTCGATTCCGACCTTCGGGTTGATGGTTGCGCTAGGCATGATCGTCGCCGCGTACATCCTGCAAGCCGACCTGAACCGCCGGCGCGCGCAACTGCAGAGCATCCATGCGCGCATCGAACACGATCAAGGCTTCCTGATTATTGGGATCGCCGGTATTTGCGGGTTGGCGGGCGCGAAGATTTATCATGTGCTACAGGATCCGGCCACGTGGAGAGCCGAACTTTTCAGCCGCTATGGCTTTGCTTGGTTTGGTGGTTTTCTTGGCGGATTCGCTGCGCTTCTCGTTCTGGCCGGTTACGCGAAGATTCCGACCCTGCAATTTCTGGATATCTGTTCTCCCGCCGCGAGCGCCGGCTACGCTATCGGCCGGCTCGGCTGTTTTCTATCGGGCGATGGAGACTACGGCAAGCCGACCAATTGGCCATGGCCCTGGGGTCTGTCGTTTCCGCACGGAACCGTGCCGACTACCGAGACTTGTGTGCAATGGGGTTGGCCTTCTGACTGCCGGGTGTATCCGACACCTATCTATGAGTTTCTCATCTGGTTGGCGATCGCCGCGTTTCTCTGGCATATGGGAACGAAATCCTTGCGTGGCCCGAAAGTGAAGGGCGAAATCTTCTGCAACTACCTGATCCTCACTGGCAGCGCCCGTTTTCTGGTAGAGATCATTCGCATCAACCCGCGATCGTTCTTCGGCATGACTAACGCGCAGGCCGCCAGCGTCGTGTCGATTCTTTTCGGCGCGGTGTTACTTTGGCGTCTTAAAAAAAAGTTCCACCGAGAAAAAAAAGAGCATCGCATCGTAGAGCACATTGCGGCGGAAGGCGATGTGCTGCAACCGGAGTATCATCGGCCCACGCTTGAATGTCCGCACCCGGAGCGCTGGCACATGTACGATTCCATGACCGCCGAAGTGGAAGTGCTCGATTTCTTAAAAGCGATGGTGACCACGATCAAGCCGGAGCTGGTGGTGGAAACCGGTACGTTTTCGGGGCTCAGCACGCTGCGGATCGCGGAAGGGCTCAAAGCCAACGGCATCGGGCGCGTGGTCACCTGTGAATACGACGCCAAGGTCTTTGCGGCTGCGCGGCAACGCTTTGCCGCGTCGGGCTTGGCGCAATGGATTGAGGCGCGCAACGAATCGAGCCTGGAGATGAAAGTGGAAGGGCGAATCGACTTGCTATTCTGTGATAGTGATGCACCCATTCGCGAAAAGGAAGTGCGCAAATTCCTTCCGCAGGTGAATCCCTATGGACTCATTCTGATGCACGACGCAAGTTCTGCGATGAAAACGGTGCGCGAGGCGGCGCTGCGGCTGGAAGCGGAGGGACTGCTGTCGGTGCTATTGCTGCCCACGCCGCGCGGTTTAGTGGTGGCACAAAAACGCGAAGGCCGCGTATAGAATCAACCTTTTCAGATCGTCCAGTACGTCCGGCCAGGCGGCGCTTCAGGAATCCTCGCCAAGGGTTCTTCGCTGGAGCTACTGCAGCATCTGCCGCAAGACATACTGCAAAATGCCGCCGTGCTGATAGTAGGACACTTCCTCGGGTGTATCCACACGCGCGATGGCGGCGAAGGTCTTCTCCGCGCCGTCTTCGGCCTTCGCGCGAACGGAGATGTTCCTCTTCGGGGAAAGTCCCGCCACGCCGGTAATCTCGAACACTTCTTGTCCGGTCAATCCCAACGACTCGCGGTTCTCGCCGGGTTTAAATTCCAACGGTAACACGCCCATGCCGACAAGATTGCTGCGGTGAATGCGTTCGTAACTTTCGGCCAGTACGGCACGCACGCCAAGGAGTCGCGTGCCTTTCGCGGCCCAATCTCGCGACGAGCCTGAGCCGTACTCTTTGCCCGCAATGACCAGCAGCGGCACACCCGCTTCGCGGTATTTCACGGCGGCATCGTAAATCGTCATCTTCTCGTTACCCGGCAGGTAGTGGGTCCAGCAGCCTTCCGTTCCGGGAGCCAACTGGTTCTTGAGCCGGATGTTCGCGAAGGTGCCGCGCATCATCACCTCATGATTGCCACGCCGCGCGCCATATGAATTGAATTCGTGCGCTTTCACGCCGTTAGCGATGAGATATTTTCCCGCGGGTGAGTCCACGGGAATCGAGCCAGCGGGAGAAATGTGGTCGGTGGTGACACTGTCGCCCAGCACGGCCAGTACCCGCGCCGCATGGATATCCGCTAGCGCCAGCGGGGTCTTGGGCATGTTTTCGAAATAGGGGGGCAGCTTGATATAGGTCGACTTAGGATCCCATTGGTACAAGTCGCCTTGGGGAACCGGCATGGATTT
>Ga0335073_10003118_pt1 | contig 22928 bp, 27 predicted proteins | sample Lox_Sample_22_FD_207093 | JGI IMG/M metagenome (GOLD analysis project Ga0335073, IMG submission 207093) | Soil microbial communities from Loxahatchee National Wildlife Refuge, Florida, United States - Lox_Sample_2.2 | ecosystem: Environmental > Terrestrial > Soil > Wetlands | place: USA... | reverse complement strand
CGTTCCACCTCGTGCACGGCCAAGCGGCGGCACCGCACGGCGCAGACCCGCCAGAGCTGGAGTACAACTATCCGTCGCGCAAGCACCGGGCGGTCAACCGCACGCAGCGCTTCCGGCACGGCCCCGCGCCGGTGCACAAGCTGGGCCACTTCGGCTGCTGCGTGACCAACTTCGCGGAGACGTATCGCTTCTACACAGCGCGCTTCAACTTCAAGGCCAGCGACCTGGTGTACGATGGCGGCAGCGGCCGCGACGTCACCGCCTTCTTGCATCTGGATCGCGGCAGCGAGCACGTCGACCACCACTGCTTCTTCTTTTTCGAGGGGCCGCGCTACCACGTGCACCACTCCAGCTACGAGGTGCACGACTTCGACACGCAGGGGCTCGGCCACCAGTGGCTGCGCGAGAAGGGCTACGAGAACGTGTGGGGCCTGGGCAGGCACGTTCTGGGGTCGCAGATCTTCGACTACTGGTGGGATCCGTCGCGCTTCATGATGGAGCACTACAGTAAGCGGCCTCTTTGCTCACCGCGGAAAAGCGTGGCGCTGATCGTTGGCCGTAATTAGTTGATGGCGATTTGGTTGACGACACCACGCCGACCGGCCGCACGGAGGCCGGCCCCGATAATCTTCACGTCTGGTGAGTTGGGCTTGCAGGCCGTGAGTCGGGTCGTAAGCTGACGCTGATGCTTAGGGGTCCGCCACTCCCTCCGACTTTCTTGCAGTGACAATGTGCGAAGGGAATTTGTACAGTGTTTGGAGATTGTCATCTCTGAACGGATTGCTGTTCATTGTAACAGTATAAAAGTGTCACCCGAAATGAGTCAGGCTACAATAGCTAGTGTATGAAACGCCACTTATGCTTTTAAAGATCACCCAAAGACCACTTAACTCCTTCAATCAGGAGTGCTCACATTGTTCAAAAGTCTTCCCAAGTGAACGTTTGAGTACATCAATCATATCATCGTGAGGGGGAAGGTAATTGACTGCCCCATCTCTGCAGGGCCTAGACATGCATGCTTACAACAGGTGGTTACAAGCAACACGAGTGAATAGAACACGAAAAAGGGCAAAGGGGAAAGGATGCAAAAGGAAATACAGTGAGTATCGGTCACAGCATAGCTTACTATTGCCAGCGGAAGGGCTCTTCGAGTCGGAGCACTTCCAAGTCTGACGAAGCGAATGCATGTTGCGAAGATGGCACGTCAAAGAAGAAAGATGGATCGGAAGCGACATCAGTAGTAAAGTCGCACTGAGGATCCGCGAAGCCGTTGGCGGCGTCTGCGGTGGCGTACTGGAAGGCATCGGTCGGCCACATCTCGAACTCATCTGAGCTTAGGTCGTCGAGCGAAGCCAAGGGTTGGTCATCGAGGGAGCTCGAAAGCTCCGGCTCTTCCATATGCTCGTCGTCGGCCGCTACGTCGTTGTTGCCGTCATCCATGGGCGGCGCGCTGGTGGGGACGGTCTCATCAACTTCACGTATCCAGTTCGCCTTGAGGAACTCAATGGGGGGGTCTTTGCCGCCTCCCTTGCCTCCACGCTTCTCAGCTTCGCTCTTAGGCTTTCTACCTCTCTTGCGCGGGAAGAAGTGCGCTCGTCGGAGACTGAAACAATGACTGTTAGCATCTTCGCGAGAAATGGCCAAAGACTAGCCATATTTGCCCGTAGGCTTGAAATGACATACTGTGCTGCGGCATTGTAATCAGCGTTGTATCGCTTCTTCTGCACGCAGGATTTGCATTTTGCAAGGAATGTGCCGTCACCATGAAGATCTTCGCAGATCCAAAACTTGCGAGTGGTGACTGGATGCGCGCGGCTGGTGTGGCGTTGCAGTTCATGCTCCCCGCGAAAGCCCTCTGGATGGTCTTGGCAGTATTTACAATATTGCCTTGGTCCTTGAGTTCGCGGGGACTGCGCCTTCCTCGGAATGGACGCTTTCACCTGGATAGAGCCGTCTAACGACTCGACGCGCACCATACGCACAGAATCCTTTGATAGGTCTGCTTTCGAAGCTATTTTGCATTTCTCGGCTTGCCGAATATGCTCTTGGTGGCGGACCCGGTAGGTGCGAGACTTAGTAGATGAATCTGATTCAGAACCCGCACTTGAAGGTGACTTTTGCATGGCAGTTGCGTCTGTGGACGTCGGAAACTGCGATGAATACGCTGAATTGGACTCGTAGGAGAGGTTAATGGCTGACGTTGGTGAGAGAGCTAGACCATGAGTAATGAGATCAGACTGTTGAGAAGGAGCAAATGCAGTCAAGCAATTGTCGTCAAACTCTGCTGGAAAATCAACCGATGCCTTGCTGTTGTCTTCTGAGAAAGAAAAATTTGAAGCGTTCGAAATGACTCTGAACATGCCGAGTTTGTGACTGAGATCGTTGTAACTTGAATCAAAATTACCGTTTAGGCTCACCATCTCTGACGGCACTGTAGATGCATCCGTGAGAGCCGTGGCCGGTGTGCTGGGGGTCGGAGAGCCGTCAAACTGGTAGGGCCGGTCTGGGATCGGCGCGGTGGTAACGGACAGGCGGTGGTGCTCTGGGTGGCGGTTGACCGGTAGCCCGTTGTCCATGAGATACTGGTGCGGAGCGTATTCGCAGCTGACGTCGGGTATCTGCGGATGCGGACGCTTCCGGCTTGGTCGATTGGCCGGGCCGTCGGTGGTGTAGCGTTTGGCAGCGGTGGGCCAGTATGTCGACGAAGGGAATCGGGACGATGTCGACATGGTCGAGGACATAGCGTGACTGAGTGCGAGATTCGGGCCGCCAGAAAGCGGTTCCGGAGCCGATTGGCTGGAATAGTCCTGACTCCGTGACAATTCATGCGGTTGGGGGTTGCCATCCGAAGACTACAATCAATCAGTCCAGGCTCCCATACCCGGTACGGTGATGGTGAATTCGCACAGTAACCTGGGGACCTCCAGGCCATCCAGGAGTCCACGACGTGGAGCGAGACAAATCTGGTGGGCATCCTGATACCAACAAGCACCATCGATTCCATTCCAAGTCCAGTTCTTCGCCAGACAATCCCGAATGGCGCCGTCGAAGGATATCCTTCGCGGCTCCCATGTATGCCGCGACCTCCTGAAGTTCAGTGTCCATGGCGAGAAGTGTTGATTCCAGTCTCCTCCTACAATTTCAGCGGCGGCAGGCGGGCAGGCAGGGTGGTGGTGGTGGTGGCCAAAGTCGAGATTCACGGTATGGACGGACGAGAGCCGAGTCGATTGAGTCCAAGGCCACTGCTGATCTGTGAAGTGTCAATGCTGAAAGCTGCGAGTTGAGGAAGTGAAAGAAATGCTGAGGCTGTTGGGTGGGAGTTTGGAAAATGGATGGGACGGGATCGCTGAGAGCTGGGGCTTAAAGGCTCGCCGGTGCGCTGGCAGTTTGATCATGGGCTGTGGGCGTGGATTGTGCCACCCGCCCCACCAGGATCCTTCACTCCAGCGAGCCACCGCGCTCGCATGGGGGGTGGTCGTAACTACCTGCACTCGCCATTCGCTGCCTCACAGTTTTTCAATGCATGCACGCTGCTCGTCTCACGCTCGCCAGTAGCCAAACGCCTGGGAACGGCCTGACGTGCCCCCGCCAACATCTGCACTTCGGTCTACGCCCTGCTTGTGCGAGTCCCAATCTTGGAAACGCCATGAGCAATATTTTCTGGAACTCATGCGTACACGGCATGCACGTCTGATGCCAAAAGGCATTAGCTTTCGGTTCTCATCGGAATCTCCCACACCATCTTCTGCCGCTGAACTAATCACAGCTCACACAGCGTGGGAAGAGACTCCGCATCGAGCGCCTTTTTTTCTGCGCCCAAACGTGCAGAAACCACCAGTGACCGCTTTCGAAACCGGATCTGGCTGCCAATGATGGAGTGGCGAAATCACGCCGGACCCGCCGTCATTCGTCCCTCGTCAACCCGTACTCTTTCTTTTCACAGCAACTACAGGGGCTCGGACGAAGCATTGAGTTCTCAACGCGGGCGTACACGCCGGGCACCTAAAGCTTTGGACTGCTGAATTCCCAGTTGCCACGGGCAAATTCGTGCCGCTGTAAAGTGGTTGTAATCACGAAACTGCGGAAATGAACTCCGGATACGAGATGGAAAGCTTCGGTGTTGTGCACCTCACTCGGTGGCCTCTTTGCGTATACGATCGATGACGCCTGCGCAATGAGGCGCCTCAACGTTTTTGGTCTCTGTACCCTGGCAGACACAACTCCAATGCCAGGCCACGTACTCTCACCAGTGGACGCGGCCCATTGCCTTAAGCCACTCAGCGCTCGGCTCGTCGGAAATGGATATGGCTTTGCATGTCTTCGCCCTTCCAGAAACGGTGACTGTATTTGCACGCAAAGTGTGACATTCTGATTCGTACACCGGTACTCTGGGCAACTTAAAGAACATCATTCGATGTTCTGGATAGACGCTCAATTCGTCGGTAGAAGTGACTGAACCCTGCTGGTCCACTACATCGATCCTGGGGCACGTGGAAGGCATGAATTGGGCTCGGATGCCCATCCTTGTACCTTGGGTGACAAGGCCGGCTGCTCGATATCATGGAGGCCAAATGATATGAAGAAATCAACAACTTCGTCAAGCACGGCATCGTCGGTTTCAGTTCTACTTCCGCCAAGAGCTAATGAATTTTGCAATAGATCCATGTCCGTCAATGTAGAAGCTGAGGGAGGAATGAAGGAAGCCTCTAATCGTATGGGACCGGGAATGTAAGTTGCCCGCTGCCAGCACGTCTGTTCCGGTGTGAGAAGCGCAACGACAGAGCCCGACTTCAGTTTGACGGTTGGCGTGCCAGTCACAAAGTCAGGTAAGGCGGCAATCACTGCAAGCGCCCCGAGATCCAGCGCGATAGGTGTTATAGGATACTCTAATGACGGGACCTTAGTCTTTTGCCGCTGCAAAGGGAGATTGACACAGCCTTTTGGACCGCCCATTCCAAATGGTGCTACTTCGCTTGAGCCTGACGCTGATGGTTCTCGGGCATCTCCGCCTGACTCTGCTGTTCTTTTGAAGGCGTTTTGTGTTCTAGTCTTTGACGCAATCTCTGGAATGGACCACGTTTTGACAGACGCTTTGCTACTTGTGCTTTGCAATCCTCTGATGCGTTTTCGGCCTACTCCGTGATTTGATCTGGAAGGAATCGTTGCAAGACTATTATGGGAACGCTTGATTCTCATGGAGTTTACTGTGCATTTCTTCATAGCCTCCCGTTCTTTCCGAGCTTGAAGACTGAGCAGCGGTGATGGTAAGGTGTCTGAGTCGGCGTCAAAGCCCTGATTTGAAGCCGGAAGAACTGTCTGAGATGGTGAGTTGGGAGGTAAAGTGTCCACATTCCCAGTAGATCGCTCCGCCGTTGATCTTTCACCATCTAGTATTATGGAGCTGATTGGGTCAAATAGAATGTCATCCGGTGTAATCCATGGGTCTCCAGTGAGGTGAAGCCAAGCGCCTGGTGTTTCTCCAGTCATGAAGAAGTCATCGTTGGAGTCCGATTCCGACATTGGCAGCAGTTGTCCTGGCCGTGAGCTGTCGAGCCTTTCCTTTCCTTTCATGATGGACTGAGGGCAAATTCCGAAATAAAAGTATTACCACTGCGATGTCTGGGCATCATTTTAACCATACCGGGTCTTTATTGCGGACTCCAAGCTGAAAACGGCTGGCTGAATAAAAAGATGACTTCGATTAGTTCAACACAACAAAGGAATGCCCATTCCATCCACATTGTCAGCCTAGCCGATGCTCTGTAGCAACATCTTGCTCTGCTTTGTTTCGCACAGTTCGAATACTTTCCAATGTATCGTGAAGAATGTTTACGATACTGTGGTTTCATGCGAGCTTCAAATGCGTTTCAAGCTCAGTACCTTAGTCTTGTACAAGCTCAAATCCGATAATCGCCAGTGATTTCGATTGCTGTATATAGTCAAAATTCATCTTTCTCAGTGCCAATTGAGAAGCAAGGTCCTCGCTCAGATGTGTATAACGTGACTCGGGCTAAGGGCAGTTTATGAGTCGTCGGAGATAAAATGAGCATGTATGTTATCAAATACGATCTTCACGTCTCCACCGCTTCGTAAACACGAATCGATCATTAATAATGACGATCACGCGTTTACTATTCTGTCCGTCCGGCATTTCGCTGGCTCACCCCGCAGGGAAAAGGCTTGGTGTCGTAACCTTGGTCGTAACCTTGGCCGTCCCCTCTGCACAAATGTCGGGTTTTCCAAATTATTGATCTCCTCATTTGCTTCGCACACGTGGAAGTGAATTCACCCAATTGAACATGGCAGCATCAGCAGCGACGAGCGTAGATCTCATCAACAAGGCTCCCAAGGTGATGGTATCATATAAATCTGAAGAAGTACCACTGACCCTGACCAGGGAACTAAATTATGGGTGCGAGCTTATCCGGGGTGAAAGTTGACGAGCTAGCTAAGCGTGAGTTATCAGCTTCTTCATTGCGGCAACCTCGAAGCAGATGAAGGATGGTTCAAGCGCGCCGTACGTCTCCAATTGTCCGTGGAAAATCTGCAAGGTCATTCATACAGGGTAGGGAGGTGTTACAACCTTGTCGAACCCATCACGACAGCCAGAACGCAGAAAGATGGTAATCATCTGCGGACTGATCGAACATCCAACGGAAGGCTTGATCCTCTTCGAAACGGGAGGAGGTAAGAATTATCCCGAAGTCTGGGGCGCCCCGATCAACGATATCTTTGCCCAAGTGGATTATCATGAGGGTCAAGAGCTGGAGGCGCAGATTGCGAAGACAGGCCACAATATCAAGGATGTAAAGGCTGTCATCATGGGACATCTTCACCTCGATCATGCTGGTGGCCTCGAACATTTCAGGAACACGGGCGTGCCCATCTACGTCCATGAACTCGAACTGAAGCACGCATTCTACTCTGTTGCCACCAAGTATGACCTCGGGGTGTATTTGCCGCATTACTTGACTTTTGATCTCAACTGGAAGACCTTCAGTGGCGACTTCTTGGAGCTGGCACCTGGGATCAACCTTCATCACGCGCCAGGCCATACTCCTGGCTTGTGTATCATGCAGCTGAATCTCAACGACAGTGGCACTTGGATTCTCACAACGGACATGTACGCGACTCTCGAATATATACCTTTTCTGCTGTTTGTACGCTGACTGCCGTGTAGGTACCACGTGTATGAGAACTTCCATGACGGCGTTCCACAGGGCTGGCTTGCTCGAGACCATGACGACTGGTGTCGTAGCCACCAGATGATTCACATGCTGCAGAAGAGAACAGACGCAAAAATGGTTTTCGGGCATTGTCGCCACACTTTTGAGAAGTATCAACATGCCCCGCATGCGTACACGTAGTGGATGAATACGGTACATAGCGTGAATGTGAATTTCCCAGTTCCAAAGCGCCTTGCTGAATTACCGGATTAAGTAGTTCCAAGAACACGAACCAAGCGAACGAAGCCAAAGCTTCTCAAGTCGGGAATGCTAGATGCCAGACTGTTGCGTGCAACGACTTGAAATGACCCACTCGAAATGCTTCCCTAGAATATCACAAGCGACCCTTCCAAGAAATACAAGAATTGATCGCACGGTGAGGCGCGTCCCATGACGATGCCGGAATCTCTTCGGTGGTCCTTGAAGAACGATGGCCTGTTTCGTGCGCGAGGGATTGCACCCTTCACTTTGGATGACCGCCTGGAAGAGGACTGATTTTTGTCGCTGAGATCGGTATTCTCGTCGATTCCTAGCGTATCGACTTTGAAATTTGGTTTAGGCATCAGACAAAGCTCCAGCGATAATAAGGACGTGCGTTTCACGGGAGGCAGCTGGCAAAATCGGGCGCCGAAAGAAACATCGCCCATATCTTTGTAGTCTGGTATTTGGACCAGAGTTGTTGATGCAGTCTCCCAGGACGAAGATGACAGCGTTTCAGAGGATCCATAGTCTCGAGTGCTTGAATGTGATGACCATGTCGATGAAAGTGGGGACATCAGTGGTCTAGTTAGAACCACGGACCCCTCGTTTATGGGTATGTTGATAGATTCCGGAAATGGCGAATTCGAGTCCAACAACTTGTTGCATAATTTCCAAAAGCTATAACCTGAATTTCCGGTCAGCTCTCTTTCCAAGCGTTCAAGAACGACTCTTTGTGCATGAATTTGATTCGATGATGTTGCTCGTTCTCGACATGAGAATGGCCACCAATGAGTGAGGCACCGATCGACCAGAGCAGGAATGGCATCGTTGTCTTCTCTTCGCACGTCCTCGTGCGTCCAGCCATCACAGCTTTCGTCGTCGGAATCAGTGCTCGAAAAAGACCTAGTATTGGGTCACTTGAGCCTTTAGCGGAAGGGCATTAACCACAGCTCAGATTGACTGACATATTTCGTTTGTGACGCAATGACTGATCATGAAATGCTCCGTACAGTTGGATAGTGACGAAATACTTAAACTGCGTGGGTGTGGAATGAATGTGAATTAGGAGACTGCGAACTCTGGAGTCAATAAATTGGAACCCGATCATAACTCGTAGGAACATTGAGTCTCGATAGCGGATGGCCCTTCATTTGGTTGAGCCATGGGATTATTGAGAGAATATCAAAGAGAGTCTCGATCCTCCTACTGCAATGGTTAGGCCCCAGGGCATCGTTATCCAAACCCCGGTAGATGTTATCAAACATCAAAGATCTTCGATTTCCGAGAGACTAAGCGATAGTAGACGATTGGTTGTTGGGATGAGGTTGAAGTTTTGAACCATGGAATGTTGGAGCGAGGATCCAGATAAAGCTGCGGAGGCTATACTTGGTGGCACACAAATAAAATTCGACACAACGAAGCTTATACGCCTGCACCTAAATGTGAATGGAGTTGCAATAACCTATATTTGCGCCTAGTTACTAGATAACCAACTTAGAAGGCCTCATAGGAGTGGGTTCAAATGTTAGGTGTTGTTCGTCGTCTTCGACGCGCACTGAATGCGATGCACACCTGACTCGATAAGTCAACAATGGTAGCCGATTTGACAAAAAGGACCATCGAAGATTGTACTCATGTGATTGAATAATCATATATTCGTCCTTCGATAAGTGTTTTAAGCATTCAAAATCCAAGGACACAGTCCAGGTTTTGTGAGAACGGGTTTTTGTGACGCGACGATGTTGCTCGCAGGCTTTTGTACGGCACGGGCAGAGTTCGTCCAGACACTTCAGAAAGTTGAACGACATATACTCCACTACGAATGGTAAGAACTGTGAAGAACTAGATGCGATGATTTGTGAGAGTATTGTTGTTCTGGATGCAAACCGCGAAACGCCAAAGGAACTGCATCGATGAAAGTGACTTCTGTCACAAAGGACTTGGCGCATGAGGTTGTAGAACCGATGAAGAAAGTTATTCCGTGAACGATTGACTTGATGGAGATGACTCTAGCAAGTGGAAACGATAGACGCTTTCCAGCGGCTGTGGTTGAGCGAAATCGTTTTCGAAGCGGTGACGATGCGATGAAGAACATGAGCTAATGAGGTACGATCAGATGATTTTCGATTGGAGTTCATCGTCAATTATAGTCGCAAATGATCTCCAACAAAACGACATGGTTTCCAACAAGATGAGCTCTTGAAATGAGTCTCAATCAGTGACTCGAATCCATGGTGTAGCAATTTAAGCCAGCTGCAAGCTCGTATCGTCGTACGGTATCGTAATGCACGGTAATATCGGAGGATAGTGGCACCATGGCAAAGTTGCCTAACAATAGATGCGGTAGCACGCGAAGTAATGAGTTGTTTACGAGCTTACTGCACGTGCTTGCTCGGAAAGAAGCCACCTCATCTCATGGCGTCCCGTGAGGGCCGATGATGGCTGGCTAGGGCATTGGCAGGATTCCCGTCGCGAAGAAAAGCAAAACGCGATCGCCCGCAGAGAAGGCCCCCGGCACCATGAATCGGCATCGGCAAAGTGGTCCTGAAGAAGCAAGGATGTGAATACTTCCCTGATTACTCCCTCAGGGCGAATACGGTGGCTTGTAATGCAACGGGGGTTCTATGAGATGGAGAGGCAGCGGTGGGTTTTGCGACCTTCCTTAACGGCATTGCGCGTCCGGCCCAACCTCGGAATGAGACCCGCCAAGCAGATATGGATGCAGTTTTGCATGTTGTGCAGGAGCAGGAGTGGCATCAAATTTCGAGACCAGAGGAGTCTACAGTGCGCATGGATCGACCGGGAGGCTGAAATTTGTTCAATCGACCGAGAAGCGGCGGGCGTCGAGCGATACGCTGAGGGCAAGCCGCGACGACTCACGTTTCATCGCTTCGACAGCCAATGGAGTGGCCAAGGCCAGATCTCGCTCGACCATAGGGCGAAGATGACGGACATGAGCGTCGGTCGCGGAAAGTTGGAGCGCAGAGCGACTCACAGCGCAGCTCGTCACGTCGGGTCACGTCGGTCACGTCACCGCTGTGGCATTGTGCAGGCATGGAGCGCGGGCTGGATAGGTAGCGTCGAGCACGGATGAGCATTAGTGACGGCATGTGGTGGAGGAAAGAGAGCGAGCGCGAGAATATTGTCAATGGGCCGACCAGCCACCGACACCGCAAATCTCCGGAAGCCAGCGCAGAGGCCCTCCCCGACCGCGATGCGATGATGATGTGCAGGGAAGACGGATGTTCAGGCTCTGCCATCAGTCCACACCACCATCATCTGCCGCTTCTGCGCCGCACTGCTCCGTAATCCCACATCCACAGACAGAGGCGCGCTTATCTGCCCACTGCTACGCTGTGCCGAACGGAGCCGGATGCAGCAGCAAGCGAAGGGCCCAATGAGAAAAATGAGAAAAAGCAATTGGCAGAGGGATGCGATGGGAAGAACGGCACAGATTGGAGGGGCTGGAGCATTGTCCAGTTAGAGACGAAGCGGCGAGCCCGAAATTTGGAGTAGAGGGCTGTTGTTGGGAAGACGGAACGGAGAAGGGCGGTCCTCGGCAGTGGAGTGGGTTTGCGCTGCGCTGATGTGGTGAGTGTGACTGACATTAGGAATCGGAATCTGCCATCTGCTAGACCGGGCTTAACGAGCCATGGGAAGCCAGGAGAGCTCGTTTTCGGCGCGCCACCACCTGGGTAGCGGAATTTCCAGGTGTGAGGGAAAGCGCACGAGCAGCGGGCAGAGAGGACAGCGCAGCGCGGTCGGCGGCAGTGGCAGTCGCGGCGACTCCTCACCGACTCTTCCGTAGTCTGGCCCAAGTTTGCCCGCAGCTCGTCGCGCTGGCCGGCGGCTACGTATGACAAGTTGGAGGTCAGTGTGGTGGAAATGCAACTGCCACAGAACCCGCGACGGCCCCAGCTGATGCCGGCCGGGACGCTGGCTGGCGTTGGTGGTGGTTGTGGGCTTGGTGCTTGGTGCTTCGTGCTTGAGCCCCCTACCTCCAAGGCTGCCACGCTCCACGCCCCCAAAACGGAAGCATACGGTGCGACAGGCCAACGGCATACCACCTGGCCTCGCTTTTCCGCCCGCCCCAATCGACTTATAAGCACCGCGCTCAGCTCGAGTATCCATTGGCTGTTCTCGACTTCCTCCTGTCGTCGAATCACAGATATCCTTCCGCACTTTGGCCCAACCCCGCCAGCGTCCACTGACCAGAGACTCAGTGACGGAGCTTGGACGGCGTGTCGAATCGCGTTGCGATAATTACACGCTTGCTGGCTGGTCCGACCGATCTGCTCATCTCGTTCATCTCGCTCATCTCGCACTCGGGCGGCAGGCAATCATCACGAGACCCGAGGCTCCCAGCGCTGCGAGAGCGCCTCTGCTGCCCCCCCGGCCTGAGGCTCTCTTCACCAAAAAGTCCATCTGATCCCAACCTCGTCGCCCTCAGTCGTCGTCCGCGCCGCTGCAACACGCTGCAACACGCTGCAACACAAACCTCACACCTGCGCGCTCAAGTGCTACTGCCTCTTCTCGGCGTGTGGCACCGCGCGCGTGCCGTCAATTGTCTGCCCGTCTGCGCTGCGCTGAGCTGCAAACTGCTGCTCGGCTCCCAGGCTCGTCTTCCCCGGCGTCCGGCGTGGGTGCAGAATCGGGCTGGGCTGCACACAGCACAATACAAAATTTCTCGCAATCCCGCTCCGCAGCGCAAGCCCATCGATCATCCCTACAGCCTCTTCAGGCTCCCGAAAATTCTCTGACCCAGCGCCACCCGCTCCCCGGTCGTGACGTGGATACGCCGGCTTGCAAGTTTGCGCCCTTGGTTCACTAGAACGGCCAGGTAAGCTTCTCCCCGGGCGCTCCCCAATGCCGCATGCTGCCTCTGCATTGCCAACGCATCAGCTCCAATCGTCCGCCCGCCAGCACATACCCTCCCTCTCCTCCACCCAATTGCTGAACTCTGGCCTTGGATCGTGCTAACAATAATTGGACTTTCAGCCCAGGCGTGCCATCCATTTGGCCCATTCACGTCCGCTGCTCTCTGCCCTCGAACGTTAGGGCCTTCACTCCGCCAACCCGATTCTTGACTTTTTTTTCCCCTTCCTTTGTCCGCTCCAGTGTGCCGCCGCTTGCTTGACGCGAGGCGCAGTAATTCCGGCACCGCCTCTACTCGAGTCCGACGGCTTGACGCGCTCCATCAGCGAACCATCGTCGTCTCGTCATCAGCCCTGCGCCGATTGAAGCATGGACGGCTATCAAAACTATCAACCGCAGGCGCCGCAACACCACCAGCAACCTCACCTCCAAGCACAGTATCCTCCGCAGCAGAACGGCGCCACTGCCATCACCTCACCGAACCAACCCTCAATGCATGCTCCTCCCGCTCAAAACTCGCCGTTGCTGTCGCAGCAAGGAAACCCGTACGCTCAGCACGGCGCGCCCACCAGCGCCGCCCACCATCATCCCGCGATGCAGTATGCGCCCGCCTATCCCATGCCCGGCAACATGCCCGCCTACCAGATGAACGCGAACAACGCTCAGGCCATGGCCGCCGCCGCCGCGTCCGGTCAACACTACTACCAGATGCCGGCGCAAGGCATGCCCATGCCGCCCGACCAGAAGATGAATCCACAGGCGCGTCGATCGCCTCCGCAGGGAGGAGTGCAGGCGCAGTTGCCCAGCCGAAGGATGAGCCACAACTTGGGTAGTCCCGTGGTGCAGCCGCCCGCGCCCGTCATGAACAGCGTGGCGCGACCCTCGACCGCTCCCACGATGCCTCCTCCTGCTGTACAGCACCAGCAATCGCCCGATGTCGTCGCCGGAGCCGCCGAGGAAGCTCCGTTGTACGTCAATGCCAAACAGTTCCACAGAATCCTGAAGAGAAGATTGGCGCGCCAGAAACTGGAGGAGCAGCTGCGCCTGACCTCCAAGACACGGAAGCCTTACCTTCATGAGTCGAGACACAACCACGCCATGCGCCGACCTCGCGGACCCGGCGGCCGATTCCTCACGTCGGATGAAGTTGCCGAAATGGAACGGAACGCGGCACAACACAAAGGCGAAGGCGGCGATGACGCTGACAAGGATGATGTTCCTTCAAAGGCCGTCGTGCCAGGTTCCGGCAGCAAACGCAAGGCCGCCGGAGCGCCTTCGTCGGCGGCTAAGAAAGCGAAGAACAGCGCCGGCGCCGTCAAGCATCCTGACGAAGACATCGACGACGAGGACGAAGACGATGATGACGACGGCAATGACGACGGTTGAGCGCCAACTAGCATCCCATCGTTCTAAACACCTCTCTTCCCTTCGACCAAATCGCAACCTTGCAACAATCCAACTATTTAATGCACGTCTCCTTTCCTCTCCACATCAAATTGCCATGATTCACGACCAGCGTTTCTTGCTATTGTTTTTGGGATTCGGCCGGGAAGATACCAAGATACCACATTCGCTTCAGCATCATTTCATTAGTGCATTGGCGCTTCAGGAAAGGACAACATCGGACAGGGACACACTGGAAGCTTGTGAGAAATGGCTGGTACCTGTGCAGCGGGTAAGCGGGCGTCGGGTAACGAGAAACACGCCGACGAGAGAAAAAAAAAAGCATCACCAATCGACATTATACTGCGTATCCGCGTGCTTTTCGCCTTTTGCTTTGCCTGGCTGCTGCATTGCGAAATTTACCGGCCGGGAAAACACAATCGAATGGATCTACGGGAATGGGTGAGCCGTCGCTGCCATTTTTTTTTCTGATCCGATCGCGTCTCGGAAGCTTTTTATATCTGGGCGGCATTTGTATCATAATTAAACTCCAGGATGCCCCAAACGGCAGCGATGCCAACTCTCTTCAATATGACTCGTCCTCTAAAATCTACTGGTTGTTAAGCGATTGGTAACTGTCAATGCACTGCGTCTCTCTTCCGTCCGTAACCCCTTGAAAATCGCAATACTTCCGTCCTGTGATTTAATCCATGTCTTGGTTCATGCTTTGATCATCGATTGGAGAATAAATTTTTTTCCAATTGCGTGGTTTGACTGCGTATTCTACAACATTTGGTTGCTTATCACGGCTAACGATACATCAAATCGAGTAGGGCTAAAGGAGTGCAGCGAACAGTTTCTTTTCTCATTAACTCCGTGTCATCATCCCAGAGGCCCTTTTGAAAGGAGAGGTCCGTTCCTCGTACATCAGAAATCCTACAGTCTGCCGAAGGGATCGTTGCAAACCCATCGCAGGTGAAAATTCAAGCACAGCCCGTTAAATGAAGTCCCATCTTCGAAACAATACCGTCATGCTTGGTATCGAACACTACAAAGATTAGCCGGCCTGTCAAATATATCTGAAATATGATGCTCTCGAGAGTAATCACCCCAATTGTACCACATGCCCAGTGCGGTACTCGTGCCCACTCGAGCCAAAGTTGCAATGGCCATCTCCACCGTCCTTGGCACGGCATAATGCCGTGAAGGACGAGCAACACTCCTCACACGTTTGTAACTAGCAGCGACCGATCCGTTCACAAAGATATACCGGAGCCATCAAGGCGTCAGTTCATGCCCATTGCTTGCTTGTGACAGCCGAATGGCACCGTGGCGGGCAACTTTTCGATTGCAAAATTTGACCATTTGAACGCCCTTCCTTCACAGTACACCACCCGTTCCGGAGCCTAGGTAAGGCGCAGCAAACATGTTATTAGCCTGCTGCTGTCCATTACCTTGCTGCTGCTGCTGCGAGTTGCTGTCGCTGCCGCTGTCGGCCATGGGAGTGTTTGGCATGTCCATCATGTTGACGGACCAGAGATTCGAGCTGCCCGGGTCGAGCGACGGCCCTTGGATGTACGAGTCCCAGGCATCCTGTATTAGATGCGGTTAGCGCTCTGCTCAGCGGACTACGAGAAGCTCAAAACACGGCTCTACGCCATCGCGCGCTCTCTGCGCCGTGAAAACGCCATCCAGCGTCGAAAGCAAAAAGATCCACTCACCCAATCGATGCTGTTAGCATTCTGCATGCCGAGGTCCTGGAACCCCAGGCCCGGCGCGCCAAACAAGCCGGAGAACGGGCTTGCGGCGCCGGCCGGCTGCGCGCCATTCTGGTCGACGGGCGGCGCCACGAACGCGGCGGCCAGGCCCGCCGCCGCCGCCTGCTGGGCCTGCGCTCCGCCCGCGCTCGGCGCCTCGTACGCCGCGAACAGGTTCGCCGAGCTGGGCGTCAGCGCCCCCGTCGACAGCATGCCAAGCGTCATCGCCGCCGAGTGCTCCGGCGCCACGTTGCCGTCGTCGGCGTCGCCCGCGCCGTTCATGCTCGGGAACGCCACCGGCAGGCGATTGCCCGCAGCAAAAGAGGAGACGGGATTGGCGGCGGGCGGTGGGCTGGCGGCGGCGGCGGCGCCGCTGCCCGCCGCGCCCGGCCGCAGCTTCGTCAGCATCGCGTTGAGGATGCCGTGCGCCTTGAAGGCCTCCATGCTCTGGTCGCGCAGCGGGTCCCAGATGGCGAGGGAGCGGTCCAGCGCGGCCATCATGAGGGCGCGGCGGTCGGCGGCGGCGAAGGGGTCGAAGGCGTCGGCGGAGGGGCGGCGGCCGGCGCGCTGCGCCTCCGCCGTCTGGTGCAGGTCCAGGCACACCATCATCGCCGCCAGCAGGAAGTCGCACGACGTCAGCGACGAGATGTACCACTTGATGTTGCTCAGCCGGCCGCCCTGCCGCGACTCGTTGTGCAGCGTCACCTGGTGCCGCAACATCTCCATTGCCGCTTCGATGGCCGTGCGCCGGCTGTAGCTGTACCGGCTGTTTTCGCGCGCGTACCCCATGTACTTGCGGTGCAGGATGCACTGCGCCCGGAGATACAGCAGGTCGAGGATGTACCGCTGCATCACGAGGCTCGATGGATCTCGTAACGATTCCTCGATGCCACGCATCTTGAAGAGAGGAGGTATGTTGGACTGCGTTTCGCGCAACTTAGCGTCCAGCTTCATCACTTGCTCGTATGGAGTTGTCTGGAGCGACTGCATATCTTCGACGATCTGGCCAAAGACGTGAATGAGCTGAGCCTTGTAGATGACGTAGCACATCGGTGTGGGCTCGGTTGTGGGTCGCGAAGGAGGCAGAGCTTTCATGTCTTCGTAGAGTTCATCGTCGTAGAGATTCCGCGGGAGTTCGGTGTTGAATTCGTCACATCTGATCATCGGTGCTAGACCAGCTTGCGAGGAAAATAGTAGATCGCATTGGCGAACGACGGTCCAGATTCGACGTCGCATTTCGCCTTGGAATGGAGTTATCGCCGAGTAGTACTTTGAATCGCGATGGTAGCCCATTCTACTTGCGAGTCGCACAATCACGCTAACTCCAACGAGAACTACCGTTTCAGCGTCTCTGCTGCGGCCAAATTCGCCAAGTGTGTAAAGAATCAAGGTTTCGAGCATATAGCTAATGGGTTGCATTGGATCTGCAAGCGCAAGACTTTGAGCGGTAAGTCGCCTGTAATCCTGTAGCATCTGCCAGACTCGTCCTTGATACTCTGGAGGTTCCTCGCCTGTGCGCTGGAAGGATTGTAACGCAATGACCATCATTGCGAAGGCCATACCAAGCCATATCACTGGCGTTTCGCTGGGATTCATCCAATGCTGGTCGTATTGTTTCTGAAACGTTGGACCGTGAATGATGTGAAATGCTGGGTCGTAATTGTAGGTGTTGAAGAAGCGTGCGATCAAAGTATCGCAAGTGTTCTTCGGTGGAAACTGTCGCAGAATTTCTTCCTTGCTCGACGGTTTCTCTGTGATGAACAGGAAACTAGTTCCAGTGCGTTCGTCATCTGGATAGCTAGCCTTGATACGGCGAAGATTCTCATCATACTGCTTCTTATGGTCTGCAAACCAGTTCTTGACTTCGCTGATCTCGGCAAGGATGGAATACCAATGCGCTTCCGACACGAAGACGGCTTTGTTGTTGTCCACTTTCATCACTCCGATGGATCTGGCCACTTGATCAATCTCGTTCTCCTCTTGTTGCTGACCTTCTATCTCCTCTTTGATCACATCATCGCCGTCAACGTCAAGTGGAAAGCCAGCTGAGCTGCCGCTAACGCTGCTTCCTGTTACCGGTCCAGCAGCGGAAAGGGCAGCAGTTGCAGCCGTGGGTCCGGCTGATTGAGGCCCATTTGTCATCAAAGACAGAACTAGGCTTTCCAATCTGTCGATTCGATTCTGCATCTCGTCCGGAGAACCGCTAGCCCCGTTGCTCGTCGAATTCTTCTTTCGCATGCCCGGTGATGCGTATGTACAAGACTCGGTATCTCCACGTTTACTGCAGTTATCGCATGGATGTGCTCGATTACATTTGAGTTTTCGATGTCGACAAGGCGCGCATGACAATGGAATCCGATTTCTCTTGCGGACAACTCGAAATTGGCCCTCGGGCGATTGACCCGCGCTTGAAGATGTGGTTGACGGAGGTGTTGGCGTCATGATTGCTCTTGCTCTTTCCTAGGCTAATTATCTCCTCTATAACTTTCCAAAACTCTTCGCAATGAACCGCTACCTTGATTGAGGCAGAATTCCAAGCCGTTCTACGGCAATATTCAATTCTTCCGACTAGGTTGTGAAATTGTAGCGTAGTCCTGATATACGAGACCAGGTGGATAACGGTTGTTGGAGTTGCGCAACGCTCAACCTGCAGCGCCACAATTTCTAGCCCTCGAGTGGAAAGGTTTTCACAGTCGGGAAGGATTTAAAGGGCGCAAATAAGTGCTTGACCACGATATCGACAGGAATCGACAAATGAGATTTGAGCTCGCCGGCTGTAGTTGTTCCGTTTGACGTCTTTAACCGACAGGTAATGGCGGATAAGCGATCGCCGCCTTCCAGTCAGTCTTCTGAAGTCTTCGTATGAGGTCCCAGCGCTCAAGCTGCACGGTTATCGCTGTATCGCCGGCGGTGACGTCGACGTAGGATAGCTGTGCTGGCAACGAATTGTGCAGAGACAAGAAGCTCAGAACCCGACAGTTAAGAAGTTGCCGGAATGACTGTGGTTGATTGACTGGGTGGATTTTGAATCGACGTGTGGTTGTTGAGGATGTGGGAGGAAAGAAGGTATGGGGTGACGGAGGATGTTCGAAGGTTCAGATTGCCCAAGCGCAAAATGAATTGCTCCGCTCCACCTTCACTGGACTAAACCGCCAAGACAACAAAATCCATCCCACAACTGTCAATTTCACCGATGCGTTTACGAGGCACAGCTTATGACTCATTCGTCCAGCTGACTAATGTCGTTCAATGAATGCTCTTACAATGCCGAGACAAACGGGCAACTCACTATCACGATTGTGTGCCATAATATGGGCAATTCTCATTGGTGCATTCCAGATTTTGGTTCGTCTTCACACCACAATTACTGCATTGAGGCCATGTAGCTGGCAACGCACAGGTCAAGGGCTGGAGGTGTTGGAGAAAGCGGCCATCATTGATTCTCGTTTCGAAAATAGACCTCGACATTTCCTCACCTCGACATTTCCTCGCACCAGAGATCGTCTTCGACTGCTGAGCTTGAAATTGACTCCAGACCAACAGCTGGGAATCCCTGATAGGTTCAATTGTACCTCCTGCGGCGGCCGACAGAAGCAGCCAATTATAACACTTCAGAGCCTTCTTTAAGCTTCCCGTACGGGATCTCTGAGCGGCATTCTAGGATCCCGTTTTCATATTCTCGAGTCTCCAGTTTTGAAGTATGCCGCACGGATTTCTGTTTCCTAGATTGAGACCGTGGGTTGGTGCTAGCCAAACTTGGTCGTCCTCTACTTCACCCCAAGGCAAGCTGGCCGAGGCCGAGGCCATGTGCCGTCGAGCGCTGCAAGGGATGATGACCTTCTTTACCGATACTCTCTCGACATCTCCTTCCTGCGCGTGGTTCAGTCGACAAACGCTCCAGGAATCCGGCGAAGAGTTTCACGCCGTCCCTTGAGAACTGGCGGGTCTTGCACGGGCGGTGGTCCCATGGGAACTGGCGGCTTTTGCTCCGGCGGGGTTCTGGTGAGAGTGTTCGCTCTGGGCGCACGAGACTCAACCCGGCGCTTGACAACGCCATCCCTGTGCGCGCGAATCGGCTGAAGCTGCGGTGCATCAGGTTGCGCAAGATTGCCTCCTCGGTTCGAGATGGGTGGTGGTAAGTGGGCGAGATTGCCGGGCGCCCCCAGTGCAAAGGCGCGCCTGCGTGGTGGATACACGATCAACGGGCGGGCGGCTGCTGTCGGCCGCTGGGGGGCCTTGCCGCGATCATTCCCCATCTGTGGACGGCTGCTCGGCTCTGCGGCCGGGACATCGGGCTCAATGGGAGGGATTTTCGATCTGGGTGTCGTCAAGCCTTCGCCGTCGAAGAGAAGGACTAGCATCTGCGCAGCCGATGCCCGGCGATCTGGATGCAACCTCGCCATAGGCTCGAGTCTGGATACGGTTGGAATTTTAGCTCTGAGTGCGCTCAGAACAACACCATAGTCTCCAGTGTGCGGTGGAAACTCTTCCAATCTTGAGCGAATGGCAACAACGCATGCAAAGAGGGACCAGATGTCTAGTTTGGGGCTCTGGCCGGCGTTAACCCCCGAGACGAAGGGCCAGAGCTCGGGAGCCTGGTAGTAGCCGGTGCCACAAAACGTTGTAGCCAGCGAACGGTGATGGGCAAGCCCGAAGTCGGTCAGCTGGAAAAGGTAACGACCGTTTAAGATGGAATAGAGAACATTGTCGGGCTTCAAGTCCCGGTGGATCAGGTTCTCGCTTGCTAGGTAGTCGAGAGCGCTGAGTATCTGTCCCATCGCCATGAAGCAGAGTTGTTCATAGTCGATATCGGGTGGCGGTGATTTGGCGAGCGAAGTCAGGGACCCGGGGCGCAGGGGCATGAAGATCTCTGGACAGAGAGTGTGAAAGAGTTGGTGGCCCAGATATTCAATGATGTGTTCCTGGGCGTATTGTCAGGTATTGAGAATAAATCGATAGCAATTGGGGGGGACTGACGTGTTTCACTTTCTGCATGACTTTGATTTCTCTATGTAAGATAGCTCGAGCTGCCTCAATATCGCCCTGGCCGCCGAGGTCGACGACTTTGATAGCAAACTTGTGGCCAGAGGTCTGATCGACTGCTGAGTAGACCGTGCCATAGGCTCCCCGGCCTATCTCCTCACGAAGATGTTTAATATCCTGGAAAATAGGGCCTTTTGTTGTATTTAGTCTGGTAATATGCCATGACTGTGCCTCTGAATCGTCATTCTCCGTTGGCCGGTCGCGCGACCTCACATCCTGCAACAGTTGTTGAGATGTTTCGTAGCCTTGAACGGTGAGGGCTTTGAGAGATTCGGCGTTGTCGGTCTTAGAGATGGTCCGCCAGATCAACTTAAAATTGTAAGATGCAATGGAGATCTTGTAGTTCTGCCCATAGAGAATAACGCCGTCTCCGGTAATTTTCTCTCCGGTGATGTTCTCTCCGGTGCTCTCATCCTTATTTGGATCTTCAAGTACCGCGAACGTGACCGATGAAATCCGCTTCGATCGGACGGACAAAAGTACGAGGTGTGTTGTAGGATTGATCTGGAAAGCGACGTGAACCGCAGACATGGGGTGTTTGGGGGTGCTTTCGCAGAGAATCAGGTCGGCATCTCGTCCAAGTCTGGTGATGACATAGCCTCGAGGCCGGGATGGGACATGATAGCCAACCTCAAGGCCAGGGCCGTCCTCGGAGCTCGAGACGCGGTGTTTGTTATCGGGGTGAAGGAGGGCATCTTGGGCGACGTGGTTAGTCGGCACGTGGAAGAGTGTTTTTGGATGGGCTTCCCGAGCCATAGCGAGAGGACGGTGGCGAGACGGGATGCTGCAGCTTGAGAACAGCCAGCCCCCCTTATTACAAGACTCAGGCAGGTCTCAATACACGCCGCGCAGGGACAAAGGCAGCGGCTTACGCCTTGGTTGATTGGCCAACCATCCTAGCCGTTATCAGAGCTCTCCGTTTCTGTCAGATTCAGCTGGGACAACTGGTCTACGTAGTAGTGAGAGGCGCCCACCACACCCGCGCCCGGACTCGATAAGATATGCGCGGGACCCGCGATCCTAGTGAGCGCCTAAGAATGGGCGTAATTTACTAAGCAGGATTCTACAGTCGGTAGGTCAATTTTTCAACCTCCCATCTTCGACCTCCATTCCCCATCCTCGACTCTCCCACCTTCATCTCCAACGTTCCTTCCATTTCAGCCCTCCCATTTTCATTATTTCTAAACAGATACACGTCGAACCAATCGCCAGCATCGTCCAAGCCATGCCTCCATTTTTCGACCGAGTCCAACTTCACCATGCCCTCCAAAACCAAACCATCCCCGTCCTCGAGGCACTTGCTGCAAACGACAATCTACACAACCGTTCGCTCAGACGCTTTGAGCGCGACGATCCTCCGCCCTACGCATCGTCGACCGAGGAGGAAGAGTTCGACGATGACTTCCTTGCGCCACCACCACGCGGCGAGCTACCAGAAGAGCTGAAAGCCATCATGGAGCAACCGATCAGCGACGATGAAATAAACCATATTGCATTCGACATGCGATCCATCATGGACCCCGTCGATTTCTATTACACAGAAGCGAAGAGAGAGGAAGACCGGGTAGAGGAATACCGGTTGAACAAGATATTTCGAGGAGTGGAGGGCTCTCGGCGACGTGGTGTCTTCGTTCGTCACAATGTCAAGCGCCGCTGGGAGAAACTCGGTATCTGGAATCCTGAGTGGGGGTTTGCCGGGCGCAACGTGCAGCCCAATGACAACGCCTACAGGTGGAAGTGGAGGTGGGAACAACAAACTGCCGATGACTCCAAGTCTGCTGGCTACACGAGGAATGCACATATGCAGCACCTCGTTGCACGCGCCCTACGCCTACGACAGAATCTGCGTCGTGGCGAGAATGCCCCCGTGCTCCCGCGGTCTTGCCTCGAACAAGATGCAACTACTTCCCAAGCCGAGTCATTCATCATTTCTAGACCTTGGTTCATCTTTCGGGTTGAATTAGCCGAAGAAAGGACGAGGTACGATCGCCTCTCTGCCGATGAACAAAAGCGCTATCCATACTCGGCCCGGAAGCAGGTCATCGAGTGGTGGAAGGAGCGTGGAGACTGGAGGGAGGAGTTCGACAGGAAGAACTGGGTTACTTCCTGGAAATGGTGGCACGAGTCTCCTTCCCCGGAGCCCGAGGATCTCACACCCATCAACAACATGAAAGACAGTCCGCTGGACACTACGGACATGGACTTCACTCCCTCCGAGATCGATGATCTAGAGACCATTGAGCGTCCGAGTTCCGAACAACCGAAGGGATTCTGGACTATATGGCTGAAGGACTCAGGCCTGCGGGCCCCCTTTCCTGGACAGCTTCTAGAGCCTTTCCAACCGCCTCCCCCACCTCCCGGGTCTCTTCTCTACGCGCCCCCAGGATCACTACCTCCCAGGCGTTCTATCTTCGAGAAGACACCATCAGAAGAGGAGCGCGGT